>Ga0068712_1002843_pt1 | contig 17784 bp, 19 predicted proteins | sample MTBAKSrepl1MetaG_FD_62987 | JGI IMG/M metagenome (GOLD analysis project Ga0068712, IMG submission 62987) | Enrichment culture microbial communities from Arthur Kill intertidal strait, New Jersey, USA, that are MTBE-degrading - MTBE-AKS1... | ecosystem: Environmental > Aquatic > Marine >... | reverse complement strand
GGAAGGACTTTACGAAACCCGGTACAGCCGGGACAGGGTCCTCCCCGGCGGAAAGGGGGAAGGGATCCAGGAATGGCCGGACGTACTCGAATTTCTCTACGTGACCCGGAGGCCCGTTCTCGACCTGTTCGCCAAGAACGGTCTGGATCCCGGAGGGCAATTCTGCCCGGGGACATACGGAGTCAGGGCCGTCCTCACGGACGGACGGGGAGACAGGAAAATATCCGGAACGATGAACTTCGAGATCCGGTGGTTTTTCCTCTTTCCAGGGGGCCTTGACGGTTCCGAAGGACCTGTGGTACTTCGCCATTGTAACGATAAGGATCGAAAAACGACCCGGACAGATCATTCGACTTCCCGACCGCTCGATGAGGAGGTGCTGCATGGAGTTGTTTGAGGCCATTTCGAATCGGAGAAGCTGCCGGAAATTCTCACCCGAACCGGTAAGCGGGAAAGACCTGGAACAAATTCTGGAGGCGGCGGTCATGGCCCCCTCCCCGGCCAACAATCAGCCCTGGGAATTCATTGTCGTCCGCTCTCCCCATATCCGGGATCGGATCGTTTCCGCCGCCGAAACCTGCAAGAGGAAACTCTTCGAGAAGAGCGGGTGGAAATGGCTGGAAAAATATTCCCTGGCTTTTCTGAAAGAAGCGCCCCTCCTGATCGCCGTCGTCGGTGACCCCGGAAAATCGGGAGCGGACTTATTCCTGGAGGAAGGAGCCGGCCTGGGGTACCAGCAGGCCTGTGCCGCGGCGATCCAGAACATGCTCCTCGCCGCTCACGGCCTGGAACTCGGGACCCTCTGGTTCACTCTTTTCGAGAAAAGAGACCTCCGGACGATCCTCGGCATCGACGAGAAGAAGGACCCCGTTTCACTGGTCTGCCTGGGAAAACCATCAGGGCAACCCCTGAAAACCCCTCGGAAAAATGTGAACGATCTGACACGGTACCTCTGAAATACTCCGTCAGGTGTCCTCACCCCATAAAAACGGACAGGCCGGACCGGGCCCGTCCTCATCGTTCCTTTTCCCCGCCATCATGGCGGACGCCCTTCCCTCCACGGCGGGGATCTGATCAACAACCGCCAACGACTGCCAACCAATGCCCACTCCGCCCCCCGCCATACTGCCAACCATACGGGTTTCCTCTTTTCCACGCAACATAATAATACAATATTATCATATAGATATCAAATGGCACATATTTTGCTCATAAAAAGGGTGCAGCGGATGGGAACGGGGAGATTTTTTACGGATCCGGCAAAAGGGATCCTTATGAATGAAAGGGGACAAGGCGGCCATGATCAACTGGACGATGATTTACGGCAAGGACAGCGTCATTGAATGCACCCGGTGCGGATCAAGACTCACTTATCGAAGGGAACCTTCCTTCACGAGGGACTACGCCGCTGTTCTGTGGATATGCCTGAAATGCGGCAAAAACATGCCCGCCGTCCCGGCAAAGGAAAACGGGAGCGAAATGAATGCGGCCATAAATACTTTTAAGGACAGGTACGACAGGCTCCTCAAGGAAAACCTCTCCCTGTTCCGCCAAGTCCTCCGCCTGAGAAAAGAATTGAAAAACATGAGTACCCTTTTCGAGAGGAGGGGCGCCGAAGAAGGTCCGTTCACCCGTGAGGAGCCCCATGGATCCAGGCCGCCGGAAGCCGGAATTCCCATCCATCGACAGGACCGACAGCCCCCAGTCTGTCATATCGTCGACTGACGGGATTCTTTACTGAAAGCCCTTCCGGATTCTTTTCGGCTGCGGATATACTGTTATCTCAATATTTATCATAATAACAGGAGGTTACAAATGAATTATCTTCTCAGGATCAATATGGGTTCTCCAGGAGGTCCCACAATAACACAGGAACCGATGGGTCAGTATACCGGCATGGGCGGCAGGGACCTGACGTCGACCCTCATTGATCAGGAGGTTCCGCCCCTGTGCCACCCCTTGGGGCCGGAAAACAAGATCGTCATCGCACCGGGATTGTTGAGCGGGACTTCAGCCGCCATGTCTGGAAGGATTTCGATCGGGTGCAAAAGCCCGCTCACGGGGACCATCAAGGAATCAAATGCAGGGGGGCAGCCGGCCCAGGTGCTGGCGCGGCTGGGATGCGGAGCCCTCATTCTTGAAGGCCGCCCGGTCGGGAAGGATCTGTATAAAATCTACATCGGCAGGGACGGCGCAAGGATTGAGGTCGACAATTCTCTGAGAATGCTTCCCAACTATGAATTAGTCACGAAGATGAAAGAACAATACGGAGACAAGATCTGCTGCATTTCCATAGGCCCCGCCGGTGAAATGAGAATGGGTGCCGCTTCCATTGCATGCACGGATATGGAACTGCGGCCGTCCAGGCATGCCGGAAGAGGCGGCGTCGGGGCTGTGATGGGTTCAAAACAGGTTAAAATCATCGTTCTTGACGACGAAGGAACGAAAATGCGGGAACCCCGGGATCCCGAAAAATTCCGCAGGGCCAACAAAACCTTTGTGGAAGGTCTTCGATCCCATCCCGTCACCGGTCAGGCCCTCCCGTCCTATGGAACAAACGTGCTCGCCAACATCATAAACGAAGCCGGGGCCTATCCAGCATACAATTTCCGTCAGGGCCGCTTCGACGGCGTTTCAGAGATCAGCGGCGAATATCAGGCCGAGCTGGAAACGAGCCGGGGGGGCTCGGCGACCCACGGGTGTCACCGCGGCTGTATCATCCGCTGCTCCGGGATCTATCATGACGGAAAAGGCGGTTACCTCACAAAGCAACCCGAATACGAAACCGTCTGGGCCCACGGGGCGAATTGCGGCATAGACGATCTGGATACCATCGCCACGCTGGATTTTCTCGATGACAACTATGGAGTCGATACCATCGAAACGGGGGTATCCGTCGCCCTGGCCATGGAAGCCGGAATCATTCCCTTCGGAGACGGGGAGGGGGCCATCGACCTGATCCGCCAGGTCGGCAGGGGAACGCCCCTGGGACGGATCATAGGCAACGGAGCGGAGGTCACGGGAAAATGTTTCGGACTCCACAGGGTGCCTGTGGTCAAGGGACAGGCTCTGCCCGCTTACGATCCCCGGGCCATCCAGGGAATCGGCGTCACCTACGCTACGAGCACCATGGGGGCGGATCACACGGCGGGTTATGCCATCGCAACGAACATTCTCAAGGTGGGCGGCTTTGTCGATCCCCTGAAGACAGAAGGTCAGATCGAACTTTCAAGGAATCTCCAGATCGCGACTGCCGCTGTCGATTCCACGGGAATGTGTCTCTTCATCGCTTTTGCCGTTCTGGACCAGCCTGAAACCTTCCAGGCCCTGATCGACATGATCAACGCCTTCTACGGGCTGACCTTGACGGGAGAGGATGTGGCCAACCTGGGCAAAAGGATTCTCAAAATCGAAAGAGATTTCAACCGCCGGGCTGGTTTTACCGGAGAACATGACCGGCTGCCCTATTTCTTCCGCAGGGAACCCGTTGAACCCCATGGAACGACTTTCATGGTCAGTCCTGAAAACCTGGACAAGGTGCATAACTGGTAAAGACAAAACATCGGGAGGTCCCGGCAAGGATCTCCCGGAATCCCGGGCGCACACCGTGAACAGGATGAGATGTCAAAAAGAACCCCTTCTTCCGATCACCCGTAACGGGAAGAAGGTTTCTTCCGATACGGCTCCGACCGAGCTGCCGATCACAGCCGTAAGGATCTCCTTTCTTTTCCTCGCCGTCAAACAGGAGGGACTGAAGGGGTTCTTCCCTCTGCTTCAGGAAGGGTTTCTCTGTGAAATGGATCTGGGGGAAAGCCTGCTTCATTTCCTTCGGGAAAGGCTCGGCCTGAATCATCATGAGGATATCACCCTCATCGGGACTGTCTTCATCGATGAAAATCCCGTGGACTCTATGGAAGAAACCATTCTGGAAGGGGGGACGTCCCTGTTTATTTCGGGGATGGAAGCCGATCCTATCGGCTCCGGGCCGGCCCCCGGGCGCCTTTTCCCATGGAAAGGGCGGACAGGGTCTTACCGGAACCGCCGTCGGACAGACAGCAGGATGGAGGAAACGGGCATGGTTCATGTCAAACTCCTCAATACCCTCAAAGATGACCGGTGTGCCTGGATTCTCCATAAGGGAATCCTCATTGACGCTGAGGCGCTGGAGTCCTTTTTCTCAGGCCGGGGATCCACCCTTTTCGAAATGATCGAAAAGCTGACCCTGAGCGGCATCGAGGAAGACCCCGGGATACTGGTCAATGGACGTATGAAGACCTTCTGCGACTGGGTCCATCTCGTCATTCAGGGGGGTAACCATGGCAGGGCCGGAGGATTCCCTGAAAATACGGGTGAGGCTCTTCAACCCTTTCAAAACCGTGTGTTTCGACGATGAGGTCCGGTTATTGACGCGATGAACAGGTCCCTTGCAGAAGTGTCCGAATCCATTGAAGCAGCGGGAGATAAACGGAAAGAGCGAAAAGGGGATCCTCCCCTGCCGGGGACGCCTTCCGGAGGAACATGCCCGGAGACGGACTTTCCCATGATCGGCTCTCAACTGATCTATTTTCTTAATATACTCGGCATCAAGGAATCCCTGAAACAAAACGAACCCTGAACACGTAATTTCTCCTTTCAGGTTCCCGGGCGATCCTGTCCCGATGCGATTGGCCCGGCGGCTCACGATTATCTCCACAGTCTTGATTTCAATTTACAAACCAGCAAAAATATTTTACATTTAAAGCATAAAAATCGATGGAAAGGAGGGATGACCATGACATACGTCAGGGACATATTGAACGGCAAGAGCAAGGAAGTCCATTCCATTTCGGCGGACGCGACCGTGTATGACGCCCTCAAGCTGATGAGTGAAAAAGGAATCGGCGCACTGATTGTCATGGCGGGGGAAAAGGTCGCCGGGATTATCTCCGAGCGGGATTACGCGAGAAAGATCATCCTCAAGGGGAAAACATCCAAGGATACACTGGTCAAGGAAGTCATGTCCTCCCATCTCATCAACGTGAAGCCGGAAAACTCGGTGGAAGAATGCATGATTTTAATGACGGGGAAACATGTGAGACACCTCCCCGTGTTCGATCAGGGGAAATTCATCGGCATCGTCTCCATCGGTGATGTCGTCAAATCAATCATTTCCAAACAGGAAATGCTCATCGAGCAATTAAGCAACTATATTGCGGGAAAGTATTAGCACGTCCGGACCGCCGTCCGTCTCGCAGGAAAGACTGTTTTTACGGATTGCCGCATGAAGACCCCGGCCGACGAAGCCGGGGTCTTTCACATAACGGACAGGACAACGAGCCGGATCCTTCCATGCCGGGACCTCAGGTCATGTCGTTTTATGGCTTCTCCGATACCACCGGACAAGCCTCCCGGAAGACAGGCCCAGAAGAAACGCAACCACCATCCCCTGATTGATGAGAGTCGTTCTCAGAACACCCAGTTTTTCCCATCGTCTGCCCGATGTCACGACTTTCTGACCCAGGATATGTATCCGGCCCTTCCGGCCCAATCGCCTGGCAAATTCAAAGTCTTCCATGATCGCCAGATGGGAAAAGCCCCCCATCCTCCAGAAGTCCACATCGCGGATGAAAAACGCCTGGTCGCCGTAAGGCATGTGGAGGAAGCGGGAACGGCCGCCGGCGGCCGCCTCCACCCATCGATGCTTCATGCCCGGAGAATCGATTCCGAGAGAAAAGGCACCGGCCATGGTGCCGGGGGCTTGTAATCCCCGCCTCACCAGCGCGGCATACCCCTCGGGAAGAATGGAATCGGCATGAAGAAACAGGAAGATCCCGCCCCGTGCCGCGGCAGCCCCCCGGTTCATCTGCGCCCCCCTCCCGAAGGGAAAGGAAATCACCCGGGCCCCCGCTTCTTCCGCCCTTTTCAGGGTCCCGTCGGAACTCCCCCCATCGACCACGATGATTTCATCGGCACCGGCGGAAGCACGACGGATGGTGCCGTGAAGGAGGGCCTCCTCATTCAGGGCAGGAATAATGATAGAAATGGAGTCCCTGTCCAGAGCGCGCTTTGTCTCAAGAAACCGGTTCCAGGTCGACAGGTCCCCGGGACGATCCACATCGGTCAGCGACGGCAGCATGGCAAGGGTCAGACCAAGTCTTTCACTTTTTTCTACAGTCTCCGAGAGGACCTTGTTTTCACCCCAGGAAATTCCCTCAAAAAGGGACGGCGCCCGGACACGGAGGCCGATCAGGTAGTATCCTCCATCATGGGCGGGCCCCAGGACCAGGTCATGATCCTCGAGACGGGTGAATGCCTCGTCAAGAATCTCCACAGTCACACCGGGACAGTCGGAACCGATGAGGACCACCGACCCGGCCCCTTCATTCCGTGCTTTACGGACAGCCCTTTCCATCCGTTCCCCCAGGTCCCCCGAACCCTGGGCCCGCATCAGGAGCCCCCTGCCCAGCCAACGGATCATATCATTAGGCCGGCCGTCGGCAAACCGGATCTCCGCCCCCGCGGATCTCGACACGGAAAAACAACGGGCGACGAAAACGGAATGGCCGGTCATGGTCTCCTGCAGACGTGCGGCCCCGGTCTCTCCAAGAGCGGGAATAAGCCGGGTTTTCGCCCGCCCCGGGACGGGAAACCGGGTAAAGACGATCAGATGTCTCTTCATGAAGTCACTTCTCATGTTCATGATTCAAAAAGCCGCCGTTGTTCCTTCTCCCGTCGCAAAGCAGTCCTACCGGTTCGTACTTCCGGGTTTCAAACTGGAGAATGGGATGGCCGATACGGAATCGCCGGAAAAGTACTTCGCGGAGTTTCTCCGCGATCCGATCCACATCGCTCAGCATCTGGTCGGGAACCACAATATGGGCCGCCAGGGCGATCTCTTTTTCCGAAATGCTCCACAGATGAATGTGATGAACATCCTTGATCATGTCGAAATCCAGAAGGGTTTCCCGTATCTCCGTGATATCGAGGTCCGGGGGAGCCGCATTCATCAGCAGGTTAAAGGCCTTTCTCAGGATATCCCAGCCGCTGTAAAGGATCATGGCGACGATGACCCAGGAAACCACGGGGTCAAGCCAGTACCAGGGCTGAAAAATCCAGACGATGCCGACAAGAACCACGGCGAGGGATGTCACGGCATCGGTCATCATGTGCAGAAAGACGCTTCGGATATTCAGGTTCGATCGGGCCTCCGAGTGGAGGATCTTAACGGAAACCATGTTGGCGATAAAACCGATGAGGGCGACGGCCACGACGATGCCACCCCTGACCGGCCGGGGATCCCGGAAGCGGGCCCACCCCTCCAGGGCGATATAGGCACAGGAAGCATAGAGAAGAACGATGTTGAGTATGGCGGCAATCACTTCAATCCGCCTGTATCCGAACGTCAATCTCCGATTGGACGGTCTTTCACCGACGCGTACGGCAAAATAGCCTATCAGCGCCGAGGTGAAATCGCTCAGATTGTGCAGGGCGTCACTGATGAGGGCAACGCTCCCCGCAACGACTCCGCCTGCAATCTGGACGATGGGGATGATGAGGTTCATCACCATGGTCACTACAAGACGCTTTTTCAAGGACATCGCGGGCCCGTTCCCTTGTTTCATCGTTACCGCCTTTGAAGATCTTCCCGATGATCGGATAAGGGGATCATGACATGGTCAGCGCGGAAAAATCAACAGCCGTCGATAAATTCCATTTCCCTGAAAAAACAGGTTGACAGGGAGAATGAAGAGGTGTATCAAAATCCTGACCGACCGATCGTTCTACTAAAGGACCCGATATGGCGGAACTTCCCAAAGACATGAAACAGAAAATCAAGTCCATCGCCATCCAGCTGATCTACCAGAAGGGATACCATGCCTGCAGTATCAGTAATATCGCAGAGAGGGTGGGCATCCAGAAATCGAGTATCTACTATCATTACCTGAACAAGGAAGAACTTCTTTTCGGTATCCTCAAGGACACCATGGATGACCTGAATCAAAGTCTGGAACGCATCCTGAGGAATATCAAAGGTACGGAAGAACGCCTGAGGGCGTTGATTCGAAATCACCTTAATTTTCACATGGAACGGCAGAAAGAAGTCATCATTTCCGACTCGGAGCTGAGAGGACTTACGGCGGACAACCTGAGATCGATTATCAGGCTGCGTGACGAATATGACAGGAAGATGAGGGAAATCATCAAACAGGGAATCGACGAAGGAATATTCATCAACAAGGATCCCAGGGTCGTGACCAATGCCATCATCACCATGTGCACCCAGACGTCCACATGGTTCAATCCTCTGGGAGATCTCTCGAAAGCGGAGGTGACAGACATCTATACGAAAATTATTTTTGATGGGTTGAAGGTCAAGAAGTAATTTTTTTGTGCCGTGTTGTCTACCGACCGGTCGTTTATTTCAGGGGGATTTTTGCGCCCCGTCCGGCCCCCGGCTGTTTTTTAAAAAAAATTAAGCCTGATGATGGTTTACCGTTTTCGGGCAGCTTGAAAATAAACAGACAGGAGGATGTAATAATGGAAAAGTCGGTGCTTTACGGTCGAAAAGGGAATGTGGGCATCATCACTTTCAACAGGCCCCATCGACTGAACGCGATCAACGAGGGGTTCCTCGACGACTTCATGGAGGCATTGTTCAAGGCCATGAAGGATGAGGAAGCCATAACGGTCATCATGACAGGAGCGGGAAAGGCCTTTTGTGCCGGAGAGGATCTGAAGGAGACCTCTTCCGGGAAGAGCTTTGAAAAATGGATTATCGAAGCCGACAAGCTCCAGGATGTCCAGAGACTCACCCTCAGACTGAATAAGCCCCTGATCGGGATGGTCCGGGGCTACGCCGTCGGCGGCGGGTGCGAGTTCGCCCTGAGCTGCGACTTCCGCGTTGCCGATGAAACAGCCAAATTCGGCTTTCCCGAAACGGGAATCGGCCTGACGATCACCCAGGCGGGGACAAAACTCCTGTCGCAGATCGTCGGCCTCGGCAAGGCTAAGGAACTGGCCTTCACCGGGGAATTCATCGATGCCGGGGAGGCGCTCCGTATCGGCATGGTCAATTATGTATTTCCCGCAGAAACGCTGGAAGAGAAAACCATGAAAATCTGCGAGACCATCGGGAAACGCTCTCCCCTCTCTCTCCGTCTCACCCGATGCGCCATCGACCAGGGCCTGCACAGCAGCTTCGAGCAGATTCTTGAGATCGAGGCCGCCCATCTCATGGCTGTCGGCGGCGGCGGAAACGAAAAAACCTTCCTCGAGAGAAGAATGAAAGAACATGGAATGAAAAAGGACTGACAAAAGGCGGTGGTGTTTTTTTTACCGCCTGGCCTAACGACCGGTCGTTGAATAATGGAACCCTTTGGACGATTCAGCGACCGGCCGCGGGAGGGAACATCGGAATCAGAACGAGGACCGGGAGGTTTTGCCTCTTGAGAAATCGTTGAAATTGAATCAGATTTGAACTTCAGTGAAGGGAGGCTTTGGATTTTATGCAAGACAACAACGGAACAAAGTTATGGATGATCGTCATGTTCGGTGTGGCCGTTTTTTCCATGCACTTCGGCGCATCCTGCATGCTCTGGCCGGTGACCTGGGGCCAGCAGAGCGGCAGCTCGGTTCTCGCGGCAGCCCTGGGAATCATGATAACGGCGATCATATTCCCCTTCCTCGGGTATTTAGCCATCGTCCGGGGGGAAGGATCCTTCTATACCCTGGCGAGCCGCATCAATGACAAGTTTGCATTGGTTTTCGGAGGATTGACGGTGGCCGTCCTCGGACCCCTGTTCGTCATCCCCCGGATGAGCGCGGCCTCATGGGACGCCATCTGCAAAATCGGCAACTGGAACTCCGACCAGATGTTCCCGGCCCTGATCTTCGCGATCGTATACTACCTCATCACGTACTGGTTTCTCTTCAAACTGGAGGAGGTCCTCCCCAAGATCGGTAAATTTCTCGTTCCCGTCCTCGTCATAACGATTGTCGCCGTGGTCGCCAAATCCCTGTTCAGTCCCCTTTCCGAATGGATGCCCAAACTGTACTCCGAAGGCGGTTTCGCCTACGGATTCATCAACGGGTACCAGACCATGGACCTGCCGGCCGCATTGATTTACGGCGTCATCATCATCGCCGACCTGAAGGCCCATAAGATGGAAGGACGCAAACTGAGCAAGGGGCTGCTGGTCGTCGGAGCCATCGGATTCGGAATCCTGGCGGTAAGCCATTTTCTCCAGATGCTCGTCGGGGCGTCCACGGGATACCTCTTCAAGGACGTGACCTATGCAAAACTCTATGCGACCATCATTCTCCAGCTCTGGGGGGTCGTGGGCGGCACGGTTTTCAATATCGCCCTCTTCCTGGCGGCCCTGACAAGCGCCGTCGGTCTTGCCGCCGGCACGGCCGCCTATTTCGAGGAAGCCAGCCACAAGAAGTGGTCCTATCGGAATGTGGCGATCGTCACCCTCGTCATCAGCGCCCTGATCAGTTCCTTCGGCTTGACGACGATCATCAGGCTGACCGCGCCCATCCTGAGCCTGGTCTACCCCCCCTGTATCGCCCTCGTCCTCGGTTATGTCATTTTAGGGAACAGGAACCACGGAATTATCGGCGGGGCGACCATCGTGGCTTTTGTATGGGGCTGTGTCGACTGCCTGATCGGTTATCTGGACGTCGCCCACATGAATACGGCGGGCATCAAGGCCCTCTATAATCTCGTCCCCGGCGCCGACTACGGCCTGGCGTGGATCATTCCGACAATCATCGGAGCCGCCGCTGGATACATCCTGGTCGATAAAAAGAAAAATCCGACCATGGCAACGGCTTCCTGAAGTCAACCCGGAGGGTCCATAAAAAACAAAACCCCGGGCATCCCTCAACGGACGCCCGGGGCCATCTTACCATTAAGGAGGTCATTATGGGCGGCGCCCTGGAAGGAATTCGGATCATCGATCTGACCCATGCTTACAACGGTCCTTTCTGCACCATGCATCTGGCGGATCATGGCGCGGATGTTCTGAAAATCGAGAAACCCGGCGTCGGCGACATGACGCGGGAATGGCCGCCGATCAAAAACGGCGAAAGCGGATACTATGCGGCCATCAATCGGAACAAGAGAAGTATCAGTCTCGATATCACGAAAGACAAGGGGAAAGAAGTATTTAAGAAACTCGTGAAGACGGCGGATGTGGTGGTGGATAATTTCAGACCGGGAACCATGGACCGCCTGGGTCTCGGGTTCGACATGCTGAAGGAAATCAACCCCCGGATCATCCTGGCGGAAAGTTCCGGATTCGGTCAATACGGGCCGATGAAAGACCGGGCGGCCTATGATGTCATCGCCCAGGCCATGGGGGGGTTATGCGAAATCACGGGATCCCCCGACGGCCCCCCCATGAAGGTCGGTTCCGCCATCGCTGATAATTACACGGGCACATACCTCGCCCTGGGCATCTGCCTGGCCCTTTACAGACGCGAGAAAACCGGCGAGGGACAAAGAGTGGACGTGGCCATGCTCGATACAATCTTTTCCATCCTGGAAAATGCCCTGCCTATCTACGCCGTCAAGGGGGAGAGTCTGAGCCGGGTGGGATATGTCGACCCGGCCACAAGTCCTTACGACCTCTTCCCATGCCGGGACGGCCACGTTGTCATCGCCGCGGCGAACAATAATACTTTCAACCGCCTTTGCGAGGTGATGGGCCGGACGGATCTGATCAAAAACGGGAAATTCTCCAACAATGACCTCAGGTGTACGAACAGAGCGGAACTGACCGCCATCATCCGTGAATGGACCACGGCCAGAGGAAAAGCGGAAATCGAAACCTGCCTGACCGAAAAGGGCGTTCCCGTCTCGTCCATCTACACCATCGACCAGATCGCGAGCCACCCGCAGATCAAGGCACGGGAGATGCTCGTGGAAGTCCGGCATCCCGTCATGGGTCCTCTCAAGATCCAGGGGGTGCCCATTAAAATGTACGGAACACCCGGCAGGGTCAGAAAGCCGTCTCCTCTTTTAGGCGAACACACGGAAGAGGTTCTCTCGTCCATCGGGATCAAGGGGGAAGAACTGAAAAACCTGAGGGAAGAGGGAATCGTATGAATCACAGGGAATGAAAAACAGCTCATTCCGAAGCCATGACAACGGATCCGGGGATGTCCCTTCCTGGCGGATACCTTGCCTCCTACTCCCTCTCCAATGGAAGAGACATCCCCGAACCTGACGAAACCGAAAGTCGATCCCCTTCAGGCACCGCGCCCGAATCCCGAGAAGTGGGGGCTGCGACAGACGGCATCCCGCAACGACCGGGGGGAGCCTCCGGCATCTTGTTTCGCTTTGACCCGTCATTTTCCACGGTGGAGGATTTCCCGTCCGCCGGCAGAGATGTTTCATCCCCCGTTTCCAGAGTATTCCATCCACCATCCGGGGCCTTGTTGAGGGTATTCCGCCGGGAGGCCGGCGTGCCGGCCGGGGGATAATTATCCGCCCGTTTATCGCGAAGAGAGGCACGGCCGGGGATTCCGAAGCCCGGGAACAACACCGGGAAGGTTTTGCTGTTCCTGAATCGGCCATTCCGTGATATGGTCTCCCTCCGATCAAAATACCGGCACAGGGAAAGTTGCAGGCCCCATGGAAAAAGAAAAGAGCGCGAATAAATGGAAATGGAAGCGCCCTCTCGCATGTTCGGCAGCGGTGCTGGTCCTCGTCTCCATTCTTCTCGGGGCGTACCTGTGGCAGCTTGCCGCCGTCATCGATAAACGCTTCTCTGCCCGGAGATGGAGCATCCCCTCCACGGTGTATTCGGACAGCACGATTCTCTTTCCCGGCCAGACGGTCAATCCGAACACATTTCAAGATAAGTTAGGGCGCCTGGCGTACAGCACCGTATCAACCGAACCCCGACGGAAAGGCGAGATGCGGTGGCAGGGAGAAAGTCTCGAAATCTATCTCCACGATCTCGACATGCCGTCGAAACATCAGAAGGGATATCCCGTGAGAATAGAACTCCAGGACAGCCGGATCGAGTCCATTGCACGAATCGACACCGGCGAGGTTCTGCCCGTTCTGGAGATTGAACCGGAGGAAATCATGCTCCTGTTCGGAGCCGAGCAGGAGCAGCGCGAACTTGTCTCCATCCGCGAAGTGCCCGCCCATCTCAAGCATGCCGTGATCGCGGCGGAGGACAGCCGTTTTCACCAGCACCACGGATTCGATCCCCGGGGGATCCTTCGAGCACTCTATACCAATCTTCGTCACGGGGAAATCCGCCAGGGGGGGTCGACCCTGACACAGCAGCTGGTGAAGAATTACTTCCTCACACCCGACCGGACATGGAGAAGAAAAATCAAGGAATTTCTCATGGCCGTGACTCTCGAGTTTCTTTACGACAAGGATGAAATACTTGAAATATACCTGAACGAAATATATTTGGGACAGAAGGGCTCTATCGCCGTCTGCGGCGTCGGAGAGGCCTCCCGCTTCTATTTCGGCAAATCCGTGGAAAGGCTTTCGATCGCCGAAGCAGCCGCCATCGCCGGATTGATCAAGGGTCCCAACCGGTACTCCCCTTATGAAGATATAGAGCGCTGCAGGGAACGCCGGGACTGGGTCATCAGAGAAATCCACGGAAACGGGTCGATCACCCGGGAGGAGTGTGATGCCGCCCTGGCCGCGCCTCTGGAACCGGCGGGCTATGCGACCTATGGTAAGAAGGCCCCATACTTCATCGACTATCTTATCGGGCAGCTCCCTGTTTTCTATTCTTCAGAGGCTCTCGCTTCCCGGGGCCTTTCCCTCTTCACGACCCTGGACACCCAGGTCCAGGCAGCGGCGGAGCAGGCCCTGGAAAACGGCCTGGCCCTCCTGGAAAAGACCCATCCCGCCCTGACCAGCCGTGGGGCCGATAGAAAACTGCAGGGGGCCGTCGTCGTCATGCAGCCGAAAACGGGCTATATCCTCGCCATGGTGGGGGGACGGGATTACAGCGTAAGCCAGTTCAACCGGATCACCCAGGCGAAGCGGCAGCCGGGAAGCGCCTTCAAGCCCTTCGTCTACCTGACCGGCCTGGACCGTTTCACCCCGTCGTCCCTCCTGTCCAACGAACCCCGGTCCTACGAAATCGACGGCACGACATGGCAGCCGAAAAACTCAAATCCCGTAGCCGAGCACGGCCTGACATTGCGGAAGGCCCTGGCCATGTCGGACAACCTGGCAACGGTCGATTTAGCCATGAAGACGGGGCTCCTGAGAATTATGAACACCGCCATGACCTTCCGTTTTTCAACCCCTCTGAACCCCCGGCCTTCCCTGGCCCTGGGGGCGTTCGAGGTCATCCCTCTCGAGATGGCCCGGGCCTTCTGCACCTTCGCCGCCGAAGGCGTCCAGCCCCATCCCCTTTCCATGCGGGCCGTGGTGGATGAAAAAGGAAACATGCTCGAACAGCAACACCTGAAAATCGACAGGCTCATTTCGCCGGGCAAGGCTTTTATCATGAATACCCTGCTTTGCAGCGTCGTGACGGAGGGAACCGCCCGATCTCTTCTGTCGAGGGGAATTTCCTTTCCCGCAGCGGGAAAGACGGGGACGACAAACGACACCCGCGATGCCTGGTTCGTGGGCTATACACCGGACATCCTGGCCCTGGTCTGGGTCGGGTTCGACAACGGCGACTCCATATTCGCCGGGGGATCGGCGGCCGCCTTACCCATATGGGCGGATCTCATGAAATCCCTTCCCCAGTATACGTCAGGCGGCTGGTTCCGGCAGCCCCCGGACGTGGTTACCCGAACCATCTGTCGGGAAAGCGGGCTGCTGGCCGTGACGGACGCCTGTCCCGAGACAATGGAGGAATTTTTTCTGTCGAAAAACGTACCGGTCGATTTCTGCCGGTTTCATCAGACGATCAAGACAGACAGGGAGAACGGGGGGATGTGATTGTGAAAGGAAACATTCAACCCTTCCGGCAGCTGTGTTCACTTTTTCTCATCTGGTTGGTCATGACGGGATGCGCCGTCCCCGGCCGGCCCCCCGTGACGGCTTTACCGGCGGAAGCGGTTCCGTCAGACACGGAACAGTTGCCGGCACGGCCGGGAGACCCGAGAGAACAGGCATCGATCCAGCTGACGGAACAGGGGCGGATGTTCCTTGAAACCGGCCGGGTGGATGAGGCCCTCGGCCTGTTCGAGCGGGCCCTGAATATTTCACCGGCCAACGGATACAATTACTTTTATCTCTCCGAGGCCTGCATCCTCAAAAAAGACTTTTACCAGGCCAGGGAATGGAATGAACTGGCGGCGATTCATCTCCGGGAGAACAGGGTCTGGATGGAAAAGATCCTCGAGCAAAAAAAGAGGATCTGGAGATGGGTGAAATGACAGGCAGCCTTTTTATCGATAATGTCGTAAAAAGTTGAAGAATGATCCCTTTCCGGCAGCCTCGTAAAAAGATTCAGAGGCCGGGCGCCCGAATCCCGGGGAAGGAGAAGTGCTGAGCGGTACGTCGCCATGACGGGGGATGAAGGGCAACGCAGCCGATGGACTTTTTCCGAAGCCGTCAGATATTTACGGTATGCTGCCGGGGGATGCGCAATCCGGGGAGCATGGCCCGTTCAAGTTGAAGCCGGTAACTTTCAAACTGGCTTGAATCATCGGTGGGAGAGAATTTTATCATTTCCCCGAAGGTAAGGATCACCCTGGCAAAGGGTTTGGGAAGGAAAAAGCGGTCCCAGCTGTTGAAAAACCATGCCCTGTCGGCAAAGGCATAAAAAGGGACGATGGCCGCATCCGCGGCGTTCGCCAGGCGGATCACGCCGGCTTTGACACATCCCGCCGGTCCTTTGGGTCCGTCGACGATATGCCCGGCCATACCGGATTTCCAGAGGCATTCGATCATCCTTTTCAGGGCCTCTTTACCCCCTTTTGAAGAAGAGCCGCGTACCGGATTCCAGCCACTCCTCTCGGCGACGCCGGCGATGATCTGTCCATCAAAACTTCCGCTGATCATCAGGGAGGGATTAAATTTCCCGTATCCCTGGAAATGGCGTATGGCTGAGAAGAACTGCTGATGCCAGGCACATAACAGCACCCTGCCGCCCTGTTTCCGGTATTCCATCCATTCTTTTTCGTTTTCCACCCTGAACCGGAAGGTCGCACTGTAAAGGCGGATAAACCGATAGAGGAAGGACAGAAAGGGTTTCGATGTGAGGAACTTCTTTCGCCCTCGGGTCATTGAGGCCGCCGGACGGGGCGCCGTCACTCTTCCGCCTCTCTGACGATCTTCATTTTTCTGGCCCATCCGTTCCGGTCCGTCCTGATGTCTCTGCAGATTTTGTTGTACTGGAATTCAAAAACGATCTGTCCCTCTTTCTCTCCTTCCGGTTCGACCCTGAATCCCCGGATGATTCCCCCATAAAACGAAGGTTCCGTTCTCGTTTTGTGAAAAAATATTTCACTCCCGATCAGCAGTTCGGCCTGGTCCTTGTTCAGCGTCCACCAGCCGCTTTCCCACATGTCGTTCTGAACCAGGTTGAAATTCATGGAATCCGTTTCAATCAGATGTATTTTCATACCATAACCCATTAACGAATTTTTAATCATGGCCCCTTTCGGGGAAAGGGCTTCCCGGGAGGGAAGCTGCATATAAAAAAACAAAAGCCCTGCCTAACTGTAATGGACAGGGCTTCAAACACCTAGGAAGCGTTCCTGCAAGGGAAGGAAGACTTTAAAACCTTACATCAATGTCAAGTCCGTAAGAAGTCTGGAAACCCTCTGTTTCCGGGCGGCTTCATAAAAAGGTCCAGAAGCGGGAAGCCCGAATCCCGAGGAGTAATCCTTACCGGCGCCAAAGCCGCAACGACGGGGAAAAAGGGCAGCACAGCATGTGGATTTTTCACAAAGTCGTCAGTAATGCCAATTACATTGTATTTCATTATACGCCCGATGACCGGGAAGTCAAGGGAATGTTGTTTCAGGGACGAAAGGCAGCGAAGCCTGTGGGCTTTTTACGAAGCGGTCCCTGTCGCTTCAGGGAAATACGGCTTGAATCCCCTTCAAGATTCCGGAAGGCAGGGTGCCGGCCGCCAGGGTCACAAGAACCATGAGAGTCACAAGCCCCCCCAGAAAGGACATCCCCGAGGACTCTTCCGCCTCCCTCTTTCCTTCCGACATATACATGATCACGACAACCCTGAGATAATAGAAAAGGGACACGACGGTCATCACAACGGCCAGAAGGACGAGAGGAAGCCACCCCGCCTCCAGAGCGGTCTTAAAGATAAAGAATTTGGCAAAAAAACCCCCCGTGGGGGGGAGCCCGGCAAGCGATATCATGAAGACCGACATGGCGAAGGCCAGAAAGGGACGCCGGGAGGCCAGGCCCGAAAGATCGCCGACATCGAGTCCCCTTCCCTCCCGGCCGGCGACGGCGGCGGCGGTGGCAAAGGCGCCCAGGTTCATGAAGATATAAACGAAAAGGTAAAAGGCAACGGCGGCGGGACCTTCCCCGGAAAAGGCCGGAAATCCCAACAGAATATAGCCCACCTGGGCGATGCCCGAATAGGCGAGCATCCGGACCAGGCGGCGCTGCCGCAAGGCGGCCAGGTTCCCGACGACCATGCTGGCACCCGACATGAATAAGACGGCCCATGGGATGAAATCCATTCCGGTCCCTGAAAATAAAAAGGCAACACGGAGCAGGACGGCAAAAGCGGCGATCTTCGGGGCCACGGAGATAAAGGCGGCCACGCTGAGGGGCGCCCCCTCATAGACGTCGGGGGCCCACATGTGAAAGGGCACGGC
>Ga0068712_1002823_pt1 | contig 17878 bp, 12 predicted proteins | sample MTBAKSrepl1MetaG_FD_62987 | JGI IMG/M metagenome (GOLD analysis project Ga0068712, IMG submission 62987) | Enrichment culture microbial communities from Arthur Kill intertidal strait, New Jersey, USA, that are MTBE-degrading - MTBE-AKS1... | ecosystem: Environmental > Aquatic > Marine >... | reverse complement strand
CGCTCCGTACAGCATCCACGTTATGAGCGACCAGGTTTCCTTGGGATCCCATCCCCAGTAACGCCCCCATGCCGTATCTGCCCAGACAGCCCCGGTGATGATCCCCAGCGTCAGGAGCAGAAACCCGATCGATATGGTCCGATAGGCGAGTTCGTCGAAGAATTCCGTTGAAGGGAGCTTCGATACCAGACCCCCCCGCGTCTTTTTCCTCACCAGATAGAGCACGCCCGCCCCGAAGGAGAGAGCGAAGCAGGCATAGGCGAGAAAGGCGCTGATGACGTGGCTGATGAGCCAGTTGCTCTGGAGCGCCGGAATGAGCGGCTGTATGCGCGCGTCAACCTTTCCCGAGAGGGAGGCGTAGGCCAGGAGAAGAAAGGCAAAGAGAGAAAGGACGGCGCCGATAAGCCCGCCTCGATATCGCCTGCGGAAGACGAAGAGAACCACCACAAGGGACCATGAGAAAAAAACCAGGGATTCGTAGAAATTCGACAGGGGGGCGTGTCCGATCCCCAGACGATACGAAAGGAGCCACCGCATGAGAATCGATCCCGTGTGGAGGGTGAATCCGGCCGCCGCCACGCTCAGGGCGAACCGCTCCGCGCGCCGGTTTTCGAACGCGACGGCAATCACGAAGAGAAGCGCGGCGGCGAAGTAGACAAAGGTGGCCAGGCTGATCAGAAAGGTGTCGTCCATGGTATCACGCGGCAAATATCGTGCGGAACGCCTTGTCCAGACGTTCTTCGAATCCTTTCCTGTTTTTTCCCGGATCAGCGGCGATCAGAACCTCTTTCCCCTCCGATGACGGGCCGATCCGTATCCAGACGCGCCGGTGGACCCCGAGAAAGACCGCGGCAAACCCGGCAAGGATGAAGAGAAACCCGGCCCAGACCAGGGGAACGCCGGGATCGCTTCCTACCTGGAATCCGGTGTAGAAGCGCGCCGTAAAATCCGTAAACGCGAAGACATGCCCCCCGCGCTTGACCGGCTGGTCGCGGGGAATCCAGAATATATCGTGGGGCTTGCCGGGTTGGAGCAGAACACCCAGCAGAGCGGGACCCCGTCCCTGAAAATCGGGGGCGAACCGGGCGGCGGCGAAGAAGGCTTCGGTGCCCGGCACGGGCACCTTTTTCATCAGTTCGAGGTTCACAGGGATTTTCTTTCCCGTAGCCGCGTCCCGCATCACCACGGTGAATCCGCTCGCCTCGGCAATGCCGTAGGTTGCCTGGCAGAACTTCAGCCCTTTATACTTCAGCGGTTCATTGACCCTGATGGTCGCGGACAGGACCTTCTTCCCTCCCTCGAGAACGGTCACATCGGACCGGTATTCCCGGGGCATGCCGTTTTCGTAGAAGGTCACGGAAAAATCGTCGCAGGCCAGGGCAACCGGGAGCAACCTGGTACCGCCGCCGAACAGTGCGACCGTGTTTGATGATGCACCTTCGTTGATCCGCATCTGCCCGCTGAATCCCCAGATGGAACCAATCAGCCCCCCGGCGAGGATCAGGAGAATGCTCGCATGGATGGCGACCATGCCGAGGCGGGTATAGCGCCCCCTTTCGGCAAACAGATAGATCTTCCCGTCCCTGGCGGCATGGACCGGTTCCCCGGCAAGAGAGCACAGCAGTGTCCGGGCCTTCTTCTCGACCTCGTCGACGGAGCCGTGGCTCTCAAGCGTTCTGGTGATGGGAGCACTCCGGAAGATGTCGTCGTCTCCGTTCCGGTTCCGGGAACGGATCTGCCGGAAGAGCGCGGGAATCCGCCGGGCGGTGCAGACGGTGATGTTGAGGGCGAGGAGAAGAAGGAGACCGACAAACCACCACGAATGATACAGATCGAAGATATGGAACAATTCAATGAGAGACGCCGGGCCGGGACCATACACCTCGGCATAGCGTTCCCGGGGAAGCCCCTGTTGCACGAGGGTGCCGAAGATGGACGAAACGGCCAGCGTCAGAAACAGAAACAGGGTCAGCTTTGCCGAGGCGAGGGTTTTGTAGAGTATCCGCATCATGAAAATCGATCGCACCCCGCTGGAGACGCCACCCCTTCGATACCCGGAAGACCGGATATGGTCATGCGCAGCGGGTGATCGGCGTCGGAACCGATCACCCGTTTCATTTCTTCACTGTCCACATTTCTCATCAGGAGAGAGCGGCCCAGAAGATGAGGACCGTCAGCGCCAGGCCGAGCAGCACCGAGGCAATCCCGATAACCGCCGCTATCAGATGTTCCGCAGGCCCCGGCTGTTTCCGCTTGAGCTTCTCCAGGCGATTCTCGGCAATGATCCGTTCATATTCCTCGGGACGCTCCTCTTTCAGCGCCGAAACACTGTAGCGCCCCGTGAAGATGTTGGATTCCATGGGGAACTTGTTCGGCACCAGATGGTTGTGGAAGAAGTGGGCCGTGAAGATGAAGACCGCCGCCAGGAACGCCTCTTCAGAATGGGCCACCGCGGCGACGTTGATCATCCACCCCGGCATGACATGGGAGAACGCCTCGGGGAACCAGAGGATCAGCCCCGAGAGACCGATCACGAACATCCCCCAGAAGACGGCGAAAAAGTCGAACTTCTCCCAGTATGTCCAGCGTTCAAAGCGGGGCATCTCTCCCCGGTCGAAAAACCACCGGATCATCCCCTTGAGATCCTCCCAGTCCTTCAGGTTGAAAAAGAGGGATTCCGGCCCGAAGAGCCGCCCCCCCCAGCCCTGCACCTTGCCGCCGGGAAAGAGGAACCGCAGGCTCAGCCAGCAGGTGTAGAGGAAGAGCCCCCAGAGGACAAGCGCCGCCGCCCGGTGGAGATACCCTGCCATTGCCGCGCCTCCCCATAGGCCCACCAGGAACTCCGCCCACGGCGCGTCATGGTACTTGATCGGGAAGCCGGTCATGACGAGCATGAAGAAGGACACGATCAGCAGGATATGCATGATGCGGTCACGCCATGAAAATCGCTGTACGTAGATGAAGACATCTTCCCCGGACGCGGCCTGTTCCCCCGCCGGGGCCTTCCGCCGCCATTTGTTCCAGTACGCCTTTCTCCACCACAGGATCGCGTGAACCCAGAAGAAGAGGAAGACGGAGACGAGAAGAAGGATCATGAAGACGTTGGTCCAGAAAAGAACCGGATAGTTCGCCCGGTCGCCGTGATCGGGATGCGCCTCAAAGGACACGAATCGCTGATGAAATCCCTCGTGGCACTTCGCGCAGTCCCGCGCCAGATTGTCCGGATGGACGGTCGATTGCGGATCGTCCGGCGGGAGAATATTGTGGCCGTCGTGACAGTCGGCGCAACCGGCCACGCGCTCAGGATAGCCGATGCCGAAGACCTTTCCATGATATGTCTGCCGGTATCCCTCCGTTACGAACAGATTCAGATGATTGCGCTCCGCCAGTTCCCGATCGTCGTGGCAGGAGATGCAGGCAATGGTGAACATCTCACGTTTCTGTGCCCGCCCCTGCTCCGTATCGGCGTACATCGGAATATCGTGGAGGCCGTGGCAGTCGGAGCAGGCCGCAGCGTCCTCGTTCCCGCTCCGGACGGCGTTCCCGTGTCCCAGGAGAACATGTTTTTCCTGATCGTGGCAGGCAGTGCAGCGGTCGATAACCGCTTTTTTCGATGCCCCCGCGTCCTTTGTGCGGACGTGGGCATCGCCATGGCAGTCAAGACAGGTCTTTCCCGCTTTCAGGGCATGGACATCCGTTTCATACCGCGAGGCGATCTCCCTGTGGCAGCTCGCGCAGTCCGTGAGCCCCGGTTTCTGCTCCTTTTTCATGTGGGCCGTGATATCATCGATCCCGGTGTGGCAGGTGGCACAGGCGAGGACGCCATGCACCGACTGGGCAAACTTCTCGCCGTATTCGGGCTGGCCGTGGCAGGACTGACAGGTCTGCGCGGCGGCGGCAGTCTTCGCTTCCGCCTGTCCGCCGCCCGCTGGAGCCCCGACCGCGACCTTCTGGGGCTCGGCTATGGGGGAGGGAATAATAAAATTGAACTCGTGGCATTGATTACAGAAATTCTCGGATTCGGCATGTGCGTGGTGACACAGGTCGCAGTCCAGCTCAGGGCCGTAGTGTGAGTTATGCGGATTTTCCCGCTCATACTCTTTTGTCGCCTCTACCAGTTCATCGGTGGCATGGCAGGAGATACACTGATCCGTTCCCACGAACTCGGGGGGATCGGCATTGCCGTGACAGGCGGCACAGGAAACGCCGCCCAGCAGATGGGTGTGGCTCAGGGGAAGCGTATTGGTCAGCTTCGGATCGTCCTGCCCGTGGCACCCCAAGCATTGCTTGAGATCCATCCCTTTCGTATCCATATGGCCGGTGGGCAGTTTACCGTCGGTCCCGTGGCAGGCGGCGCAATCGCCGCCTGGGGCCGTTTGCAATCGCTGAGGCTCCGCCGACCAGGCAATCCCTATGCTGGCTTCATACATGAGGAAAAGGCACGAAAGGACACACACAAGAATGACTCTACCTTTCACGATACTCCTCCAGCCGCGATGTAATCGATCGTTCTTCATAATTGTTTCCAGACTCTGCGTTAGCCACACCACCCATATTTTAATTACAGATTCCAAGTGTCCGCAACCCGAATTTTAAGCCATCCCACAGCAGAGGGCTTTCATAATTGCTAGAAAGCATCTCTGCTGTGGGGTATTACGTCTACGGTGTTATTCTACAGAAACAAAATCAAGTCTACTCTTCGCGTTTATTTGAGGGCGCTTTTCCCGGCCAGCTTCCCGAGTATCAGTGCCTTGCCAAAAGCAGTCCCCGTCATATAGGCGGCACCGTGCATACCGCCAATGATTTCGCCAGCCGCGTACAGCCCGGGGATCGCCTTACCGAACACATCGATCACCTGTGTTTTGTCATTGATCAGGATTCCACCGTAAGTACCGAGAATTGCCGCTGTTGATGGAAAAGCGTAAAAAGGTGGTTTTTCAATTTTCAAAGGCTTGCCGAAACTCGCAACAAGAGTCTTGCGACCAAACCCTGAATCCATCCCTTTCTCGATGTCGGAGTTGTATTTTTTAACGGTTGCCTCAAGAGCGGCGGCAGGAACTTTCATCTTTTGGGCCAGTTCCGCCAAGGTTGGCGCGTTATAAATAAGCCCTCGTTCTTCTAATCCGGCTGTCCGCCCGAGGGGATCCGAAATACCCTTCTCTCGGATGGTGGAGTCATAAATCTGGAATCCCATAGCGTCGGTCTGAACAAGGGCGGCATCCCCAACCAATTTGTACGATTTCGACTCATCCACAAACCGTTTCCCTTCCTTGTTTACAATAATCGCTCCTTGATAAAAGACCAGAGAGAAATCCTTTGCGATGGTCTTTGGATCAAGGGTAAACCCGAAAGTTGCCTTGATGTACGGCATATCTTGGATATCGGCGCCATAGGCCCATGCCATCTTCAGGCCGTCGCCCTGATTCCCAAGGCCGTTGATGGCTTTCGCATTTGCCATGGGGGGGACGAACTTGGCCAAGAGGTCCTTGTTGAGAGAAAAACCACCTGCTGTTAGGATTACCGCCTTTGTGGCACGGTAACTGATTGGTTTGCCTCTGTTTTCAGCAATAACTCCCGCGATTCGTCCCGTCTTTTCGTCCATGACCAGCTTCTGTGCCGGAGTCCTCATGACCAATGTGACCCCGAGCTCCTTGGCCTTATCATTAAGGATCTTCAGGGTGTCACCGGGGCTCACATAATGACTCCGGGGAACACTCATACCGCTGGCGATTCCTACTTTCAGGAACTTCACTCCGAGCTGTTTCAACCACTCATAAGTTTCCATCTGGTTATCTACATAGGTCTGGACAAGGTAGGGGATATTCTGATTTTCTCCCACCTTCATCATGTCACTGTAGAACAATTCGTTGGAGTCCTTGATTCCCTGCGCAACCTGCATGTCTGTGCCTACAAAGGTCAGGGCACCACCACAAATGATGCTGCTTCCTCCGATGACAGGGGTTTTCTCAAGGAGCACAACCTTCGCCTTCCTCCCTGCAGCCTCTATCGCCGCAGAAAAACCGGCGCCACCTGCACCAACCACAACTACATCAGCTTCATTGTCCCATTTATCCGGCATCTTGGTTACACCGAATGCCTTCCGCGGTCCCGTAAGTACCGTTCCGGCTGCAACACCGGCCAGAGCCACGCTTCCCGTCGTTTTGAGAAATCCCCTTCTCGTCAAGCCCTCTTTGTTACCTGTCTTTTGAGTAGCCATATCGATCGCACCTCCATGTTTTACTGCCGCAGCAGAAATGTAATCTAACCTCTAAAGAAGTTTACGACACCGCTTTAACAACTTCCTTCCCCGCAATCCGGCCGAAGACCAGGCAGTCGACGACGGCGCAGCTTCCCAGCCGAACGGCGCCATGGACGCCGCCCGCCACCTCGCCCGCGGCGTAGAGGCCGGGGATGGGTTTCCCGTCCACATCGATGACCTGGGCCTTCTCATTGATCTGTACTCCGCCCATGGTGTGATGCACTTTGGGCCAGAGCCGGACGGCATAGAAGGGGGCCTTTCCTATGGGTTTGGCATCGGGCTGCAGATACCGCCCGAATTCCTTGTCAACCCCCGCCTTGAGGTAGGAGTTGTAGTCATCGACGGTTTTTTTGACGGCCGCGTACGGTATCTCATATGCCGCCGCCAGAGCCTCGAGGGTATCGAATTTCTTGACGACGCCCCGCTCAAGGAGTTTGTCCACCGTCCCCGGAGGCCCTCCGCACTTCTTGGATCCTTCGTCATCGGATATGCCGATGGCGGCATGACCGGTCCTGATGATGGCGTCCGCCCTGATCTTGCGGTTTGCCAGCTCGCTGATGAAACGCTTCCCCGTGGCCGGATCGACCATGACACCATAACTGAAGACCGGCCCCGTCGCGAAGTGGGGAGCCAGACCAAACCCCTTTTCGTCGGGGCTCGCCCACGGACCGAGCTGTATCCAGGAAACCTGCACAGGGTTCGCGCCGATCCGGAACAGTTCTCTGAGCCCCTCGCCGGTGGCGCCGGGCTGGTTCGTGGAATTGACCTTTTCAATCAGTTTGGGGTCCTGCGTCATCCGGTACCGGACATCCTGGGAGAACCCGCCCGTTGCCAAGACGAGCCCCTTGCGGGTCCTGACGGTCTTGGCGGTGCCGCTGTCACCCTTCGGGAATCGGTAATTCTCACGCACCTGAATTCCGGCAATCTTCCCGTCCGCGCCCTTGAAAATCTTCTCCAGGTACACTCCGGTCGTGATCGATACGCCCAATTCCTTGAGCTTCGCCACTTCCTGCAGGACGATGCCGGACCCGCTGTAGTTGCCGGTCGGGCAGCTCCGAGCAACGGTATGGCCGCCCATGTGAAGCAGCATCCCGCCGAATTTACAGCCGAGATGGGCCTTGCACCATTCATAGGCGCTCTTGGACTGATAGGCCACCATCCGCGCCAGTTCCGGGTAATTCAGATACAGGCCGGCCTTCATCATGTCCTCCAGCATCAGGTCAGGCGTGTCCTTGATTCCCTTCGCCTCCTGCATGTCGGACCCGGCCACCGCCATGACCCCGCCGTTGATGATCGAATTGCCTCCCGGGACCCGCATCTTCTCATAGACGACCACCGAAGATCCCGCCTCTTTGGCCTCGATCGCAGCGGCCAGACCGGCAAAACCGCTACCGATAACGGCCACATCCACCTCGGAATCCCATTTCTTCGGCATATCGGCCGCATAGGCCTTCCGGGGTCCGGCAAGCAGCGTCCCGGCCGCGACACCGGTCAGCGCTGCGCCGCCTGTTGCCTTGAGAAAATTCCTGCGTGTCAACGCCCCATGTTTTGTTGTTTTTTCTTTCTCCATTACGTACCTCCTTCGTGCTCTCATACAGAATTGCCGTCTCTGCTTCGATCATATCACATCAAAGCAACGGATAATGCCGATGCCCAGGCATCGGCCCTTGAGAACCATAAGCAAACAGAAAAACGGGAGACGGAAATGTTTTGTCGAGGATGGTGAGGGCGTGGTGATGGAGGGCAATTAAATGGCCGGAAGGAATCGTGTGTGCTTTGTGGAGTAATTGCCCGTCTCGCAGTGTTCGGAGCGTGGATCAACAGAGCCTCTCCCGCATCTGCCGATAAAAGAACGACCCCCACAAGCTTTCGATCACTATAGAGACTAATCACTGAATAGTCAAGAATATTTGGGACTATTTTGGGAATCAATCGTCCCGCGTCATCCGGTCGATCTCTTCTTCCGTCGCCGCCCATGCGTCGTACAGCGACGCGAGCCGGGACGTTACTTCCGAGTATTCGATGTGGAGCGCCTGGATCAGCGCCTCGTCCTGATAAGTGTCCAGGTTTGAAAACGCGCTTTCCATCTCCCCCCGCCGCTTCTCACACCCGTGGATCTCCCGTTCGATACGGGCGAGTTCGTCCTTCAGGGGTTTCAGGCGCCGATACCGATCCTGCCGTCGTTCGGCCTCTTTGCGTTTCTGATCCTTCTGCGAAGGCGGGGGCGGGGCTTTTTCCGGAAGCGATCCCTCCGCGGCGGCCTGTTCCCGGTGGTGTCGTTCCAGGTATTCGTCCACGTTCCCGTGGTACAGGCGCAGGCTGTTCTCTCTGAGCGCCGCCACCTTGTTGATGAGGGGCGCGAGAAAATCTCTGTCGTGGGACACGATCACATAGGCGCCGGGGAACCGCATGAGGCTGTTCTGCAGGATCGCCTTGGACTGGGCGTCGAGATGGTTCGTCGGCTCATCCAGGATCAGGAGGTTTGCCGGGGTGAGAAGCATCCGCGCGAGGGCGAGCCGGCTCTTCTCTCCCCCCGAGAGAACGGACACGGGTTTGAACGCGTCGTCCCCCGTGAAAAGGAAGCAGCCCAGAAGGGTTCGGAGCTCTCCGGGGGATTTGAGAGGGGCAGTGGAATCGAGGGTCTGGAGAGTCGTTTTGTCCGGGTCCAGGGCCTCCGCTGTATTCTGGGCGTAGTATGACAGAACGGCATTGTGTCCCGGATTTCTCCGCCCGCTCTGGAACGTTTCAATCCCGGCAATGATGCGCGCCAGGGTCGACTTGCCGGACCCGTTGGGTCCGAGCAGGGCGATTCGATCACCGCGCTCGATGGTGAGAGAGATGTCCTGCAAAACGGTGGTGCCGCCGTAGGATTTGGTGAGGTTCTCCAGTTCCATCACCACCCAGCCGGCCCGCGGCGGATCGGGGAAGTCGAGGGATATGGACTGCTCTTCCTTCTCGACGGCCAGGTCCTCCATCTTTTCGAGCCGTTTGATTCTGCTCTGGACCTGCCGCGCCTTGGTGCTTTTGTATCGGAACCGCTCGATGAAGCGCGTCGTGCTTTCCACGGCGCGCTGCCGGTTCTTGAGGGATGCCTCGATCACCGCCCGGCGCTCGTCTCTCTGGATCAGGTAGGATGAATAGTTGCCCGTATATTCCGCCGCCGCGCCCCGGGATATCTCGACCACCCGCTCCACAAGGGTATCCAGAAAACGGCTGTCGTGAGACACCAGAATGAGGGCGCCCCGGTACGCTTTCAGATACGCCTCGACCCATTCCAGGGATTCGATGTCCAGATGGTTGGTGGGTTCATCGAGCATGAGGATGGTCGGTTCCCGGAGGAGCAGTTTGGCGAGGGCGATGCGCATCTGCCAGCCGCCGCTGAATTCTTCCGTCATCCGGGACAGGTCGGGTTCACAGAATCCAAGGCCGGAGAGGACCTGCTTCACCTTTGTGTCGATGGCGTACCCCTCCCGCTGCTCGATGGTGCTCTGGGCCCGGCCCATCTCCGTCACGAGTTCGCGCAATTCGGGGGCGTCAGCCCCCCCGCGCGCGGTCACGGTTTCGATCTCCCGCGCCAGTTCGCCCACCCGTTCGTGAAGACGGTGGAGGTCGTCGAAAGCGGTTGCCGCTTCCTCGAAAAGGGTGCGCCCGGCGTGATAGACGCTGTCCTGGGGGAGATAGCCCACGCTGTTGAACCGGGACCGGACAATCCGACCCGCGTCCGCTTCAACCTCGCCCAGGATGATCTTCATCAGCGTGGATTTGCCCGCGCCGTTCCTGCCCACGAAGGCGACGCGGTGTCCATCCTCTATCTGAAGGGAGAGGTTTCTGAAGAGATAGTTTCCGCCATACTGTTTCGAGATGTTTTGCAGTGAGATCATATCTGTCCGGATGGGAACGGTCGGTTCCCGGCGGGCGCCGCGGAGGATGCGCGGCTGATCCGGCATGACGCCGGTTTATTCCGTTGTGACCTCCACGCTCACGATGTGGTCTCCCTGGCGGATCGCGTCCACCACGTCCTGCCCCGCCGTCACTTTTCCGAACACCGTGTGATGGCCGTCCAGGTGCGGCTGGGGGGAGTGGGTGATGAAAAACTGGCTTCCGTTGGTATGCGGCCCCGCGTTCGCCATGGAGATGACCCCGGTCTCATGGCGCAGGGGATTCCCCTTGATCTCGTCCCGGAACTGGTATCCGGGGCCACCGGCGCCCGTACCTGTGGGATCGCCCCCCTGGATCATGAAATCGCCGATCACCCGGTGAAAGGTCACACCGTCATAAAATCCTTCCTGGATGAGAAAGACAAAGTTGTTGACCGTCTGGGGGGCATGCTGCGGATAGAGCTCCAGTTCGATATCACCCCGGTCGGTTTTCATGAGGGCCCGGCAGACCTTTTCCGTGTCGATCCGCATGGGCGGCGGGCTGTTCCATTTCTGTGTTTTCATAGATTCATTCCTCGCGATAGTCGTTTGTGCGGTCCCCTGTAAAAAAACATGCCGGAGATGGCCCCGGGGACCCGTTGTCTGATACTGTGCCGTCAGAGGGCCTCCCTTATCCGGCGGAGGACTTGAGCGCCTCTGCCTGGAAATGGGTATTGAGGGCGTCGATGATGGGATCGATATCCCCGTCCAGGATGTTCTCCAGGCTGTACAGGGTGAGGCCGATCCGGTGATCGGTCATCCGTCCCTGGGGGAAATTGTAGGTTCTGATCCGCTGGCTCCGGTCCCCCGTGCCCACCTGCTGTTTTCTCGTTTCGGAGATGGCGGCCTCATGCTCTTCCTGCGCCTGTTCGAACAGCCGGGCCCGGAGCACCTTAAGCGCCTTCGCCTTGTTTTTATGCTGTGATTTCTCGTCCTGGCAGGTGACCACCAGCCCGGTGGGCAGATGGGTGATCCGCACGGCGGAGTCGGTGGTGTTGACGCTCTGGCCTCCGTGCCCCGTGGAGCGATAGACGTCTATGCGCAGTTCGTTCGGGTCGATATTCACCTCCACCTCGTCCGCCTCGGGCAGGACCGCCACGGTCACGGCGGACGTATGGATCCTCCCCTGGGCCTCGGTGACGGGGACCCGCTGCACCCGGTGAACGCCGCTCTCGTATTTCAGCCTGCTGTAGGCGCCCTGTCCTTCGATAAGCAGTATGACCTCCTTGAACCCCCCGATACCCCCGGAGAGACTGGAACTGATCATCTCCACCCGCCAGCCGGAACGCTCCGCGTAGCGGGCGTACATCCGGAAGAGATCCTCCGCGAATAGCCCCGCCTCATCGCCGCCCGTGCCCGCCCGGATCTCAAGAAACACGTTTCTCTCGTCATTCGGGTCTTTCGGGAGCAGCAGGATTTTCAGCCGTTCTTCCAGTTCTTCCAGCTTTTCGCGGAGGAGGGGGAGTTCCTCCTTCGCCAGATCCCGCACCTCTTCGTCTCCGTCGCGGAGAAGCCCCTTGTTGTCCTCGATCTGCGATTCGATGCGCCGGTATTTCCGATAGGTCTGCACGATGTCGGCGATGCCCGCGTGTTCCCGGGCATGCCTCTGGTAGACGCTGTAGTTGGCGAGAATCGCGGGATCGCTCAGCAGCTCTTCCAGTTCTTCATATCGTTTTTCTAATTCCTGGAGCTTTTTCAGCATAGGGTTCTTTCCGGGGTGATGGTCATGATTCGCTGAGGAGGGAGAACGGGAACTCGACGGGCGGCCCTTCGGAAGAGCGGCATTTCTCACGCGCCGGTCCACTCAGGTTCACGGCGACGCATGAGGCGCCGCCTCCCGCGGGAGATTATCCGAAGAGACGGCCTGCCTGCGCGTCCGGATATGGAGGGCCGAAGTTATTTTTCGCGGTCTGCGTATTTGCGGTTGAATTTCTCGATCCGTCCGGCAGTGTCCATGATCTTCTGTTTGCCGGTAAAAAACGGGTGACATTTCGAGCAGATTTCCACCTTGATATCGCCTCTGGTGGATCTGGTTTCAAAGGTATTCCCGCACACGCACGTGACCGTGGATTTCTTGTATTCAGGGTGAATGTCGCTTTTCATGATGTACTCCTATCCTCCTCCAAGATTGAAAGGGGGGTCATTATATCCATATGGAAATGAATTTCAAGTAAATAAAGACAGGGGGTGTTATTGCTGCATGGATTCGAAAAATTCCCTGTTGGTTTCGGTCTTCCGGATCTTGTCGATGATGAATTCCATGGCATCGATGGGGCTCATCTCCTGCAGAAGCCTTCTCAGTATCCAGATGCGCCGCATGTCATCCTCCGGGACCAGCATCTCTTCCTTGCGCGTACCGGAACGGACCAGATCGAAGGCGGGAAAGATCCTCCGGTCGGAAATTCTCCGGTCGAGGTGCAGCTCCATATTGCCCGTTCCCTTGAATTCTTCGAAGATAACCTCGTCCATCCGGCTCCCCGTATCGATCAGGGCCGTGGCGATGATGGTGAGACTGCCGCCCCCTTCGATGTTGCGGGCGGCGCCGAAAAACCGTTTCGGCTTGTGGAGGGCGTTGGAATCGACACCGCCCGACAGGACCTTGCCGCTGGGAGGGACAACCGAATTATAGGCGCGGGCGAGCCGCGTAATGCTGTCGAGCAGGATGATGACGTCCCGGTTGTGTTCCACCAGGCGCTTGGCTTTTTCCAGGACCATCTCCGCGATCTGGACATGGCGTGAGGCGGTTTCGTCAAAGGTCGACGAGATGACCTCGCCGGTGACGCTTCGTTCCATGTCCGTCACCTCTTCGGGGCGTTCATCGATGAGCAGGACCATGAGAACGGCTTCCGGGTGATTCTTGGCGATGCTGTGGGCGATATCTTTCAGAAGGACCGTTTTCCCTGTCCGGGGGGGCGACACGATCAGGCCCCGCTGGCCCTTGCCGATCGGGGTGAACATATCCATGACCCGCGTCGAGTAATTCTCCGGGTCGGCTTCCAACTGCCATTTTTCTTCGGGGTAGAGAGGGGTGAGGTTGTCGAAGAGAATCTTGCCTCTCGCGGATTCCGGGGATTCGTAGTTGATGGAATCCACCTTCAGGAGGGCGAAATACTTTTCCCCCTCTTTCGGAGGCCGCACCTCGCCGGACACGGTGTCACCGGTTCTCAGTCCGAACCGCCTGATCTGGGAGGGCGACACATAGATATCATCGGGGCCGGGGAAATAGTTGTACCCCACAGATCGCAGGAACCCGAATCCGTCCGGCAGCGTCTCCAGAACGCCTTCGCCCGTGATGACGCCGTTTTTTTCAGTCTGGTACTGGAGGATCGCGAAGATCAGATCTTGCCGCTTCATGCCGCTGGTGTCGGGGATTTTCAGCTTTTTCGCCAGTTCGTTCAGGTCACCGATAGACTTGTTCTTGATCTCTGAAATATTCATGCACGTTTTCCTTTGTTGGGAGTTGTTCGATTCTTACAGTATATAGTCACGCGGCGCGCGCGGATGGTTCTCCTTCAGCTTCGGCGGATGGGCGATGTGATACTCTGAAGATTATGGGTAGCAAAAAACATGCCTTGGAGACCAACCAGTTGTGTCGCCGGCCCCGTTCCGTCAAAAACGCGGAAGGTCTGGTTGATTATAACGGCATACGGATTATTGAGTTCGCAACGCATCGGGGCCCTCAGCGGCCCCTCGGAACAGGTTTTACTGTGCAAGGATCTTTTCTTCTCGGTAGCTAATACGGTCTCCTGAATTACTTTAGAAAGGAAGGTTTAGCGCGAAATTTGTATTGGCTGGAATTTCTATATCAAATCGGCAAGGATGTCAAGAAGTTTTTCACAACATACCGTTCCGACACGAAATCGTCATTTTCCCGGCGAGTCAACGCCCCGTCCTTATCAAAAAGAAACGGAATAAAAACTTCATGTTGCTGGTGACCTGGAAAGTGTCTTGCCTGCGCCTCCACGTCCTTAAAATCGTCTCAAGAGAAAATCGGCGAGTACTGATTACAAGTCACACGGGAAAATCTCTTGACAATACATTTATCATAGAGTTACGCTACATAGCGTTTTTGATCTTGATGATTTTTCTACTTGTGAACGACTGTACCCGGAAGGGGGATTATGGTTTGATCATCGAAGCCCTGTTTCTCAGAATGAGAGGTAGGGCTTTTGTTTTTTGTGAGCAACCCGGAGAATATAGAAGTCTACCAGAACTCGGAAAAGAGTATTACATAGTTTCTGCATAACACACTTACATAAACGAAGCTTTTCATAATATTCTTTGTATTACGGTAAGTTGTAATGATTTTTTCCGTGATTAAAATATGCGTTACGTAGCTGTTTCATCTATGTTTGGTTTTTATACGGAAACTATATACCATTGTTATGCATCGCATGATAGGGATAGGTTAACTTTATGAAAGATTTAAGGGAATTTAGTCTTCATATACCTCAAATTTGGGATAACGAATGGGGGAAAGTGATTTCCGAATCTACAGACCCCGAAAGAATTATCTTGATCAATCAAGCACGATTAGCAAATATGCTTAAGAGTATAGAAGATTTTGAAGCTTTCCCTGAACGAATAGCTTGGTTAGCACTATGGACAAGGGTTTTTTCTGCTATTGAGGGTGCTTTAGGAGCTCTACCTCGAAATTCTTTATTATCCCTCAACATTATCTGCAGATGCGTATTCGAAGTGTCGCTTCATGTAGAAGTTATTTTAGAACCTGCTGCTAAACTATTCAACAAAAGAAGCTCAAATGGTAAAATTTCAATCATAAAAAGCTCTCAAGATTATGCACTTGACCAAAGCATCGATAGATTGAGAGCATATGCAACGTGGTGTCTCTTTAATGATAAGAAATTCTACAAAGACTTATCTGATTACCGCACCCAAAACGCAATATGGGATCCAGATCCAGCGGCTGATATTTTAACGAATCCAGACAAAAAGGAAATGTATGAAAAATTATTTCGTCCAATAGACTTGGAAACAGATAAAAATATTTTAAATAAGAACCGAAAAGATATGGAGAAATATATCCGAACGAAGATGAAATTAATAGCAAATTGGCTACAGGATCCTCTCCTTGATAAATGGTATAAAAAAATTGAAGAATTGGATAAGCAGCACAAGGGCAACGTACCATTTTTTAGTCTCTTTGATGTAACAACACCCAGTATCGCAAAACGGCTTAATAAAATTGGGCTTCGCTTTGGATATTCAACTTATATGCAAGGGTCTATGCTTATACATGGTTCTACAATTGATCAAGTGTTGAACATAGGGGAAAATAGTATTTCTCCAATGTTTATAGGAACCGAAGGCGAATGCAAAACCGCAGCTCTGTCTATTGCAGATAATTGTAATGAAATTTTAGTGAGATTAGAAGTGTTAAGAAGGTCTCTGTGGAATGATAATTGAATGGATAGCAACAACTTTGCATAACAAAGCAAATTAACTCGGACACAATTTGCTGGCGCTCATGCGCCGGTTATTTGCGGCGTTTGCCAAATAAAAAATGAAATGATTCGTACGCCATGATATAACTGCTGCCGTAGAATTACGACGGAGGTATTTAAAAATGACCAGAGAGTTCAATGTGGTAATTGAAAGAGATGAAGACGGCTATTTTGTTGCCTCCGTTCCCGAACTACGAGGATGCCATACACAAGCTAAATCCCTTGATGTGTTAATGAATCGAGTGAGAGAAGCTATCCTGCTCTGTCTTGAGATTGAGGAACCCGTATCAAACGAATTCATTGGCATTCAGCGCGTGGCAGTCTCCCAATGAGCAATTTCCCCTCAGTTACTGGTTCGCAACTTATCAAAACTCTTCTGAAAGTTGGTTTTGAAGTCCTTCGCACGAGGGGCAGTCACCATTTCTTACGTCATCCGGATGGCCGAAGCACAGTAATACCGGTACACCGTGGTGAAACAATTGGACGTGGACTTCTTGTCCAAATCCTGAGAGATTGCGAACTCTCCCGGGACGAGTTCCAGAAAATAATCTGATCGATCAAAGCCAACTATGTGATGCTTTACGGGATAAATCTGGTGACACTTTGCCTGTTTCTCGTGAGAGCCGTTCCTTGCAAGGCACAAAAAAAAGACTCTTTGTTTTCCTTGATATTTATTGACCTTCTGTTCCCTCAGCAACTTATTGAAGAACCTAACAATTTTCGCATTACCAGCAGAGGGAAGAGATACCGCTTCGGGAAAAAAGGAAAGATCGGAGGGACCACCCTCTCGAAACGAGGGCGGCCCCGTCCGTTCTATTTCAGGAGCACTGCCTGCGCGGCGGCGAGGCCCGCTCCCGGTTCGAAGGCGTATCCCGCCCGGGCGAGGCCCGATTCGATCGCGCCCACGGTGGCGAGGATGTCGTTTCCGCCGACGACTCCCATGTGGCCGACGCGGAAGTATTTGTCCCTGATCTCAGGAAGGAGGCCTCCGGCGAGGATGACGCCGGCCTCACCGATGAGGGGAAGAACTGCGCCGGTCACGCCGTCCGGGAAGTAGGGGGCGGTCAGGGTATGGGCCGCCTTGTCGGGACTGACCGGTATCTGTTTCATCCCCAGGGCGGTCACAGCCGCCTTGAAGGCTTCGCTCATGAGGCGGTGGCGGGCAAACCGTTTGTCCATCCCCTCGGCCATGATCTGCGCGAGGCTGACATTGAGGGCCCAGACGATGTTGACCGCCTGCGTCCCGAAGTAGGCCGCCTTGCGGGCCTCGAAGGATTCCATGATGGGGAGCCAGTTCGTCCAGTCCGAGTAGTAACTCCCCACGGGGGTCCGGCGCTTTTTGAATGTCTCGATCGCCTTGGGGCTCGCCACGAGGAGGGCCAGACCGGGGGGAACGCCGACGGCCTTCTGGCTGGCGGTGAGGACGATATCGATCCCCCATTCTCCCTGGCGCAGCTCTTCGCCGGCGACGGAGCAGACGCCGTCCACGATGCACATGACGCCGTACTTATTGCACAGGGCTGCCAGCCCCTTGACGTCGGTGCGGACGGCGGTAGAGGTGTCCACATGGGTCACTGTCATCACCTTGTATTCGGCCTTTTTGACGGCGGCTTCCACCTCTTCCAGGGAGGGGGCATCGCCCACGGCGGCGGCCTTCACCTGGGTAACCCGCGCCCCGTAACGCTCCAGGATGGCGGCGAAGCGGTCGCTGAAATATCCTGTGTTGATCACCAGGGCGTTATCCCCCGGTTCGATGACGTTGCACGCGGCCATGTCCATGGCCATCGTTCCGGAACCGGCAATGATAAAGGGCTGACCGCCGGGGGCGAGGAACACGTTCCGCATCCGTTCGATCGCCTCTCCCATGGAGTCGACAAAGGCGGGGGCCACGTGGCTCGTTGTCGGCATGCCCATCACCCGCATCACCTCCGGGGTGAACTCGATGGGCCCCGGTATCATAAGAAGTTTTCTGCCTTTCATATCCTGTACCTCCCTTGTTATATGTGAGACGAAATTCCTTCGCCGTTATGAACCGACAGGCACTGCGCTCAGCGATCCTCCCGATTCTTCGCCGGTACGGGAAGGCGCTATGAGGCGGATCGCGCGCAGGCGGTCCAGGTAGGACCCTTTTTTCGATCCTTCTCCGAGGGACATATTCGTGACGGCGACGCGGTTGATCACCCGAACCCGTTCTTTCCACGACGCGGGCTCCCGATAACCCCAGGTGCTGTGTATCG
>Ga0068712_1002812_pt1 | contig 17990 bp, 10 predicted proteins | sample MTBAKSrepl1MetaG_FD_62987 | JGI IMG/M metagenome (GOLD analysis project Ga0068712, IMG submission 62987) | Enrichment culture microbial communities from Arthur Kill intertidal strait, New Jersey, USA, that are MTBE-degrading - MTBE-AKS1... | ecosystem: Environmental > Aquatic > Marine >... | reverse complement strand
TGGCCCCCAGGATGGTGAGGTTGGGCATCTGGGAGCAGATGCTGGCGATGTGAGGGTTCTCCCAGACCGCCTTGAGCCGGGCCTGTTTGTCCGTGAAGCCTTTCTCCAGGAAGCGCCCGGCCATCTTCAGCTCGGCTTCGCTGTCGCAGGTCACCGGCCCGCCGCCCTGGGTCTTCATGGCCACCAGGCCGATACCGGCCTTGACGCAGGCAGCCACGGCCGCCTTCATCTTGGGCTTGTGCATCAGGCGGAAGTTGTAGGTCATCATCACCGCATCGATCCAATCCAGCTTGGCCGCGCCGGCGAGACAGTTTTCCATGTCGGTGTGGGTGCTGAAGCCGAAGAATCTGAACTTCCCCGCCTTCTTCATGGCCGCAGCCCACTCCCGGATGGCCGGAGTCATTTCCTCGATGCCGCAGATGGCGTGGATGAAGAACAGGTCCACGTGATCCGTCTTCAGCCTTTTCAGGGACTTTTCCAGGCGGGCGGTGAGGTTGCCCTTCTTGGGCACCAGTTTGGTGACCAGGAAGATTTCCTCCCGGGATCCGGGGTTGCGGGAGAAATAGCGGCCCATCCCCTCTTCGCTCAGGCCGTTGCCGTAGGATTCGGCGGTGTCCCAGTAGGTAACCCCCCATTTCCGGGCCTGCTTGAGGAGGAGCTGGTTGTTGATGGTGTCGAACATGCCCCCCAGATTAAGGATGGACACCTCCACCCCGGTCTTGCCCAATTGGCGTTTCGGTACGGTTGCGGCCTTGGCTCCGGCCGGGGGTGCGGCCAGGGCTTGGCTCGCGCCGGCCCCCGCGGCCAGACCCGCGAGGCCCATGGTTTTGACGAAATCCCGGCGGCTGAGGCCGGTACCTTTAGTCTCTTTACTCATGAAAGCCACCTCCTGAGGTTGCGTCAGCGGTTTGTCTCGCGAAAATTCTTCCTCATTTCCCAAAAACCGCTTTTAAGTCCCCCTTTTATAAAGGGGGATTTAGGGGCAATGCTGTTCACTTAAGCGTATCAAGATGAAGGGAAGTCATTTAAATTGTCATCCTGAGGGAGCCAGAGGCAAACGCAGAATCTCTAACTTCCTGGAAAAGCAGAGATTCGTAACGAAGCTGCGCTCCGTTCAGAATGACATAACGTAGGGTGGGCACTGCCCACCGATTCCTAAAACCTCTTAAGTGAACCGTATTGGATTTAGGGGGATTTTTAGGCGGTTATAAAATCCCCCCTGCCCCCCTTTAGAAAAGGGGGAGTAAAAACCTTGGGCTAAATGGTTATAGAAATATAAGGCGTATCAAGGGAGCCCTCAAGTCCCGCCCTTAAATAAGCATCCGCCCCGGCCGGGAGCGGGATTCGTTTTCACTATAGACCCGGATGGCCCGCAGGCCCGCCACCGGGCACTCATGCTCGCACATGCCGCAACCGATACATTTGGCCGCGTCCACGTAAGGCCGGGACAGGCGCACTACAATGTCCACCCGCAAGCCCTCCGCCGGGAGTCCTTCCTTCGCCAAAGGCCGATCCAGGATGAGATTGACGCCGCCTGCGGCGGTGATGCGCCGCAGCACGGACTCGGGCTGGCCGGCGCCCCGCACGTAGTAATCGCCGCTGGCCAGGTTCACCCAGGTGGGTAAGACCTCATCCAGCGTTAGCCCGGTTTCCTGCACTTTTGCCGGCAGGGCCTGGCCGTCCCGGATGGTCTCGAAGACGGTGCGGGTGAAGATGGCCTTGGGACTCACCGGGCATAATTCATGGCAGACCAGGCAGGGCCGGCCCATGGCCCAGGGGAGGCAGCGGTTCCGGTCCACAAAAGCGGTGCCCATGCGAATAGGCCCGGTCCCTGCGAATTCCCCCAGACCCTGCCTCTCCTCCAGGCTTAAGGGGCGGATGGCCGCGGTGGGACAGACCTGGCCGCAGGCAATGCAGTTGGGCAGGCAGCCGCTGCGGCTGATGCGGTAATTGATGGCCGGAGTCCATAATCCTTGTATGCCCGCTTCCAGAAGCGCGGGTTGGATGATGTTGGACGGACAGACGCGCATGCACTGGCCGCAGCGGATGCAGCGGGCCAGAAAGCGGTCCTCGTCCAGGGAGCCGGGGGGCCGGATGAGCAGGGGGTTGCGGTTGGTCCCGGCCAGCGCGCCCACCCCCCACATGGAGGCCAGGAGCAGCCCGCTCCCGGCGATAACCATGCCCCGGCGGGAGAGATCGGGGAGTCCGGTTTCTCCGGCCGCGGAGCCTTTGGCGGTAAAAGTCATGCGGCTCGCCGGACAGTGGTCCAGGCAGTTGAAGCACAAGACGCATTCGCTGGTAATGATCTTACCGGAGGGGCGACAGGCCCCTTCGCAGTATTGCTCGCAGATGCAGCAATCGCCACAGGCTTCCGAGGTCTTGCCCAGGCGCCAGGGGGTGAAACGGCTCAAGAGCCCGAAGAGCGCGCCCAGGGGACAGGCGAAGCGGCAGAAGAACCGGGGGAAAAAGAGGTTGAGTGCCACCACCCCCAAAAGCACCACACCGATGAGCCAGACCGAGGCGTAATAGCGGGGCGCGTCGCTGAGCACCCCCAGATGGTTATCGGCCAGGGGGAGCAGAGCCAGGTTGACGCTGCGGTGCAGCAACGGCAGGGGGTCAAAGACCCCGGTCTGCACCGAGCCCGTGAGGGCCAAAAAGAGCAGGAAGAATAAGAGATAATATTTCCAGGCCTGGGGCGTACGGTGGCGATTGGCCTTCACCCGGGCGTCGGGGCCCAGGCGTAGCCTGCCCAGCCAGCCGGTGAACTGGTTGATGGTCCCCAGGGGGCAGACAAAGCCGCAGAAAAACCGGCCCACGAACAAGGTGAGGGCGATGGTGACCAGGGCCCAGGCCAGGGCGGAAAAAAGGGTGCCGGTGGCCAGGGCAGTGCTGATGGCGGTGAGGGGGTCCAGCTCCAGGATCCAGTTGATGGGCCAGCCCCGCAACTGCCACCAATTAGCCCCCAGAGTGGCAACGAGGCAGAACCACAGAAAGACCACCAGGAAGAAGACTTGGCTGATACGGCGGACGGTGACGATGCGCATGGGAGGTCGCCTAAATCTCAGGTCCTGGTGTCCAGGAGCACCGGGGTCAGGGCGCGATAATCGGCCCGGCCCGCGCCTGCTTTGGCCGCCATCTGGATATAGGGAATGTCGGCCAATATCCGGCCCAGCAACTCCACGCCCACCGCGTCCGCGGCCACGGGGTCGGTGGAGACCACCAGGGTGCCGGTCTCCTTGAGATCAGAGAGAGAGCCGCCGGTGGGGCCGTTGGTCATCATGGTAACGGTGCCGTCCAGGACGCACAGAGTGGGTTTGAGCAGGAGCGCCAGCTCGGTGATGATGCCGTTGATGTCCTGGTGGAAGACGTTGCGCCGCCCTCCCAGGAAGCCGTAATAATTCTTCAGGGTCATGGAGGCCCCGGCCCGGTGATGGTCTTTCACGGGTGAGAGGACCATGACCTTGGCCACTCCCTGGAAGACCCCGGCCAAGGTGGGCCAATTGCGGATGAGCTTACCCCCGGGGAGGCTCACGGGCGCAAACAGATTGGCGCTGGGGGCGATGATCCTGGCCCCGGAATTCCGGGCCGCGGCGGCCAGGCCGCTGATTTCGTAACAACTAGCGGGATTGTTGATGGGGTTGTCCGTCACCAGTACCTGGGCGGCTCCGGCTTTTAAGCACAGATCGGCCACCGCGGCCAACACCTTCGGGTGGGTGGTGGCCCCCAGGGAGGCAGGGGTGGCGAAGGCGGCGTTGACCTTGAGGAGCACCCGGTCGCCTTTCTGGATGAAGGTCTCTATGCCGCCCAGGGCCTTGACGCCCTTCTCGACCATCGCCTTGCGGTCCGTGCCCCGGACGATGGCCATTTTTCCCGGCCCCGGAGTCTTGAGGGCGTAATCCCCCAGACCGGTTAAGGCCTTCCGGAGCTGGGAGGGAGTAGGGCCCTGGCGGTCGTGGAGGGCCAAACCCAGACCCCCGGCGGCCAGGGCCAGACCCGAGGCGTACCCCAAGCGTTTGAGGAAGTCCCGGCGGGTCATTTCCGGAGTTTTGGGCTCGGCGTCTTTAAGCTCGGATGACAATTTTTTGCCTTTGGTTCTTTCCATCGTATTTAAGTCCCCCTTTTCTAAAGGGGGGTGAAAAACCAGTTACCTCTAATTAGCGACCTCTGCGAAATGTCAAATTGGAGAGACTTTTTGCAATCTCCCTCCCCCTTGAGGGGGGAGGGCCGGGGTGGGGGTGGCGTCTTTTGGCCTGATTGCAGGTAGTTGCCCAATACGCCCCCCTCACCCAAACCCTCTCCCCCCGAGGGGAGAGGGGATAAAATCTTTTGAATCCCACCCCTTGGGTGACTTTCGTCTAGGTCTCGATTAGCAATCCCTCTGTTATTAAGTGAAAGCTGGGTCTATCCTTCCTGCCTCGGGTGTCTCACGGCTTCCCCCTAAGCTTGGTCTGCAAGCGGGCGGCCAGTTCCAGGGCGGCCTTTAAGGAGGAGGCGTCATGCACTCCGGCCAGGATGCGGCCCTGGGTAAAGACGATTTCAAAGGAAGAGTTGTCCAGGCTGAGGACGCTGAGGCCCGCCGCCGCACCGGGAGCCTGGACTTTCCGGTAACCGTTGGCGGTTAAGAATTCCAGATAGCGCTTGCCATCCGCCTGGGCCTGCTCCGGGTTGTCCCGGGAGGCGATAAAGGCCGTGGCGGTTCCGTCCTTTAATTTATATTCCCCGGTGAGGACGTTATTAAAACCCGCCAGGCCGAAGGCGTCGGCGGCGCTGAGGCGGACACTGTCAAGAGCCAGACCGTCTTTGGGGAAGAGGGCTTTCTCGTCCTTCTCCTTTGCTCCCCCCGCCGCCGGCAGCTTGGCCAGGAGCGCCGCAGCGTAAGTCTCCAAAGATTTTTGCACGGCCTCCCCGGCCCGGTCGGCCACGATCTCTACGTAATACTTACCCTGGGTGAAGAAGAGGGCATTGGCCGTGGCATAGGCGTGGGCGGTCAACGGGAGATCGGGAGAGCCGGGACGGCGCTGGCCGCTGAAGACGGCAAAGGCATGGGCCGGCGAGCCCATATCGTAAAGAAAGGCCTCTACGTGGGCCCCGCCCATAGCAGCCAGGGTAAAACTGCGGCAGGACATCTCCCTGAAACCCGCCTGGAGATAGAGTTCCGCCTTGCCGTCGATCTTGTCGGAGAGGGTTTCTTTGCCATAACTCTGGGCCGGGGTCTGGGGCGTGAATCCCGGGACCTCGGGGAGGAGCCCGGCGGTGGCCTTCAGGGCCCCGCCGGATGCGGCCTGGAGCAAGGGGGCTCGCAGGCCCACGATCACCGCGGGGTTGAAGCGGGATTGTTGCACCAGGAGGCCGACAAAGATCACCCCCAGCAAGGCCAGGATGCCATAGCCCATCAGCCTCTGGGTGGGTCCGACTTTTGCTTTAGCCCGGGCCATAAATTGTCCGCCTTTTTAATGACGCTCCTATAAAGGCTTAGCCTGATAAATAGCGGCTTCTGCTCCCCCCTCCCCACGGGGCTTATCATTACCCACAAGTTTTTATCTTGTGGATATTACAAAATTATTTCCTCTCCCCTCGGGGGAGGGGGTAGGGTGAGGGGGGCGTAAAGTAAATATCCATCCTGATGATAAGAGGCGAAGGGGGCATAAGACACCACCCCCACCCCGGCCCTCCCCCCTCGAAGGGGGAGGGGGAAAAGCCGTAAAGACTTTATGGATCATGATTAGATATTCATCTGACGGCAACATGAAACTGCTTTAATGTCCGATTTACTCCATCCCTCCATTTGTGGGTAATGATAAGCCTCAAGGGGGAGGGAATTCTTGCAATATCATTGAATTGGCCAGTAAAATATTTTTGAAGGAGGCCAATAAGTTAGATTAACCTGGGCAACACTCCACAGCTGCGTTGTTACCCGTCCAATCCAAGATTGCCGAGTCTGTCTGAACTCCATTTCGCCAGACATGGCACCCGTTGGCGTCGAAATCAACAGTCCATCGAGCACCGCATTGACACATCCGCCCTCGGTTCTGCCCTTCTTTGTGGTAACGGTGACTCAAAACCAGGACGACCCTTGTCCCATCTGTGGCACGCACATGTTGGTCCGCCATAAACTTCCTCCAAATTAAATAAAGTTTCGGCTGGGTCGTAAATCTGCCGAAAACTGCTTCTACTTGGAGATTTTTTTCTGCTGGTTTAGATCGTAGATGGGGACAAATTGTAAATCGGCCCGGAGATATTCTTCCGGAGATTTGTTCATAAGTTCTCCGTCTTTTTGCAGGAACCGCAGTTCGCCGCTGACCCCGTAGCCGTCTTGTAAGGCGTGCTCCAGTTTGGCCTTGGTGGCGCCATACTGAGGGTCCGTCTTGCTCTTGTGGAAACGCCGCCGCCATTCGATCCATTGCTGGGGGGTTAGATTGCTCTGGTCCATGAAGACATAGTAAACCACCTTATCCGGACAATCCTCTTCCAGGTAGAGGGTGTATTCCCTGGCTTTGTCGGCGCGCTCTTTGGCGTCATTGTCGATGAGCCAGGCGGTGGCGCATTTCCGGGAGGCGGCAAAGTCTTTGACGGTCCCGAAAATAAAGACGGGATTCATTTCCTCGGCCACGAAATTGCCGGCCAGGAACTTCGCCGGCGGAATAAAAGGGGTCAACCCCTGGGCCTGCCGCAAATCCGCGGCCTTCTTACCGGCGGCTAAGGCTCCGGAACTAAGGCCCGCCAGGAGCAGCAATCCTAAGACTATCGTCCATGGACGCATCCTACCCCCTCCTTGTTAGGGAACCCGGCAAAGATAACCCTCAGCCCTTCCGTCTACCGCCGGGCGCTTTTGGCGGCTCCCGGACGGCCTGCCAGGAAACTGATGAAGGCCAGCAAATAATGATGGTCGTATATCTTCTTCTCCTCCCACTGCTGGCGCATGGTCCACAAGGCCTCATTGGGAGGCATAGGCGCACGCCAGGGACGTTCGGCAGTCAACTCTTCATAACTGTCAATGATGCGCATGATGCGGGACCAGGGGGGAATGGCGCTAAGTTTCAAGCCCTCCGGGTATCCGGAGCCATCCCCGTTTTCATGATGCCGGAGGACCATCTGTAGCGCTTCCCAAGGAATGTGAGCAAAACTTTGCAGCATCTTGAACCCCTCCAGGGGATGCCGCTGAATCTTGGCCATATCTTCTTCCGTGGGTGCTTTTTTCTTGGCCAATAAGTCCCGGGGGAGGCGGCTGTAACCGATGTCATGGATCAGAGCCCCCAGACCGAAATTCCGGGCCTTATCCGGGGGCCAGCCTAAATAATTGGCGAAAGCCAGGCCCAGGAGGCAGCAATTAAGGGAATGGGTATAGACGTAGACATTTTGCTTCCTGATTTCCAGCAACAGCAAGGAATTACCGCCGACGTGCTTGACGGCCTCCAGTAAGCCATCCACCAGGGAGAGGGCCAGGGTGATCTGTTTGCCGGTACGGCTTTTCCCGGCGGTAAAGAAATTCAGAATCCATACCTGGGTGGCGTCGCAGACCCGCTGGGCTTTCTCCACTTCGCTATGATTTTCGTCCTTTAAAAAGGCCTCCAAATGGCTCTGCAGGTAGGCAAAAACCTGGGACACATCGATCAGGGCGAAGTAGAGGCAGGGGATCTTCAACTTTTCCAGTTTCTCGTACCAGTCCTCCTGAAAGATGTCCCCGGGGGCGCAGCAGCGGGCGATCTTGGCCTCGGTGCTCCCCTTGACTTTCGTTTTCAGATAAAGGTCAAAGGACACCGCTTGTCCCACCTTGATACTCTCTAAAGGTAAAGGGGCATATTTTCCCGTCTCTTCGGAGAGCACCGAGGCGATGACTTCACTGGAGCGCAGTTGTTTCTCGAAAAGATTGGACATGAATTATTAACCGAGAGGAGGCAGCCGCCTGGGAGTCAGATGATTATCCGCCAGAGGCGGCGCGGCTGGAGGGACTGGCACTCCCATGACCAGGCAGTCGGATTCCCGGGGAAGGTTCAGTGGCACCAGGGAAACCTTAAAGGCCGCGCCGTTTCGAGTCCGGGTGAAATTTTGCGGGGCAGAGACAAATTTCCGGTCAGATTGCGGGGCAGCCGCGGAGGCGCCGGGGCAAGAGGCAGGGGCCAACCTAATCGGATCAGCCATGGCGAGAGCTACGCCTTGATTCCAAATTGCCAGCAGTTTCGGGGGATCATTGAAGTCTCAAGGGATCGTCCGTTAAACATCATCTAGTGTATCAGATTCTCGGCAGAGAAGGTAGATAGCATTTTTATCACCAATTTTTATGGGAGTTACCACTCATAGTTGAATAAGGCGTCGGCCCCGCTGCGGCTCTGCCCTCCTTCCGCCTCCAGGCTGAAGTGGCGGTTGATGCGGTATTGCAGGCGCAGTTGCACGGGATTATCCCCCTGGGCGGGATTCAACTTGCGCTCCACCGACAGGGTCACCCCCTTGGTCAGGGGTTTGGTGATGCCGATGGTTCCCGGGGCGCTCCTCATACTGACATCCCCCAGGACCGGAAAGTCCTTCCCCAGGAATTCCTGAATCTTCCGGGCCGTGATCCCTCCCAACACCCCCACGGCTTGCTGGGTGACGTCGAATTCCTGCTTGTTCAGACCGGAGGTGGGGCGGTCGAAGATCAGATAGGACAACAGGTCATTGGGAGGCATGGCCGGGGAACTGGACAGATCGATCTTGGGGTTGTTCACCGGCCCGGAAACATTGACGATAAAGGTGGCGTCCGTCATTTGATGGACCGCCCGGGCCAGCACAAAAGGTTCCTGGCCGGGGACGCCGGGGAGGGTGACCAGACCCCTTTCCAGGGTAAATGTTTTGCCATAGACATCGATGGTCCCCTCCAAGGACCGGACGGTGCCCCCCACCAGCAGAGGCCCGCCGGGCCTTTTCTTGATCCAGATGGCCAGGGCCAGCTCAATCTGGGCCATCTTATCCATGACCCGCACGTCCTTGGAGGCCTCCAGGGTGACGGCTATTTTCATCTTCCGGTAAGGGTCCGGCAGAGGGATTTCCCCGGCTTTTTTGGCCTTCGGGACGCCCACCAGGACGTAGTCCGCGGGGAGTTCGGTGCCGCCCTGCTTCAGTAAAGCCGGATTGAGGGAAGCCCGGGGGATGTTAAACCTTCCTTGCAGGACCAGGGCGGACCAGGGGCCGCTGAGGTTGGCGACGCCGTTGATATAGGAGTCGGAACCGAGTTTGTCCAGGGCCTTAAAATCGTTGAGGCTCGCCTGGGCCGTCACTTTTTGGGGCTTAAGCCCGGCCAGGGAGATATCCGCGGTCAAGATGGCGGTCCCCTTGCTTTTGAGGGTAAGTTGGGGCAGGGTGACCCGGTCATTTTGCCAGCGGATGCTGCCCGGCAGCAAATGATAGGCCGCGCCGGCCTGGCGCAGGGTGATCTGCCCCGCCCCCCAGCTAAGTTTGCCGTTAACCAGGGGCTTAGAGAGGCGGCCTTTGACTTCCACCTGGAGATCAAGAGGAGCTTCGGCCTGCTGCACCTCCTGGGTGAAGATGGTCAACATGGCCAGATTGGCCCCATCACCCCGGAGCATGAATTCCAGGTCTTCATCCAGCAGGGCGAATTTAAAGGGTTGGAGAGAAAACCTGAGGGGCAGGCGGCCGTTCCAGGAGAGGCGTCCACCTTTGGCAGATTCCTGCAAACCGCCGGTAACCGCAAGGCTCGTGCCGCTATAGCTCAAGGTGGTCTTGAAGGATTGAAACCCGAACTCCTGCCATTTTGCCTTAACAATGCTGATCTCGCCTGCCATTTGGGGGCTGGCGGCCGCGCCCTCCAGGCTCAGGCGGGCCTGGATTTTACCGTGGAGTCCCTTAACCCGGGTGAGTTCCACGGGCAGGTCCTTCACGGTGAGGAGCGCGGAAATTTGGCCCTCTTGCAGATTGGCCTGGGCGGTGACCGTGCCGTGATTGATTAGAAAAGTGGAGGGCGCCAGTTCCAGGCCCGGCAAGAACTTGACCTGCACCGGCCCCTGGTTGGCGGCGTCAACTCCCCGCAGCCGGACCCGAAAACGCTTAACCAGCAGAGCCAAAGGCCGGGAGCTGAAATCCGCGGTCCCCGCCATCTCCACCTGGCGTTTCTTGGGTAGCGACGCCGCCTGCAGGCTGAATTGCCACTGGGCCCGCCCGCCCCGGCCGGTAAAATTCACCTGGGCAAAGGCCCCGGCCGGAGTTCTTACCCCTTTGGCCCTCAGGTCCACCGTGCCGGCGCGGGGAGGCAGCCCCTGGCCGTTCGCTTTTAGGGTCAGGGTCTTAAGATCAAATTTGCCCCAGGAGAGGTTCCGGCCATTAAGCTGGAGAGCATACGCGGGTTCCTGTAAGCTCCCGGTAATGCGGCCATCCCAGGACAGGGAGCCCCCCAGGGAGGCGGGCACGGGCCAGTCGCCCCCGGGCAGGGTGCGGCCCCGATGGCTGATATTCAGCCGCTCCCCGTCCAGGGTGCCTTGCAAGTCGGCCCGGAGGTTCCCCCACTGGACCCGCAATTCCTGGATGGTGAGCCGGGGTTGGGCCCAGGCGAAGCGTCCCCGCAATTCCCCTAAGGGGTGTCCGCCCAACTGCCCCGCGGCCTGGACTTCTCCGGCCAGCGACACCCGCTCCGGTTGGTTCAGGTCGGGAACCGCGACTTTACCGGTAAATTTACCGGTGAAAAGGCTCCCTTCCGGCACGCCGGGGTCGAACAAGCCGGGCTGGAACTCTTCCACCTGCAAGTTAATCTCCCCCTGGGGAGTCCGGAGAAAAGACCCCTGGGCCCGAAGGGAGACTTTACCGAAGTTACCCTTAAGGGAGCCCTCCAGTTTTTGCTGTTTATCCGTCCCTGCCAGGGTGACCCGGCCTTCCTCCAGCTTGATGCGGCGGTAGGTCAACGGCTCCAGGCGCAAGTCCCAGGCGAACTGCCGGGGGGGCCAACCCAGGCCGGAGCCCTTAAGAGTAAGACGGGCGTTGAGGGGCGTGGCTTGCTCAAGTTCCTTAGCCTGGGAGGCGTCCAGGGCGGCCAGCATTTGGGGAGGCACATCTTTGAGCTGCAATCCCAGATCGTAATGCCAGGTTTCCCGGACCCGGCTGAGCCGGCCCGTAAGAGAGAAAGCGGCTTGATGCACCTTTCCCCGGAGGTTCACCTGGACTTTGCTCCAGGTGCCGGTAATCTTCAGCTCGCCGCCCGCGGCCCAGGCCGGGGGCCACTTGGGGGAAAACCGGGCGACAATCTCCCCGGGGATGGGGCCCAGGTCGCCGGTTACCTTGAGCTTCTTTTTCCCATCCGCCAGAGGCACCATGCCGGAGAGGGATAATAAACGGCTCTTCCCGGACGTGAGGGTAAAGGAGTCCACCTGGACGCGGTGATGACTGATGGTGAACTTGCCGGCTAAATTATAGGGCCCCCAGGGAGTGGCCGCGGCCAGGGCGATTTTTTTCACCTCCAGGCTTTGGCGGTCCGTCAGGGGTTCGGACAGGGTGACGGCCAACTCCAGGTTCAGGTCGCTAAAGCGTTGGCTCCCTCCGGGTTGGCTCACGGTGATCTCGCCGCCCTTGAGGAGCAAAGGATCAAGATGGAAAGCGGAGATGGGCAGCCAGATTTCGCCCCCGGGGGACTGGCTGGGCGGCAGGAGCTTCGCCACGTTCCAGCGGCCCTGTTGATCCTGCTTAAGATCAAGGCTGGGTTTGACCAGTGCCAGGCGCAGCGACGGCCTTAAGGCCAGGAGGGAGGGGAAGGAGAGGCGGAGTTCCAACTCCCGGGCCTGAAAAATCTTCCCTTCCGGTGAGGTAAGCTCCATGTTGCGGAAATAATAGCCGGAAAAGGGGTTGCCCGTGATTTTCTGCACGGTTAAGGTGCCTCGGATCCGGCCGTTTACCATCTGTACCAACCGGGGCCCGGCCCATTGCCAAAAGCCATCGGACTGCAAAAGCAGAAAAACCGCGCCCCAGAGCAGGACCAGAAAAACCAGAAAAGTATAGACGATGGTGCGTAACCTTGGGAGTCTCATGGCATTAACTACCTAAGCATCTTGTCATGGTGCTTTCCCAGCCGGGGACCCTTTCTTGTCTTTAGCTGAAAGCTGAGAGCTGACAGCTTCTTCTTAAAACGCCTGCCCGATGGTGAAATGCACCTGGAACTTATCGCTCCCGGGATCGATGGGGTTCAGGGGAAAAGCCAGATCAATGCCCACGGGGCCGATGGGCGTTCGATACCTTAAGCCCACCCCAGCCGCGTATTTAAATTGGCCCGGATCCAGGTTGCGGATTTTCGGGTAGACATTGCCAAAATCCAGGAAGGCCACGCCCCGCAACTCCTTATAAATGGGAAAGCGCAACTCGCCGCTCCCCTCCATCAGGGCATCGCCCCCGATGGGATTCCCGGCGATATCCCGGGGTCCCAGGTAGTAGAGGCGGTAACCCCGGACACTATTATAGCCCCCGCAAAAGAAGCGCCGGAACAGGGGAATCTCAGGGGTATCTTCTATGGGGCCCATGAGGCCGATCTTGAACCGGCCGGCCAGGATGAGTTTTTTGTCGTAGAGATTAACATAGCGCCGGGCCTCCAGGATGGTGCGGAGAAACTGCAGGTCGGCCCCCAGATTATGCAGGGACGATTCTCCCCGGGCGCTGAAGGTTCCCCCCCGGGTGGGATACAGTTCGTTATCGGTGGTATCTTGGTTAAGGCCGAGAAAGGCCATGGAGGTGAGAAATTTGCGTTCCTGGGGCTGGGAAAAGGCCAACTCCGTGGCCCCGGGGATGTCCGAGGGCCGGTCCTGCTGGAGTTGGTAGCCCACATAACTCCGGATTTTCCAGGGCAGTTTCCGCTCCAGGCGGCTCTGGACGAAGATGGCCGTGTCGTTGAAATTGGGATACGTCAGATAGAGACCACCCCCGGAAATAATCAAGTCGAAGTAACTGGCCCAGATCTGGGGATTGGTGAAGGTGCTGGTGAAATGGGAATCGATGCTGGAATATTTGCCTTCGAGATCAAAGGTGCGGCCGCCGCCTCCGACGTTCCGCAGGCGCAAGGCCCCCCGCAGCCTTAATTTATCCTCATCCCCATAGCCCACCCCGAATTTGACGGCTCTCTTCTTTTTCTCCTGCAACTTAATGGCAATGGGAATGACCCGCTCTTGCTTATCCACCTTCGCAGGCACGATCGCCACACTGCTGAACAGATCGAGCTTATACAAGTTTCTCTGGCTGGCGTAAATTTCCTCGAAATTAAAGACATCCCCTTTTTTAAAGGTCAACTGCCTTAAGATCAGGTAATCGGGGGTTTCCCGGTTGCCGCTGACTTTTACCGGCCCGAAATGAGAGAAGACCCCGGGGGTGACCTTGAGGTCGATTTTGGCGGTATTCAGCTTTTCGTCGACATAGACCTTGCCATCCACCACCGCGTGGGGATAGCCGTGATTCAACAGATGGTTCAAATAAAGGCGTTTCAGGTCTTCATAATTGCTGGAGATGAGCCGGTCCCCCACTTTTACCGGCCTTTTTTCCACAAGTTGCTGGAGATTCACCGGCCGCTCCGTGGGGGCCACCTCCAAATTGATGCCGGCAACCTTAATCCAGGGACCTTCTTTAATGTGCAGCACCACCGCCACCCGGTCCTTGCCTAACTTTTCCAGGCGGGGTCTGATCCGGGTATGAAAAAAACCTTGCTGGCGGTAATAGTCTTTCAGCCGCCCCACATCTCTCTCCAATTCTCCTGCTTTAATGGGAGGCAATTTCTTCCAGGGCCAGATGGAGGGCAAGGTCATGGTGAGTTGGTTTTTCAGGTCCTTGGTGGCAACCAGGTCATTTCCCACAAATTTCAACCTTTTTAAATAAAGGGTGGTTTCTGCCGGGACCGCGGCGGCCCGCGCGCCGGTATGCCAGGATATCTGCAGCATCAGGACGACAGACGCCAGAAAGCAGACGCGGACCAGGAAAGGATGATTAATCATACTCTTAAAAACTAATAATGATGAATCGCCTCATTGTCGAGGCTCTTTGGGGATTATTTCCGCACCGTATTTGCTGGCAAAGACCTGGGTGAAGGCCGCGCCGAAAAAAAGGATTTGGGCGGAATAGTAAACCCACAGGAGAAAAACCACCAGGGAGCCGGCGGCCCCATAGGCCGAACTGATACTGCTTCTCGCCAGGTATAAGCCCAGAAGATATCTCCCCAAGCCAAAGAGCAGCGCGGTGATGGCGCCCCCCATCCAGACATCTCCCCAGGAAATTTTCACATCCGGGAGAATTTTGAATAACATGGCAAATAAGAAGGCGAGCATAACCAGGGACACAGCATCATTAGCCAGGGATATCAAAGCATAAGGAATATTAATGTAATCATCCAAAAATAACTGCAGAGCGCTGACCACCGAAGACAGCAGCATCGAGAGAAATATAACGAGACCGACAAATAATACCACCAACAAAGATACCAGGCGGCTTTTTACTAGATGTCCCACTCCGCCATGATTGCCTTTTACTCCCCAAATAGTATCCAAGGCATTTTTCAACATGACAAAAGCGGTGGTCGAGCCCACCAGAATCAGGATGCAGGCAATTATCGTGGCTTTGATGCCGGAGCCCATTTTATAACTATTCTGGATCACCTGCATCACGCTTTCGGCATTATGCTGGCCGACAAATTGCGCCAACTGGCCGACGATATAGATTTGCACGGATTCTTTGCCGACAATAAACCCGACCACGGCCACGACGATAATGAAAACCGGGGCCAGGGAAAAAATCGTGTAAAACGCCAGGGCGGCTCCCAATACCGGGGCATTAGCCTGACTCCACTTATAATAAGTTTCTTGTAAGAGGCTCCATCCTTCGGATAAAAACGGTTTGAAGCGGAGCCGATACCTCGGTTCCATAATCCTCTCTACTTGGGGAAAGCAAAAATTCGAGGTTCAAAGTTAAGACTGCGACTTCTAAGAACTGGGCAGAATTTACGAGTGGGCCAATGGCCCGGGAGGAACTATTTGTCTAGGAACTCAGATAACCTTATCCTTGCATATGAACAATATAGTAGCAGATTTCGCCAATTGCACCAAGTTTCCTCAACTTTGAACCTTGAACCTTGAACTTTTAAAATAGGATTGCGCCAACCGGAGGGCGGCATTAAATTATCCCCAACCCCAAGAGATGGAGGCGGCCATGACCAAGCTGGAGCGCTTAAAAGCGGAAGCCCGGGAGACGGCGACCTTACGGGGCCACGTGCTGGGCCGATTTAAGACCTCGGTTATTACCCCGGAAGGCGGCAAGGGAGAGGAAAGACCGGGGGCGGTGGCGGTCTGCGAAGTCTGCGCCGCGTTTGTGGTGGTGGACCCCAATCCGCCGCCGGGCGAGCCGGAGATTATCGGCCAGGCCGTGGATGGTGATTGCCACGCCATTGAACGGGAGACCCACGAGTCGGCCTAAAACAGAGCTTTTTTAGCCCCAGAACTTTGGTAATGCTCTCTCCCTTCTTGCCGGTATGGGGTTAAGAGACCGTTTGCTGACCACTTTGCCTGGGAGTTGGGGAGTCTCCGGCAAGTTGCCGGCTGCTGGAGACGTCACTCCCGTCGCCGATGCTGTTTTTTTCTTAAAGGCAGCCACCTAAGGGGCTTGGACAGGCGCGGCCGGCAGCCTGCGCCTGAATTTTTCCGCCCTTCCCGCTGAAGACGACAAATTCTTGAAATTGCGCTAACATACCAAAGAAATATCCTTTCCAACAACTAATACTCTGGAAGAAAAATGCACCCTACCCTGTTAATCTTTGGAGATAACGCTTTCGGGTCTTGTAGAATGGGAAAATCGGAGTCACGGTTAAGTCACCAAATGAAGGAGGCCGGTCATGGAGTCGGGGAAGCAAGTAAGCGGCGGGAGAATCAAGAGAGCCAAAGCGCTTTTAGGTGGACACCGGAGCTGGACGGTCTTCGGGGCCCTTTTAGTCCTCCTGCTCCTGGCCGGAGCCGGGATGGGGGAGTCCTGGAGCAAAAAGGAAGCCGCCGCCAAGGCCGCGTTTGATCCGGCCAAGCACTTTACCATCGAAAAAATTGAACCCGACGCCGCCAAAGAAGAGATCAGGGTCTTCTTCAGCCAGCCCTTGCCTCTGGGATTCCTGCGCCAGCACCTGCGTCTCCTGCCCCGGAGCAAGGTGGACTGGAACCGCTCCACCCTCACCGATAAAGGGGTCCTCACCCTCAAGGGCACCTTTGTCTATGGCACCACTTACGGCATCGCCCTGCCCGGAGATCAGAAAATCCAGAAGCGGACTTACCTGCCCACCATCAGTTCCTTTAAGATGCCCGACCGGCCCCCCAAGGTGGAGTTCGTGGGGAAAAAGAGCGTCATCGAGCTGGACAGCCGCCAACTCCTGCACGTGCGCACCCAGAACGTGGGGAGCCTCTTGCTGGAGGAAGTGAAACTGCCCCCCGTCCTGCTGCCCCTGGCCCTGGCCGCCAAAAAAGACCCGGAATCCTGGGCCCCGGATCTGGAAGTGTTGAGAAAGGCCGCGGGCCAGGCCCAAAAACTGGTGCAAAGCCAGAAGGGGCTGGCTCCTTTCTGGGGCCAGTTACGGGAGCAAAAACAACTCTTTGCCGCGCCAGCGGAGAAAAATAAAGTTCAGGCCGTCTCCCTGCCCCTTACCTTCCGGCAGGACCCCAAGCAAGGCTTGATGTCTCTCATCCGGGTGATAAACCCCCAGGACCCCAAAGTCGGCACCGGCCCCCGGGTCTTTCGGGTCACCGACCTGGGCCTGACCTATAAACTGGGGCAGGGCAGCCTGCTCTTGTGGGTTACGTCCTTGAAGACCTGCGCGCCCCTGGCCGGGGCCCAGGTGGCGGCCATCAGCCGGGACCTGGAAATTTTCCCCCTGGGGGCCACCGACAAAGACGGCATCCTCATCTGGCAGGACCGGGACCTGGAAGGGATTTCCCTTAAACAATTGGGAGAATTCACCACCGTCAAAAGGCGGGTTGCCCGGGAAAACCTCAGGTTTCTCCTGGTGGCCGCCAAAGGCGACGTCTCCTACATCGAGCTCCAGCCCCAGGGCGACTTGAAACCCGTGGGCGTCTGGCAGGCCACCGGCAAGGAGCAGGGCCGGACCCTCACCGGCCAGGTGTTTACCGAACGGGGCGTCTACCGCCCCGGAGAACAGGTCTTTTATAAGGGTACCATCCGGGAGTATGCCGGGGGTAAAATTACCCCGCCCGCAGGCAATATGGTGTCTTTTGAGGTGCGGAATCCCAAGGGAGACCAGGTCTATTCCCGGAGCCTCAAGTTGTCGGAGTTCGGCACGGCCGCCGGAGTCATCAAGGTGGAGCCCCAGTGGCCCCTGGGCACCTATACCCTGACCCTCAAGTTCGGCAACAAGGCGATCCCCCCAGAGGCCCAAAAAGCGGAACCGGGGGCCGATGAAGACGATGATTTTCTGGCCGCAAACCAGAAACGCAACACCACGGAATGCACCTTCCAGGTGCAGGAATTCAAACCGCCCCGGCACTTCGCCGAGGTCTCCTTCCAGCGCTTTACCAAGTCCGTCAAGGATCAGAACCAAAAAGAGGCGCCCCGGGAGTTCGTGCGCATTAAGATCAGCGGCTCTTACTACGCGGGCGGGCCGGTGAAAAACGGCCAGGTGCGCTGGAAGATTTACCACACCAAAACCAGCTTCCAGGTCCCCGGCCAGGACGACTTTACCTTCGGCTGCGTGGGGGAAGAAAAAGGGGAGATGCTGGAAGGCGGCCAGGCCGTCTTGGACGAAAAAGGCAGCCTGGTCCTGGAGTTCCCCCTGGACCGCCAGGTGTTGAGCGGCCAAAACGGTTTGCTGGTGCTGGCCACGGTGGTGGACTTTGACGGCCGGGCGGCCACCGCCACCAAGACCATGCAGGTGGAGCCCGCTTACCTGGTGGGCATCAGCGACCATCCGGAACGGGTCAAGGCCCACCTTAAACAGGTTCTCAGAGTGCGGCTGGCCAAACCTGACGGCAAGCTCCTGCAAACCGGGGCCATTAAGG
>Ga0068712_1002786_pt1 | contig 18197 bp, 5 predicted proteins | sample MTBAKSrepl1MetaG_FD_62987 | JGI IMG/M metagenome (GOLD analysis project Ga0068712, IMG submission 62987) | Enrichment culture microbial communities from Arthur Kill intertidal strait, New Jersey, USA, that are MTBE-degrading - MTBE-AKS1... | ecosystem: Environmental > Aquatic > Marine >... | reverse complement strand
CAATAAACGGCATCCCGAGCCCGGGGGCGGTCGCCGAACGATATGAACGCATTTTATTGCAGCCCTTGGGCAGAGACCCCCACGGGCGGGCAGGCCGCCTTGGGGATGAGAGGTATGGGAGCAGCGGCGGTTTGGGCCTTGAGCAGACCTGATGGGGCCGGCAGGCCGGCAGGATAGGTATTGACAATTAGGTCTCCAACATCAACAATGAATCAGATCCGTTCAAAGAGGCCTGCGACTTGCAACGCCCTGAAACCCTGAACCCTCCAGGTGGATGCCTCTCCATGCTGCGCCGGATTCTCAAATGGCTGCTGTGGTGTGCGGCGATCCTCATCTTCATGGTGAGCATCGGGGCTGCGGCCCTGTGGGTACTGCCCTGGGCCGTTTCCACCGACTGGGCCAAAGAGCAGATCGAAACAAGGGCCTTGCGGGCCCTCCATGCGCCGGTGACCCTGGATAGCCTCCAGTGGACATGGGGAAAAGGGATTCATATCGAGGGACTCCGGATTGCTGACCAAAAGGGTTTCGGACCAGGCCCGATTATCTCGCTTGACCGATTCACCCTCGAGCTTGATCCCGGACAATTGCTCGACAAACGGCTGTACCTGGATCTGGAGATGGAGGGCCTGAAAGCGCACGTGGTCCGAACGGCAGACGGCCGCACCAATCTGGAGACGTGGCTGGCCCGGCTTCAGCCGGCCGGCAAGCCTGCAGAAGAGACCCGACCATCCAAACCCCAGGACTGGCGCAGCATGGTCCTGGCACTCCCCGGAGACCTTGACGCACGCCTGAGCCTTCAGCACGGCGCCCTCTTTGTCGAAGACCGGCAGGCCAATCGTTCCCTCACTATTCACGACATCGCCCTGTTAGTGGATGTCCCCTCCCTGGTGAGCAGGCCCATTACCGCGACCCTCTCTTCTGAGCAGGAGCTGGATGGGAAACGCCTTCCGCCGGTGGAACTTGCGCTTTCTATCAAAGATCTGGTAGATCCCAGCCCTGCCGTCCAGCTCAAAACTGCCTCCATTAATGCCCGGTGCCGCCTACCCGGATTCGGCCTCAATCTATCTGGGGGGCTGTCCGACATGGGGATGGAAGGAGAGATGAATCTGGATCTGGCGGCTCTTATGTCCGCCGCGGGTCCCCTGGTCCCTCCCGGCCTGCCGAGTGTATCAGGGGAGATCGGATTGTTTCTCAAGGCGCGCATGGGTCCAAAAGACAAGATCGCCTATGACATAACGCTGTCAGGGGAGCGGCTCATGGTGGAGGGCGGTTCCTTGAAAGAGCGCGAGATCGGGCCTGTGGCGCTCCGGTTTGACCAGACAGGGACGATAGCGCTGGAAAAACGGGAGCTTCAGATGGCCAAAGGTCAGCTCCAGATCCAGGAGAAGACCCGCATCGGGTGGAAAGGTCGTGTCCGTCAGACAAATGGGTCCAGCATAGAGACAGACCTGGTTATGGCGGATATTGCTCTGGACCTGAAAGAGATGGCCGGGTTGGCAGGGCCTTTTCTCCCCGTGGACATCACCGCCGCATGCCCAGAAAACGGCCCCCACCGTGTCGCTGTGGAACAGGCGACGATTAGCGGGATTCTTCCTGCCGGAAAAACCCGTGTCGCATTGAAGGGCGTCAAAATGGAACTGGCATGCCTGGATCTGAGCCGTGCTGCAAACGGTCTGTCAGTACAGGGGGTGGGCCTGCGGATGCCTGAGGTGGACGTAGGGCTTCAGGAGCTGTTTCCCGCCTCCCTGGATGTGATCGCGGATCTGGACATTGAAAGATTCAGTCTGCAAAAAGATCGGGCTATTTCTGTTCGCGGCTTGAGGGTGGCAGATATCCACATAACGGCAACAAATCTGGTCCCGTCGCCCAAGGCCTTGCTGGGTGTGGCAGGAAGCGTGAATGTGACAGAATCAGCGACAATGGAAAAGGTGAATGCCCCTGGCCTGGCCGCGATTCCAGGGGTTGTTCACAATATGAAGGCTTCGGTCCGCATGCAGGATCAATCGCCCTTTATCCAACTTTCCGGTGAAACTGCGGTTGAAGCCCAGTCGCTGCAATTTGAGGCCCTTTCCAAAAAGCCCGTGAAAGGCGGGATGCGGCTCGGGGTCGAGATCAAAGATCTGCATGTCAAGGGCCTTACCCCCCTCATGGCTGACGTGGGAGGCGCGGATGCAAGCCTCCGCCTGGGAGAGGCGGTGAAACTCAACGTGCAAGTGGCAGCCGCTGATCTGGGGGAAAAAGCCCTCAGCCTCCGTGGAAAAGCCAAACTGGATCTCAACGCGGCGGCCAGTCTGATTCCCCCTTCCGTGAAAGCCATGGGCACATTTGCCGGCATTCTCGAGAGCGACTGGCGCATCGAGGGTCGGCGGCCCACGCCCGACGAACAAAAGACCTTGTCAGACCCGAAACGTTCCTTGGCCGAACGCCTGAATGCCGTGGAATTCGTCCATGTGGCTGAACTGCATGCCGATCTGCATGATGTGGGCCTGAATCTTGGTATGAAGGAGGGCAAACGGGTTTCGGTTCAGGGCGTCCGCTCTGTCTCTCCCCTGACCGTGGCCCTTTCCGGGGGTCTTAAATCGGTGCGTCTGGAGGGGGATCTGCACATTGGCCGGATTTCCGAACTCCCGGGGTCCAAGCCGTTCGATCCGCCCCTCCCGGCAGGCTTTTCCTTCAAGATCCATCAGGAGGATCTCTCATCCCTTGAGATATCCGAGGCGGTCCAGATCGATCCTCTCGAAATAGATCAGGGTCTTCAGATATCGATAACCCGGCTGGGTCGTCTCCTGAATTCAAAGGAATCGCCGACCATTGCCGGCGTTTTGAAACACCTGGACGTCTCTGTTGAGGCAGACCTGCGGACCACCCTGGGACCGTCGCTGGCGGCCTTTACGCCCGGCCTTTCCATGACGGGACCCCTCGATGCAGGGCTCAAACTCGAGCTCTCAGCCGGCAAAGAGATAGGGGCCAGCCTCTCCCTGGAAAGCAAAGGGCTCGATGTCAACGCGGAAAAGGCCCGTATAGAGGGATTGACCAGCCACATTCATCTCTCAAAGGCCTATCAGCTCCGATTTGAAGGGGAAGGGCAGGGCAGAAAAGAGGCAGCGTCAGGGCGCCTCTCCCGGATCGTGCTCCGCTCGTCAAGGGCCTCAGACCTGCTGCCCCCGTCCGGAGATGCCCTGGCCCGTCGTTTGATCGAGGACTTGGGCGGATCCCTTTCCGGCCCGCCTACCCTGTCTTTTGACGCCGTAACCTTCAAAAAAGGTCCGCTTCCCCTCAAATTGCACCACGGCGAGATCCAGCTGCGCCTGGTTGATTCCCTCCCATCCCTGGACCGCTTTCAGGTGGATGCCATGGGGGGAAGCGTCCTGGGCCACCTTCGACTTGCGCGGCGGGGCGATCTCTGTGCGCTGGAGATGGAGGGGGCCTTTTCAGGGCTTGACGCCGCAACACTTCTCCCAAAACAGGCCGCGGGAGAACCCAGATCGCTTCAAGATCAGGGCCGGGAGAGTCAGATATCAGGTCAGGTCTTCCTGAACATGCCGATTTCCCGGGAGTCGGTGCACGTCATGAACAACCTGAGTGCGGGCATTCGCCTGACCCACATCGGATCCAGGACCCTGGAGCGGCTCCTCTATGCCATGGATCCCTACGAGGCCAACGAGGGAATCGTGAAACAGCGGGCCATTCTCAGGAAAGGGAGCCCTGAATGGGTGGATTTCAGGATCCGAAATGGAAACTTATCTCTGTCGGGCGCGGTGACTGCCATGGGGTCCCGGATCGCGCTTCCAAGGGTGGAGCGGATCAATCTGACCAATCTCCCAATCCATGACAGGCTGGAGAAGGCCCTGGACAGGCTGGGTCCTGTGGAGAAAGGGTTGAAGGCCCTGTCGGCTGAGTCTATAATGATTCGAAACGATTCAAGCATGGAATTCGTGCAGGAGAGATGATGCTGGATGGTGGATAAAGCCATGAACCGTGAACCTCCGAAACCCTGCAGGGGGCATGATAATGAGAAATGCATACTGGTGGATTCTCCCCGCCCTGGCCCTTTCCGCCTGCACCCTGGCCAAGGTGGACGTGAGTGTGGTGAGCGAACGAACCGCCCTCGAAAATCAGGTCTTAGGCTCCTACAATGCCCTGACCCGGGACGTGCTCCTGGTGGCCTCGGTCCGGGGGGTGGACCCTACCGGCGCCGTCAAGACCCGGCCCAAAAAAAGCCGGGAGCATCAGAATGCAGTGGAGGCCGTGGAGACCCTGGCATTTCATGAGGACGATGTGGACGCCTTCAAACGGCTGGGCTGGGTGGGGGAAGACAACCAGGGCCGGCTGGCCCCCTTTCCCATGCAGCAGGACCATGTCCCGGAGGATCTTGAGGCCTTTGCAGCCCGGTACACACAGGCCGAATTCGATTCAGTGGTCGCGCAGGTGAACCAGGCCCGGGACGTGATCATGCAGCGGGTAGTGGATACGAATCCGGATCTGACGGATAAAGATCTGCCCCAGGTCCGGCGCATCTTTGCACGGCTCAACCGGGAAAAGGCCCTGCCCGGGGAAAAGATCCAGGCAGAGGACGGCAAGTGGACGGTGAAGCCGTAACGGGGGTTGTGGGGTTGATTGGGTTTGGTGGGTTATGTGTGTAACTTCTCTGCAATGTGCGAAGAAGTTTGCCCGTGGGGGTCTCTGCCCAAGGGCTGCGATAAAATGCGTTCATATCGTTCGACGACCGCCCCCGGGCTCGGAATGCCTTTTATTGAAAGGCAGCAAGGACACACTTTCCCATGAAAGCTGTCCTTGGGGCTAAAACAGACTGTATTTGTAACCGTTCACGGGTTCAAAGGTTCAGGCGTTCAGGGTTCTTCCTCGCTCAGTTGCAGCCCTGTTTGGCGATTTTTGATTCATCAACTGGCCCCACTCGTCGTTGAAAACTACAAAAGAGGCCATCGAACGGACAAATAGCGCCCTCAACCGGGAACCTTGAACCGGGAACCTGTGAACGCTTACCTGTATTTTAAAGCCCTGCTGCCGTCCCCAGCAATTGTATTCGGTTTTTGCAGCCCTTGGGCAGAGACCCCTACGGGCGGGCAGGCCGCTTCCGGGACGTGGGCGAAACCTGTTTGGTTGCGGCCGTCAGGCCGCATTGGGTGGGTGAGCGAAGGTATCGGAGGAAGAAGGGTGAACCATGGAACGAGAAGCGATTAAGATCCAGCCTGCAAAGGGTATCCCTCCTGGAGGTCATGCCTTTCACGAGTATTCTGATCATCCCCCCATCCCTGACTTATCCGTCATCCGTCATCCGTCATCTGGAGTCAGTCGTCTCCGCATGTCCAATGCCTCAATTCGCAACTTGTGTTTTGCGACATTGATCCTCCTCCTGGTGGTTTTTTCTTCTGCCTGCGCCATCCCTGGATTGAACACGATTCTGAGTGAGGATCAGCCCCCTGCTGCTGCGGCCGTGGCCGACCCTTTTTTGAAGAAGGGGGCAAAGGGGGCCGGACCGAGACTCCTTCCCATAAACCGACCGGTCCAGATCACCTTTGAGGCCGATTCGGTCCTGTATGCGGCTTTGTCCAAAGATAATGAGAGCCTGATCTACGTCACCGAAAGGGACGGACAATGCTCCCTCTGGCTGAGGCCCATCAGCCCATCAGCGGTGGAGCTGCCCAGACGCATGGCCCAGGGGATGGGCACAATCACGGCCCCTGCCATTTCCCGGGACGGCCAAAAGATCGCATTTAGCGCAACGGCTGACGATGCCAAGGGCGATATCTATCTGCTGATCCCGGGTCAGGGAGACAGCTCCCCGAAGCGGCTGACAGGTCGGGACACCCAGGACGGGTCCCCGGCCTTTTCCCCGGATGGAAATACCCTGTATTTTCATTTTTCCCGGCCTGGAGAGACCGGCTGGCAACTGGCATCCCTTGATCTCCGCGAGGCATCCCCCCAGTTAAAGCCCATTGATACGGGCGGCGACGGCGCCTTCCCTGCTATTGCTCCAGACGGCGAATCCCTGGTGTGTGTCTCGGGCCGGGATGATCCGGGCGGCGATCTTTTTGTGCTCCATATTCCCACTGGCCGCATGACCCCCCTGACCCGGGGCCCGGCCCTTGATCTCTATCCAGTATGGTCCCTGGACGGACGGCATATCTACTTTTCCCGCTTTGGCGTAGACGCGACGGGCGACGGCCGAATCACGGCAGAGGATCCTGCAGTCATCTGCCGGGTGGATGCCTCAGGGTCTGAGCTATTGGCCTATCCCTTGACCTCTGAGACCTTTTCTGCATGGCAGCCCCTCATTGCCTCGTCAGGGCTGTTTTTTCTGTCGAGCCGTAGAGGAACCGCCAACCTCTGGGGGCTTCCTCTTGACGGGATGATCCCCCTTCAAAGAGATGCAGCGAGCCAGATGGCCCTTGCCCGGACCTTGAATGAACGCCGGCCCGGCGAAGATTGTCTGACGCTCCTGGCCTTTTACAAGGTCTTGGAGGAGTTTGGGGACCAGCAGGTTATGTGCGCTGAAGCCGCCTACGAGATGGGCAAGGTCTACCAGCACATGGGACGGACCGATGATGCCGCTTACGCCTTTTCCCTGGCGGCTGATTCTTTTGGCGATGTCGTGCCTGAAACAGCCCTTGCGCGCATTCGACTGGAGGCGATCAGCGGCAGGAAGGCTTGGGAGGGCGCAAGCGCCGATTTTGAAAGACAGGCGGCCATACAGCAGGTTATGGACCGCATCCGGTCCATAGAACAGGCCTATGCTGTTGCAGGTTTGGGCATTTCCGCTGATGATCTGGCCCGGATCCAGGCCCGGCGCCTTCTGGAACAGGCCCGGCTCTTGAGCGATCTCAGCCCAGACCCGGCATCGCACCTTAAGGCCTTGAAGCTCCTGGACCGGGTAGGTTATCTGACCGATATCGGTGAGTCCACCAGGGGAGAGGCCCTCTTCCTCCGGGCCAGGATCAGCGGCCGCGTCGGGAGGGCCGACCAGGTGATGCCCGCATTCCAGAAGGTGATTGAGGAGGCCCCTGAATCCCTCTGGGCCGATCAGGCCGTGGAGGCCATGATCGATGCAGCCCTGGCCGACCCGGCTTTGACCTCTGACGAGGCCCGGATGGAGGCCCTTAACCATGTGGCCCGGACCTACCGGACCACCCTTCCCAAGGTCGCCATGGGGGCCTTCAACCGGATGGGGGACATGGCCTTTGACCAGGGGGACTGGCGACAGGCCAAGACCTGGTATCGGGAGGTCCTGACCGGATTCCCTCAGACAGGGGAGAGCGCCACCCAGTCAGCCGCGGCCCGGCTGGCCCTGGCCGAGATCCTCTACCGGGAGGAACTGTTCCGGGAGGCCCTGGATCTTTATGCCGCACAGATGGACCTGCGCCCTGAGGAAGATCGTCTCTACCGCCTGGCACGGGCGGCCTACGTGCAAAAGTCCATGGCAGCCGGCGATTATCTCTTTCAGCTGGGAGAGGTCCCCCGGGCCCAGGCGGTCTATGCGGAACTGCTTCGGGATGACCCCTCCCTGGCACAGGCCCACAGGGGCTATATCAAATGTGCGGCCGCCAAAAAGGAGATAAGACCCACCCTGGACCTCTACCGCACCCGGCTGCAGCAGGATCCCCATGACCCGATCCGTCTCTACGCCGTCGGGCTCTGTCTCACCTATCTGGATGAAAAGGGTGCACTGGAAGAGGCCCGGGACCTGATCCAGAGGGCCATCCAGCGGGAAGGGCAGATTGCCTATTTTCATCAGACATTAGGGTATGTCTTCGAGGTCATGGAGACGGTGCATGAACAGCCGGGATATCTGGAAAAGGCCCTTGAATCCTACCAGAAGGCCTATTTCCTCAATCGGCCGGACCAGGATCCGCGCAACGGGGCGGCCCTCGCCCTCAACCTGGGGAACGTCCATTTCCTCCTGGGCCAGTATGGAAAGGCCCTGGAGCGCTACGTGGAACGGCTTGATGCGGATATCCCCTTTGATCATCCGGACACAGAGATTCTCTTCTATCGCCGGTTGGGGGCTGCGGCCTTTCAGGTCCGGGATCCGGAGCAGCCCATCATGGCCTTTCAGAAGGCCATTGCCCTTATCGACAGGCGGATCGACCACAGGCGGCCATCGGAAATCCTGGGCAAGATCATTGATCATGTCCGGGACCGGGTCGTGACGCCGGCCCTGAAAAGACCTGAAACAGCCGAGACCGCACAGGCCCTGGCCCTAAAGCAGACAGAGGTCAACCGCCGGCTGTTCCATGCCACCACGCAGGACTTCGGGCCGCCGCCCGACCCGAGGTGGGACGCGTACAGGGATGCGCTGGAACCGATCATCCGGGACCAGGAAGCGGTTGTCAACCAGATTGCCGGCCTGATCCCCGACAAACCCGAGGAAACGGTCCAAGACCTGCGATACCTGCTGCTTCGGGCCAAAGAAGCCCTGGCCTTTCCCATGGCCATGGTCGAACTCAAGGCCGAGATGCTGGACCGTCTGGGCCTGGCCTTTCAGGAGGCAGGCCGATGGGAGGATGCGCGGACCGCATTTGAAACGGCCTTTGCCCTCAACCAGGCACTGGGACAGACCTCGAATCTGGCGGCCAATCGGCGATCCATAGCCTACACCGCCTATATGGCCGCGGCAGATCTTACCGGAGATGCCCGGATTGCCATGCTGGAACAGGCGGCCCAGGATTTCCGACAGGCCGCGGCCCTTCTCGATCGGCACGGGGTTGCAGGCGCCAAGAAGGGCGCTTTATCCAGGTCCGGTCAGGCCCTCGTGGACCTCTCCTTCGATCTCTCCCTTGACAAAGAAGACACGACCCGGGCCGCATACGGGTTCAGCCTCGAGCAGGAGAGACGGCTCATTCAGGCCTTTCTTTCCCGCATCGAGACGGAGTTGGGGCTCTTGGCCCCTGCAGAAGCCGCGGTGGTCACGCAACTGGCCGCATATCCATCGCAAAAAGCAGTGGCCGAGGGGGACCGTTACGGCGTATCCCTCCTGAACCACCGGGGCGGGCAGTTGAGCTATGCCCTCCAAAAACCGCTCGAGTCGTTCCACCGTTTCCACCGATCGGCCCGGCTTTCTCTGAAGCTCCAGAACCCGGTCAGCACGGCCATAAACGTGGAGAACATGGCAGCGGCCCTGTCCTGCATCCCGATAAACGATCCGCAATATGCCCGCTGCCGGGCCGAACTGGACCTTCTGGACCGGGAGACATCCCGGCTTCTCCGGACCTTTTCAGGGATCGTGGACCCACGCCTGATCCCCAGGCATCATAACACCATGGGGGTCATGCTCCTGGCAAGGATGTCGGGGCAGACCCCGGCCGAAAAGGCAGCCCATGGAATCGAAACAGTAATCCGGGCCGGCAGCCATTTTTCAGAGGGGATTGCCTGGTTGAGCGGAATGAAAGGCGCCAAAGACAGAAAAACCATGGCCCTTGAAGCGGCCCTCCATCTCAACATGGCACAGGCGGCCAGGGATTTAAGCGAGGAGACAGCACGGGAGACCCATCTGAAAAAGGCCTTTGAGATATCGCAGAAAGGGGTGCTGCCCCAATATGAGTGGCGGGCTCTGGCAGGTCTGGGCGATATGAAAGCGGCCCTGGCCGCACTGGAGCGCGTCCCCCTGTTTGACACCGGCTGCGGCCCGGGCGAGATCGTGGATGCGTTCTTACCCATGGTTTCTGACCTCATCCAGGAGGGAAAGACCGAAGCGGCCTTCAATTTCCTGGAAAAAGCGTCTGAAATGGAGCGATTCCATCGACTGAGACCCCTGATCCTGAATCCTCCCACAGAGGCTGAAAAGGGATGGCTGTCCCGGACAGTTCCCCGGCTCATGACTGTGAAAGGGCTTGAAAACCAACTGAAATCAGCTTCAAAGGAAGATCAGCCGTATCTGCGGGATCGGATGGATCAGGAGCGCCGGCTGCTTCATGAGGCCATGGGGGGCCAGAACAGCCATGTCCCGGTACAGGTGGGCCTGGCCCCATCCGAGGCCCTTCAGGAAGAGGTCATCATCCTCCTGGGGATGGCCGTGAAGGCCGGGGAGATGGCAGAAGCCGTTGTCTCCCGAGGGGTTGGACCTCATGCGGAGACCCTCAGGAAGGAATACCAGGAGGCCCTGTCGGCCTATGAAAAGGAATGGAGACGCTTCAGGCGTCACGCATCCAGGGAAGGCTGCCGGGGCCTGAGCGCCATGTTCGGTCCCGACCCGGTGGAGGCCATTGACCTGATGGAAAACCTCCCCCCCAAATGGGCCTGCATCCGAATCTTCAAGGGGGCGGAAGCGGGATCTTTGCAGGCATTCCGGATCACCCCCGACGAGATCACCATTATCAAATGGCGGAATCGCGGCGATGCCCCGGGACCTGGCCTGGATAAAACAATCCTGGTGTGTGAAGACCCTGCCATCATTCCAGCCTCCCTCAACCGGCCCGTCGCCCTCAGCGCCGCGCACCTGGTACGGAGCATGGAAAACCGAAAGCCCTTTCGACGCGGCATCGTCAGTGTGTCATGCGAAGCCGTCATTCCCCCGCCCTTTGAGACTGTGGCCCTTTCGGCCGCTGCCACCCGAGAGGAGATCATGGCCGCCCTCCCCGGGGCACAGGGACTACTGTTGGGGGGGCCGATCATCACGGCCCGTTCGGTTCCCACGCGGCCGGGGGAAGAGGGGTCTCCCTATCTGGCCATGGGTCTGGATCAGGGCCGGACCTTTTCCCTGTGCCGACTGTCAGGGCAAATCCCGGACGTCTCCCTGGCGCTTTTGCCCGGGGCATCGGTTGAACAGGCCTATCTGGCTGGACATCTCTTCGCACTGCTGGGGACCCCAACCGTTCTCATGCCCCGGCAACCCCAGCCCGGTTCACGCGTGGTAGAGCCCTTTTTTGCGGGCTATGCGGACGCCCCCGTGTTGGAGGCCCTCGAGGAGGCCTTGCGCCGGACCGGCAATCAGGAGGAATGGATGGCCCTGGGGTTCTGGGGCATGACGCTGGATGAGGCCCTCGACCTGGCCAAAAAGCGCTTCAAGGCGTATGTGGCCGAAGGGGTCCAGGCCTTTAAGGGGAAAAATGCGCTGAGGGCCATGGTCTCTTTTGGCAAGGCCCTCAATGTGGCTCTTGAAACAGGGGAACTGGGTCAGTATGTGCCCCAGCTCTATGCCTATGCAAGGGAAAGCGCCTATGCTGCGGGCCGCTACAAGAAGGCAGAGGCGTACGCCAAGGCCCTTGTTGATCTGCTGGCCCGGAAAAAGCCGGATACCCGGGAATATGCCGAGGCCCTGATCCGGCTGGGACTGGTCCAGGCCCGCATGGAAAAATACGATCAGGCCATCCCGTTGCTCGAAGGAGGCGCTGAGATCATGGCCAGTCTGGAGCTGGAGGCCCCCTATGTGGCGGCCCTGGCCGACCTGGGCGTGGTCCTGGAAAACGCCACCCACTATGACCGCGCCCTGGAGCAGTTCCAATCCGCGGCCCGGCTCAGCGAAGAGATGAACAAAGACGAACTCCTGGCCCGGCAGCACATGCGCATGGGCCGGATCATGGATATGCGGCTGAGCCAGTATGCCAGGGCCAAGCAGCATTACCTGGCGGCCCATCAGATCTACGAGGCCATGGAACACAAGAAGGAGATGGCCCAGGCCCTCCTGGACATGGGCCGGTGCGACAGGCTGCTGGGGAATTTCAGGGATGCATCGGATCATTATCAGAAGGCCCTGGCACTGCTGGGTTCGGGAGAAACGGATGAGCGGATCAGGATCAATATCCGCATGGAGCAGGCCAACAACGACTGGTTTCAGGCCCGGTATCAGGATGCCTTCGAGGGCCAGCGGGAGGTCTTGACAGCGGCCCGGGAGAACCAATGGCATCTGGAAGAGGTCAATGCCCTCAACACCGGCGGCCTCATCTGGTGGACGTTAGGGGATCACGAACGGGCCCTGAGGGACATGGAAGAGGCCCTGGTCCTGGCAAGGAAACTGAAGGCCCGGCAGGACGAGGCGGCCACCACCCTCAACAATATGGGCCTGGTCTTGCGTGATCAGGGCAACCATGAAAAGGCCCTTGAAATGCTGGATGAGGCCCTCGAGATCGACCGGAAGATCCGCTCCAGGTGGGCCATTGCCTATGATCTCAAAAACAAGGCCATGACCTTTGTGCGCATGGGCAAACCCGAAGAGGCCCTTCCCCTGTTTGAAGAGGCCCTTGCCGCGGCGAAAGAGATCGGAAACCGGATCAACCAGGCCAAGATCCTGGCGGCATACGGCGATGCCTTGAGCACCCTGGACAACAGGGTCGATGCCGATCGGGTCTACACCGAGGCCCTCGATCTTTCCAGGGACATGGCCCTTCGCGAGACCCAGTGGCGGGCCCTCTATGGACTGGCCCGGCTACGCATGAAAGACGGCCGGAGCGAAACGGCCCGGGACCTTCTGTTCCAGGCCGTGTACATGATTGAAGGGATGCGGGCCGAGATCAAGCTGGAGCAGCTGAGGGACGGCTTTGTCGCGGACAAGATGGATGTGTACGAGACCCTGGTGGGCCTGCTCGTGGATATGGGGCGCGACGTCGAGGCATTTGAGGCGGCTGAACGCTCCCGTGCCCGCAACCTCATCGACCTTCTGGGAAACCAGCGTCTCAGTCTGCATGGGGCAGTGAATCAGGACATGTACGAGCGGGAAAAGACCCTCAGTGCCCGCATCAGCGAGTATGAAACCCTCCTGGCCCAGTCCCGGGAAGAGGGTGAACGGCAGGTCTACGCCGCGGCGTTGCAGCGGGCCATGGATGCGCACCGGGACCTCATGCTGGAGATCCAGATGAAGAACCCGCAACTGGCCAGCATCGTCTCGGTCCAGCCCCTGACCCTTTCCCATTTTCAAGAGCTGCTGGCCCCCGGCGTGGCGGTCCTGACCTACTATACCCTTCCGAAGGAGGTCCTCTGCTGGCGGGTCACATTGGACAGGACCGATCTGTTCCGCACCCCTGTGGGCCGCAAGGCCCTTCGGGAGACCATCCTCGATTACCGGCGGGCCCTTCAGAATCTGGAACCGTCGGATGCCCTCTCTCAGCAGCTGTACGCCTATCTCCTGTCCGGCCCCGGTCCGGGTCTAAAAGGCGCCAAGACCGTGGGGATCGTTCCCCACGATGCCCTGCACCACCTCTCTTTTGCGGGCCTCTTTGACGGCAAAGAATACCTGATGGACCGCTTCCCTCTCTTTTCCCTGCCCAGCGCCAGCGTGTTTCTGTATACCCTAAAACGCCGCGTGAAAGAAAAAAATGCCAGGGTCCTGGCCGTGGGGAATCCCGATCTGGAAAATCCGGCCCTGGACCTGCCCTTTGCAGAGAGAGAGGCGGCGACCATCAAGTGGAATTTCCCTGACATCACCATCCTGACGGGAAAAGAGGCCACCGAGGGGTGGGTGGTCCGGCACATATCGGAGTTCGGGATCATCCATCTGGCCTCGCACGGGGAGTTCGATCCCGTCAACCCGCTCTTTTCGGCCATCAAACTGGCCAGGGGCAAAAAGGAAGACGGCGATCTGCAGAGCTCAGAGGTCTTCGGCCTTGACATCCAGGCCGGTCTGGTGGTCCTGAGCGCCTGCCAGACCGGGCTCGGGAAGGTAACCGAAGGGGACGACGTCATCGGCATGAACCGGGCCTTCCTCTATGCCGGGACCCACGCGGTCTTATCCAGTCTCTGGCGGGTGAGCGACATCAGCACTGCCATCCTGATCAAGCAATTTTACCGGGAATACAGGACCCATTCCACGGCCCGCAGCCTCCAGAACGCCATGCGCCATGTAAGGCAGCGCTATCCGCACCCCGGGTACTGGGCGGCCTTTGTCCTTGTGGGGGATTATGAGTGAATGCGGGGGAGGCCTGATCAGCAGTTTGCAGTTTTCAGGGTTCGGGTTTCCGGCAAAAAGCCTTGACACGGATCCTCTAACTGTGTAGCACGTCACGGCAAAGAGCCATGCAAACCATTGGGCAGGAGGGGATCAGTGACAGGATCGGGAATCAGGGGAAGCGGCGTGTTGCTGCATACGGCATCGCTGCCGTCCCCCTATGGGTCAGGCGATTTTGGAAGAGAGGCCTATCGATTTGTCGATTTCCTGGCCCGCACCCGACAGACCTGGTGGCAGATCCTTCCCCTCAACCCAACGGATCCCATGTGCGGCAATTCGCCCTATTTCAGCCGGTCTGCCTTTGCCATGGACCCCCTGTTCATAGGGATCGACCGCCTGGCCGAAGACGGATTCATCTCCGGGGCCGAGATTCCTGAACCGCCTGCCTTTTATCCCGGACGCATCGATTATCTAACAGCGGCCCAGTACAAGGGCCCCATCCTTGAAGGGGCCTTTCAGCGATTCGCCAAGGCCCCGGCCCCCGACGACTATAGACACTTCTGCGCCATGCATTCGGGCTGGCTGGACGATTTTGCCCTCTTCACCGCGCTCAAGGCCCAGTTCAGGGGGCTGGTTTGGAACAGGTGGCCGGCGCCCTTGAGGGACAGACATCCCGAGGCCCTGGCCGAGGCTGCTTCCCGTGTGCGCCAAAGGGTGGAAAAGGAAAAATTCCTCCAGTACCTGGCATTCAGCCAGTGGTTCTCGCTCAAATCCTACTGCAACCAAAAGGGGATCCAGATTATCGGCGATCTTCCCATCTATGTGTGTTACGACAGCGCCGATGTATGGGTCAACTCCCATATCTTCAAGCTGGACGCGGACAAGGCCCCCCTTGCGGTATCCGGGGTGCCGCCGGACTATTTTAGTGAAACCGGTCAGTTGTGGAACAATCCAGTGTACAGGTGGGACGTGCTGAAGGAGACTGGGTATGGATGGTGGATCGAACGGATGGGCCATACGCTCGCCTGTTTTGACAGGGTCAGGATCGATCACTTCAGAGGCCTTGTGAAATACTGGGAGATCCCGGCAGGCGAGGCGACCGCGCTCAACGGCGAGTGGCAGGAGGTTCCGGCGATCAATTTCTTCAAGACCCTGACCGAATGGTTTGACCGCTTTCCGGTGATTGCGGAGGACCTGGGATATATCACCCCGGACGTCCGGGAGATCATGGAGCTGTTCCAGTTCCCGGGCATGAAGATCCTCCTGTTCGCCTTTGGGGACGACGACCCCATGCACCCCTTCCTTCCCCATGCCTATCCGAGAAATTGCGTGGCCTACACCGGGACCCACGACAACAATACCATCAGGGGATGGTTTGAAAACGAGGCGTCGCCTGAAGAGAAGCGTCGTGTCTTCCGCTATCTGTACCGGCAACCCCCGGCCCGCGAGATGGTCTGGGAGATGATCCGTCTGATCATGATGTCGGTGGCTGATACCGCTGTCATTCCCATGCAGGATATCCTGGGGCTGGGTCAGCATGCCCGCATGAACCGGCCGGCGGTCTCTTCGGGCAACTGGACATGGCGGCTCACGGTGAATCAGATAGGGCCGGATGTGGAAGACAAGCTGTCGGAGATGACCGAGATCTATGGAAGGGCGCCGGCATTAAAGAGGAAAAAAGCGGCATAAAAGACTCCCTCACGCCTCGCGCCTCGCGCCTTGGGCCTTCAATATCATCATCCCGAGAGGGGGGAGCGTCAGGCTCACTGAAAAGGGCTGGCTGTGGCAGGGTTGAGGATCCGCTGTCGCGCCGCCGCCAAGCCCCACGTTGCTCCCGCCGTAGCAGGAGGCATCGGAATTCATCATCTCCCGGTAGAAGCCGTCCCGGGGTACGCCGATCCGGTAGTGGTAACGGGGAACCGGGGTGAAATTGAAGACAAACACAAGCATCTCGTCAGGGGACCGGCCCCGCCGGATAAAGGAAACCACCGAGGCGTCCGTGTCCCTGAAATCGATCCATTCAAAACCGGAAACGTCATAATCCCGCTCATAAAAGGCCGGCTCAGAGACATAGAGCCGGTTGAGGTCGCGCACCAGCCATTGGAGCCCTCTGTGCAGGTCATGCTGCAAAAGCTCCCAGTGCAGCTCTTCATTGTGGTTCCATTCAGACCACTGCCCGATTTCGCCGCCCATGAAGAGGGTTTTCTTCCCGGGTTCGCCGTACATATAACCGAACAGGAGCCGCAGATTGGCGAATTTCTGCCAGTCGTCCCCCGGCATCTTGGAGAGCAGCGAGGCCTTGCCATGGACCACCTCGTCGTGGGACAGGGGAAGGATAAAATTCTCGTGAAAGGCGTAGAGGAGGGCAAAGGTCAGCTTGTCCATGTGAAACCGGCGATAGATCGGATCCTGGGACATGAAGCTGAGCATGTCGTGCATCCAGCCCATGTTCCACTTGAAGAGAAAGCCGAGCCCCCCCAAGTGTACTGGCCGGGTCACCCCCGGCCAGGCTGTGGACTCCTCGGCGATGGTGACAACCCCCGGAAAGCGGCCGAAGATCTGGGTATTGAGGTCCTTGATAAACTCGATGGCCTCCAGGTTTTCGCGCCCGCCATAGCGGTTGGGAATCCACTCCCCTTCCTTTCGGGAATAGTCGAGATAGAGCATGGCGGCCACTGCATCCACACGCAGGCCGTCGATATGAAAGGCGTCGAGCCAGAAGAGGGCGTTGGCCACGAGGAAATTCCTCACCTCGTTGCGGCCGTAGTTGAAGATCAGGGTATCCCAGTCCTTCTGGATGCCCTGCCTCGGATCAGCGTGCTCGTACAAATGGGTCCCGTCGTAATACTCCAGGGCATAACTGTCTTTGGGAAAATGGGCAGGGACCCAGTCCAGGATTACCCCGATCCCCTCGGCATGGCAGCGGTCGATGAGGTATTTCAAATCCTCAGGCGAACCATAGCGGGAGGTGGCTGCATAGTAACCCGTGACCTGATATCCCCATGAAGCGTCCAAGGGATGCTCCGCCAGGGGCAGGAACTCAATATAGTTGAAGCCCATGTCCTTGACATAGGGGACCAGTTCCTCGGCCGCCTCCCGATAGGTCAGCCATGGGCTGTCCGGGTCGTCCGGGGCAATGTGCCGACGCCATGAGCCCAGATGGACCTCGTAGACGGCCAGCGGCTCGGTCAGGGTGTTGCGCACAGAGCGGGAGTCCATCCACTCCTGATCGGTCCACTGAAACCGGTCTAAATCACAGACAATGCATGCAGTCTTGGGTCGCTTTTCAAAGCGGAAGGCAAAGGGGTCGGCCTTGGTGAGGATCGTGCCGTCGGCCGTGCGGACCTCGAACTTGTAGAGTAGGCCCGGGCCCAGATAGGGGACAAAGATCTCCCATACTCCGGATGCGCCGCGACAGCGCATGGCATGCCGCCTTCCGTCCCACTGATTGAAGTCCCCGACCACGCTCACCCGGGCCGCAGAAGGGGCCCAGACCGCAAACAGGACCCCTGAGACGCCTTGGTGCCGGGTGGGATGGGCCCCTAATTTTTTGTATATATCGTAGTGATTGCCCTGGTTGAACAGGTAGAGATCGTATTCCGACAGGACCGGGGAAAAGGAATAGGAATCGTAAAAAGTTGAAATAAGACCCGGCCCAAACTCGACTTTGAGCCGGTACGGCGCGATCAGCCGTTCTCCCTCCAGGATGGCCTCGAAGAGGCCTGCCTTGTGGATGAGGGACATCTCGGTCTCTTCCCCGGGATTCAGGTCCAAAAGCGCAGCCCTTCGGGCCCCTGGGAGAAAGGCCCTCGCCACCACGGCCGGGCCTGAGTCCAGGGCAATGGGGTGTGCCCCCAGGACGTCAAAGGGGTCCTTTAGCTGACCGGAAAGCAGGGCCTCAAGCTGTGAAGAATTTAATGCGGCATCGGATGTTTTCGGCATGGCAATCCATTGAGGCGCAAGGCATTAGAGTCTTTGTTTGTAACTTCTCAGCAACGTGCGAAGAAGTTTCCCCGTGGGGGTCTCTGCCCAAGGGCTGCAAAAACCGAATACAGCTCGTGGGAAGGGCAGCAGGGCTTTAAAATACAGTCTGTTTAAGCCCCAAGGACGCCCTTTGATCGATAGGGATTCCTTGCTGCCTTTCAGTAAACGGCATCCCGAGCCCGGTGGCGGTCGCCGAACGATATAAACGCATTTTATTGCAGCCCTTGGGCAGAGACCCCCACGGGCGGGCAGAACGCTGTTTGGTTGCGGCCGTCAGGCCGCCTTAGGCCCAAGGCACGCGGCGCCCATTCTCCTTCCTCGTTTCTCTGGCTTTTAGCTTCTGTCTTCTGTCATCTCTCCTCCGTCGTCAGGGTCACGC
>Ga0068712_1002783_pt1 | contig 18206 bp, 19 predicted proteins | sample MTBAKSrepl1MetaG_FD_62987 | JGI IMG/M metagenome (GOLD analysis project Ga0068712, IMG submission 62987) | Enrichment culture microbial communities from Arthur Kill intertidal strait, New Jersey, USA, that are MTBE-degrading - MTBE-AKS1... | ecosystem: Environmental > Aquatic > Marine >... | reverse complement strand
CACACGGTCATTGCGCAGTTCGTGATATTTGATGATGACCAGGGCCTCGAAGGTTTTCCCGAGCCCAACGCTGTCGGCGATGATGCAGCCCCCAAAACGATTCAGTTTGTCAATAGCGCCAATCACGCCATCGCGCTGGAACTTGAAGAGCTTTCTCCATACCACGGTGTTGCGGATCCCAGTGGCCGATTTGACGATCCGCTCTTCATCCATGTCGTCGCCCCGGTCCCGAAAGAGGTAAAACAGGATCAGGGCATAGATTCTAAAAGGATCGTGTTGGGCCGTCAAGAGGCCCAGGGTCTCCATGAGCCCCAATCTGGCCCCGCTGTCAACAGACAAGGCCGACCATTGGGATTCGAACCACTGGCTAAGCAGGGCCGCTTCTTCCTCTGTCTCGGATGCCTGGATCAGGCTCATGGGATTGCCAGGAACGAGACCGAGACCGTCGGTGGTGAAGGCAAGGGACCCGATCAGGGCTTGGAGAGGACGGATGTCCCCATCACGCACCACAAGAGCGCCCTGCGGGACGGGACCAAGCGCCTGACGCACCTCGGTCTTGTCCTCTATCCAGAGTGCCAGTTGCCGTGCAAGCCACCGTGTATCCAAACGGTTGCGCGCCGCCCGATCCGCCCCTGCTCCCAGAATACTATTGCCAAAATGGGCAGGCGGCAGAATGAGGCGACATCTTCGTAGGTTTTCCAGCTCACGAGTGACCGATGCAAAGGCAAACAAAGAAAAGGCTGGCGTAGCTATGTCGAGCTGTTGGCCGCCTCCCAGGGCCGGGCGAAGGATGTCAATGACGCGGTCATTCCCTGTATTGTGAACAAGCCTCATCCGAATCTCCTTCGTTGAATTCGCAACAGCTTCTCTCTGTTTGCCTTTAACATCGGCTTAATTAGTCTGGTCACTGTTCGTTTGGATCAAGTATTTTCCTTATACTGTTTACAATATCATCTTTGGCCTTGGGTATTTCATTTGTTATTTCTTCAAGTGCGAGTTTATTGTTGTCCATGGCTTCAACAAATTTTTCGTGATTTTGAGGGGTAACGTTACAGTGAAATATGGACTTATGAACAACCCTGTCCACCCTATGTGCAAAATATTCAATTTTGTCAAATAGTTCTTTGTCTACCCAAAATTTATTCATCCTCGAATAATCAACAAATTCGAAAATTGCCTTTTGTGCGGCTTCAAATTCAGTTATAGGTAATTGTGTTGGGCCAGTTGAGTGAATAAAAGCTCTAGCGGCTTGCTCCATTGCAACTATTAAATGATACAGTTTTTCAATGACTTCTATTCTTTTTTCATGGAGCTTAGTGTATCTAATCTGATGCTCAATAGTGCTAATGCCAATTGATGCCTTTATTTCTTCTGTCAATTGGGTCGTTTCTTTAAGTCTCTCTTTAACATCCTCAAAGCTATTCATTAACGCTTTTTGCTCTCCACGCTTTTTAAAGTAGGCACCGAAAAAAGCACCCAATGCTGAAAAAACTAAAGCGACTAAAGCGAGATAAAAATAATTATAAACATCAAGAGGGACACCATTCTCAACAATCTTAGTAAGTAATGACTGCAAATTTTCCATGGGCATCTACAGCTCCCAAATCTATAAATGATTTCTGGTAGGTTGTTGACCTTGGTGACTTGTATTCGACTTGAAAGCAATTCTCTGTCTTCTCTTTTCGGTGAAATCACAAAATACAAAACCCCGCTCTCCATCTGCCTGGAGTAACGGGGTTTTTTGACGCTGATTTACCATTTCAAGTCCTCATTCTGTAGCAGGTTGAAAGAAGGAACTTGGTTCGGGAATGCCGATTGGCTTTTGTTTATACCTAACATCTCAGAAAGTCAACGGAAACTGGTCGGTGTATTCTTTAAACCCTCCGATTCCGCCTTCTCCTCGAAAACCTCTCCATCCTTGACCCTTTCCTGTCCCTGCTATTCCCATTTCCCCTCGCAAACACAGACACATGCAGCACCTTCTCATTCAACGCCAGCCCAAACCCCGTCACAGTCCTCGATTCAATCCTGAAATCCGTCCCCAACCCCACCCCCGGCTGGCCCTCTGAACCGGCTGCATCCGCGGCCTTCCGGAATTGGGTCACCTCACTCTTATAGGCCTTTTCCTCTTTCTCAGGATTGTACCAGTCAATGGCATCCAGGGCATAGCTTTCCAGGAGCTTCTTGAAGACCTTTGAAAAGGTATCAGGCCTGCCAAAAGCATCCATCCCGGCCACGTTGCCGTTGATCATGAAAACGGCCCCGACCTGGGAGTCGATCAGGTGGAAATCCCTGACATATTCGTCAAGGGATGGCCGTTCCTTATCGTAGATCGCCGCCATTGCCCCGGAGGGGGAATGAGCGCCCCTTCTCGCCGCCTTTTCGGCGATGCCGTCCCATATCGCGCCCTGGTCAGATCGAAACTCGCCGGTAGCCCGGATGGAATAGTTGACATGCTCACACTTAATATTCCGAAGATTGGAGGACATCATCCGCCGCTCGCTGTTGAATCGAGATGTGTTGTAGGACCACCGGCCATGCTCCACGCAACTCACCGGGATCACAAGGGTGCTTTTTCGGTCCACCAGGATAGTGGTGTTGACGATCCGGTTCTGTTTGGCGCCCACCAGTTCCTCGCCGTCCAGGATCAGGACCATCCTGGCGGCCTTATTGACCACCTTCAGCTCAGGCACCGAACCGCCCTCGCTCACCTCGACCACCTCAATCAGGTTGTCACTCAAGGCCTCGTCCAAAAGCAGGTAATCCAGGCCAATGGCATAGGTGGACAGGAGCGGGTAAAGGGCCAGATTCTTGTAAGTCTGTTTCCGGCCGACCTTGAGTTGACCGAGAAAATCACCAATGATTTTTTCCATAATTCGTATCTCCTTTCAAGATGTCTCTCACAGAGTTCACAGGGAACACAGAGATCTATCTTCATAATTTTAAAAAGCAATTCGTAATCAATCGCTGCCCTCGATGCGCCATCCAGTCCCATAGGGATTGTTGGGGCTGTCAGGCGACAAAGGGTTCCCTGCGCCGAACGGGTTGTTGATGCTTTCCGGGGAAAAACGACTGCCATACCTTCCATAGGGGTTCGATATAGAGTCCGCATCGTAGGGGTTGCTGCTCAACCGCCCCCTGTAATTCCCCTGGCTGTCAAAAAGCCTCGGTGTATCAGTTGCGTAAGGATTGGTAGCCGATTTTGAACTGAATGGGTTTCCGTAAGGGCCGTAGGGGTTGTTGATACTGTCGGAACGGTAAGGGCTGCCTGCACCGAAGGGGTTGCTCGTCGATTCAGGATTAAAGGGATTTCGGCTGAACCTTCCCAGATCTTCCGCTGACGCCCAGCTGCCCCATTGAAGGCCTAATAAAATGAAAAGCCCCATTGCAAAAATCCGTCGTTTCATGGCGTAACCTCCTTTCTATCGAATCCATTGTGGTATTGAATTTTCCCTTTTTGGGGCCATGATAAACCATGCGTTTGTCATATACGGTCACAAACTCGGAACTTTTTTTCAGAAAAATGCACTTTTTTTGATATTTTTTTTGGCAAGGGGATTGCTATTTTTGTTGATAAAGTGATCGATGTTATGTTTTATTGTCTAAGATTATATCTCATAGAGCACACGGGGATCGCAGAGTTTTTTCTCTGTGATTTCTGAGAACCATAACGACCAACGGGAGCGAGAGAGAGACCATTTCAGGAGGATGGCCATGGCCAGGGGGGACCAGTTAGGCAGGCAATGGAGAATCATCCAGACATTGATATCGGCAACAAATGGGAAATCGGCCTCTGAGCTGGCTCAGGGGCTGGACTGCAATCCCCGAACCGTTTACCGGGACCTCGAAGCCCTGCAGGTGGCCGGATTCCCGATCTATACCGAACGGGTGGATGGGAAGAATCTCTGGTCTTTGCTGGATACGGTCAAGCACCAGATGCCGGTCCCCTTTTCCCTGACCGAACTGATGGCCCTCTATTTCAGCAGGGACATGCTCAAGGTCTTCAAGGATACCGCCTTCTATGAATCCCTGGAGTCGCTCCTTCAGAAGGTCAAGACCACCCTGCCGCCGGAATCCATCAAATACCTGGAAAATGTCGAGCAGACCCTCCATTTAGCCATTAAACCCTACAAGGACTACGGCAGGTTCAAGGAGATCCTGAATCGGGTGACCGAGGCGGCCTTGAGCCGGAAAACTATCGAGATCGTCTATTACACCATGAGCCGGAAGAAAGAGACCCGGCGCCGGGTCGACCCGTACCGGGTCTGGTTCTTCAACGGGACCTTTTACCTGATCGGTCTCTGCCACATGCGAAACGAGGTGCGGATATTCGTCCTGGACCGGATCAAAATGCTCCACCAGACAAAGGAGACCTTCAAGGTCCCTGAGGATTTCAATCTGGACGATTTCATGGGATCGAGCTTCGGCGTTTACCAGGGGCCGCCCATATTAATAAAGGTATGGTTTCATCCCGATGTGGCGGGGTACATCAAGGAGAAAGTCTGGCATGAATCCCAGAAGATTCATCAGGAAAATGATGGTTCCATCATCTTTGAAGCCCAGGTGGCCGGGACCGACGAGATCCGATTCTGGATCATGACCTGGGGGTCGAAGGCCGAGGTGTTGGAGCCGGAATCGTTGAGAGAGGAGATTAGGGTAGAGGCGGATGGGATGGCGAAGAGATATGGAGGGGGCGTTGTGGCTGAACAGAGCCCAGCCTATGTAAAGGCTGAGGATGTCCGGGAGCTTCCATCTTTTTAAAGACCATTTCAGTATCTTTGACTATCTATGTTGTTCGAGCCTCAATGATAGGATAACTATTCTGGAACGGGCTCTTCAGCGGGCGTGACCTTTGCGCTTCCTTGCAAGTGTAAGGTTAGCGCCTTTTATAGTTTTCATCTAGGCGCACCAGAAGATAATGAATAACCAAGATCACGAGATGAAGGCGAAACGTTGAATCAGACTGCTCCGATAAGCCCGGATGAGAGCCCTCAGGGTGTAGCCGTTTCCAGAACCCTTCAATAAATCCCGTTCCATTGAACAGATATTCATTATATTCAGTTACGAAAAAACCAGCCTTTGCTAGTGCAATTCGTTTTTCGTTATTAGATTGATCCCCTCCAGAACAAACTAAGTCATATGCTTTATCAATGAACTCCTCAACGAAAGTGCGTAATTGTGCATTTGCAGATGCCCATTCGCCACGAGCGTGAGCCGCCATTGCCTGATCATAGTGACCCTTCGCAACGTTAAAGCCATGCTTAGACAAAAGAGCCATTAATTTATCTTCCTGCTCAAGCAACGGCAATTTTTCCGGCAGTTTTTTCCGGATTCCTTGATCGGTTAATTGAAAGCCATCCTTTTCAAGGGAATTAGCAAGTTGTGGATAGTCCTCTGATAACGATTCAAAACCATGATAATTATCTGATATATATTCAATTATTTCTATAGCTAGCGCAGACCCTTTTGGCCCTACAGCCTCGGGGTTAGCAATAAGATATCTGGCAATAGATGTTTGTTTTTCTTTGACATACCTGCCGGAAACAATTTCATTCAAGCCGAACTCGAGAGCGAACCTGTCCACCTTATCGTAAGTATCGAGATTCAATGCTTTAACAATTTCTAAAATTGTTTTTCTAGAAAACATAGAGTTTATTTCCGGTCGGAACCTTCTGGCCTAAAGCATCAGCTTAGGTCACGGATCAGCGTATTGTTTAAAAGACTACCAAACATCTCTACCTCCTTTCATTTGAAAACGATCGATGGTCCACACCGGATGGCCGGAACACGCAGCGTTTAGGCGATCCGAGTGCAGGGCTTTGTTGGGTGTTCAAGACTTCTGCTCTGATGTAACCTGCAAGAAAATAGCTTTTAATACTCGAAAATCGATTTCCCGAATTCTTGTAACCGCCTGGCGCAGATCCTCACCTGGCACGTAACCATCATGAACAAGACGGCTTCTCACATCGTACAGACGAACAGCTTCTTGAGATAGAGCTTTCGCTTCGGGATCCGACGTGTCCAGCGTCAGGCGAACAAGACTGCGAATACTTGAACGAATAGACTTCTCTCTTCTAAAGCCGACTTCGCGTATGAGTGAATCGTATGCTTCCCACTTTTCACTCTCTGGGTCGGCGGCTTTTTGCAGTTCTCTGATTTCGTCGATCCAGCCGTCGATTGCGTCCAGCGCTGCCTGGTGCTTGAACTCCGAAGGCGCAAGCGCTTCTAACACCATGGTGAGTGTCAGAAAACGGGCATTTGTCGATGTTTCTCGGAAAAAGGCGTTGTACAGGTCAAAAGCCACCTTTAATTTCGTATTCGACAATAGTGCCTCTGGCCGCGGCAGTGAGAGAACCTCATTAATGAAATCAACGGTTCTGTCCGGTGCAAAACCTTGCAGTACAGTAGCGTTCTGGCCAGTCAAGACTTTCACGACCTTGTCCGATCCGTAAACAGCAGGACTTGCACCATCTAAAACACCATCTAGTTTGTCGACCTTGAGGCCCATCGATCTAGAAAAATTCTCACCCGCTGCGAAGGGATCTTCGGTGTAGTTGATGTTCTGCGGCGACAACTCAGCGATTGGTGATAAACCCTGGTGTAAAAGGGCCCACATCAACCCCGCCCACAGTTTCGGTATAAATCTGGTCCCAGCCTCTTCATCTGGGAACTCGCGAACTGAAAAGAAATAAAGACCACTCTGTGAGCTAAGACTCAGGTTTAGGCCAAGGCATTCAGTATCGTACGGATGGTCAAGCTTCGAGAACTCCTGTCCTGGTGCCAACCGAAACGGGAAGCGAAGAATATATCCTTTGCGCTCAATCATGGTTTCTGAAATATTTTTCGATTTGATACACCCAAAAGTGTTAGCACTTTCGTATGTCGTGTTATGCGGATCGGCATAAGACACTCATTTTAAATGCCCCATCCAATCCAATTTTCAGATTCCACCATACTTGCATTATCCTGAATAATTGACCTTTTTCAGGATAGAAATGCTATTCGAAAGCGTGAATCGAGACCGCCGTTTTCTGACAGCCATATTGGGCATCCTGATACAGACGATTGTGTCCATATCTACCACACGGCATTTTTGGGCGCAACCAAAACAGGCGATAGTTTTTGAAGGATTTCTTTTTTGAAAAGGAAAACATATTGATTAAGGTCAGATTGGTCGCCTTTTTTTAATCTTTATCAGCGACTGCAAGCAGTTATAATTTGGGAGGCTTGGTCTTCCTGAGTCCAGAAGTACCTTCTGGATATCTCCCGCATTCAGCACCACTGGAAATTGCATAGATCTGCCATGAATCAGGCGGTTAATTCAATAATATCAAACAGATGAGCATCGGTTGGAGTTGCCAACCATAATTGGTCTTGTTAACATCACCATGAATTCCATTCCCGCTTTTTCAGCCAGGAAATGGAAGATGCAATATTCTCGCTTTGATCAGGCTTTATCGGGTATGCGCCCCATTTGTCATCATGCAGATTTGTGTAAAGGCAGGTCCCCCCGAAAATCGAGCCGGATATGCTACTGGAGGTAAATCGGACAAGGGCGCTTCGCAAATCATCACTAACCTCCGTAATCCATGGTGTTCGATGGTACATATACCAACCTGATGGTTCCGCAATCACAGGTATTGGAACTCCCAAAAAATGATAGAGTGCCTCTTGGGCTGAGCAGGTTTCGCCGGTCGATTCATAAATGAAGGTAAATTCCTCATCCATTTTGACAGGCAGGCGTTGATTATCCGCTAATACAAGGCTTCTGTTTAAGGTTCCGAGTCCATGAAAAGTTCCCTTTGTATCATTTGCGATGTGGTCAATAAGTGTTTTGGCAAACCCCGTTTTGACCTCGTGCCAATTTCCGCTGCTCCTTTCAACCTCCAGCAGGAGTCTCTCTCTCGTGGAAACCAAAGGCGTTAATCGCCCAATGACGACCACTTCCAATTCGTCTTTTGCACTATCCTGCCAAAGTTGTTCAATATAAAAACGTCCACGACGTGCTCTTGCCCGAATATTCAGGGCCGTGAGCACAGGAGATGATTCAATGCCGTTAACCACTTTCGATAGAATGAGATCACTTTGTGTTTTTGATAAAGGTCTGGCTTTAGGTCTTGGCTCTCTTTCTGGCCAACGTCGATTCCATCTCATTATTCAGTCCTTGCTCCTTTGGATTGATTGGTCAACCAAAGGGGGTTTTCCATAAAGGGTTGTCAATCAGCATGGCTGCTTTTGTTATGATTTTCCCATGAATCCTGATAGCACTTCCATCAGTTCTGCCGCCAAGTTGGGATCAACGAACTCGGGGCTCGTGCAAACCGATACCAAATCTGGTTTGGGCCATAGGGCAGGACGATCCGGTCCGTAGCTGAATCGGCGTCGAAATGAGTTCCAGGTCTCCTCTTCCAGCCACATAGCGGGCGAATCTATAGGATACTCTACCATCCAGTGGACTCGGCACTGGGGCCACACGCGCATGGCATGAAACATGAAGTTGGCAATGTTGGTTTGCCGTCGTTGGTCCATCATGTCGTGGTGCTCGTCAACATGGAGGATGTGTGAGGGAGTGATCCCATTTTTCTCCCTTCGTTTCCTCCACCTCGCAAATGCGTCATTGTGTCGCTCCACAACTATGGATACTGGGCAGTCTGCCCAAGTCAGTAACTCCAAAAGATGATGAGCAGGGTCTGTTATCAGGTTGAAATAATCGAGATCGATATCAAGGATGGAATACATCTACGCCCCATCTCCTGCACAAAGCGGCGACCATCTGAAATTCGGATTAAGCGCTCCAAGATCCATATATTGGAAAGGCACCAGTCAAATTTTTTTTGATGAGCAATTTACCATACGGTGCTGGTAACTGCAAAACGTTTGGGTCGAGATTGGTGGCTGACTATGTTTGATTATATGAGCGATCCGCAACGGCCGTTAAAAGGCCACATAAGCTTTATGTCCCACAGAAATACCAAGTGGATATGTCAAAGATTTAGGGTCGCTTAAAGTTGCATATATCTGCCATTAACGTGGGATATCAATAACATACGGCGTCAGATGGGGACGGCATTTTTGACAGAACCCATCCGACACAATCAATTCATGGGAGGCCCAGATCTGAGTTTCCCAAGGACCTGGGAGATGAACATCTGGCCAACCCACTTATCTGTCAAACTCCCTTACTGGAGTCGTAACGCAATTGACTTTCCAGCCTTGACCTGAACAGGAAGACCATGGACCTCTTTGGCGAATTCAGTTAGTTCGCCACTCATGCTTAGATTGGTTATACGCAATTTTCGGTCACGGTTTCGGCTTGCGAATGGGATAATAATCTTTGGATTTCAACCTGCAGAAGACTTGATGTCACAGGTCATTTCTGAGTCCTTATCTTGTTGGGATCTGACCGCTATGTATTGTGTTTGACTCAATACCAATTTCATTCCAGATACATAGCAGATGTTTGGACCTCATCCTATGTCGGATAACTGTAATTCGATTCTAACTCCGATAAGACGGCATCTTCCCCGCTCCATCCCACTATCGAAGTCCGACTTGCGACGCGAAAAACAACCCCAAGAACGAGAAACCATCATAGTCATGTACATTTCTCCCGCTTCGCTCTTTCGCGTGCCATTGCATCAAGTTCGCGCTTTAACTGCTTGGGCAGCAGATTCCAGTTGAAGTCTTCCAGTTCATTATCATTCAAGCTGTAAAGAATATTGGTGGCTTCGAGCAGGAAGCTCTCCTTCGGTTGATATTTCAAAAGCTCAAGCAGTACCGGTCCGTGGCATTTCCGCAAGATTTTTCCTGAATTGCATGGGCAGGCATGATGCCCTCGGTATGCGCCATCGGAAAGCACTTTGAGCAGCGCCAATGCAATCCGAACATCATCAGTGCTGAAGGCCTCCTGGTAATACTCACGAATCCCTTGGCACCCGTGAGAGAGCTCTCCGAAAGGCAATGTGCCAGTTTTTTCAAAATGGGCGTAACCGTAAAGGTATTCGACAACCAGTGTTCCAACAAAGGATATGAGCCTGGGATCGGCCTTGAAGCGTCGGTTGACTTCGACCGGTGCGCCAAGGCAAAGATTACGGTCCCCGTACTGATGAAAGTTGGCAGGGATGCGACCGCCAGTCTCCTGAACGACAGGCGGAGATTCCGGATAGTCATTGGGCAGCAAGATAAGTATTGAGAACGCGTCCGACATAGTCACGTCCTGAAATGTGGCAGAAAAAGATAGCGTACCCCGAATCACCCAGAACCCGGGGATATCCTGGCAGAGCTTGAGCCCAGGAAAAAATTGGACCAACTCCTCGAACTGCTGCCTTATCAGTGTTTCTTTACCGTTACTCAAACCATACGCCCCCATGGCTTACTGGGCTTGGATATACGGATGCTCGGGGCGACCGATGCAGCTGTTTTTATTGAGCTATTACGAGTTGTAAAGGTTTTCGAAGCCGCTTCGTTGACGATGCGGTCGCCAAACCGGGGCTTGAGTCCCTCGGTCATATCGAGCAGGCTATCGGCGTGGAGTGCTGAATCAAAATCGACTTGGACCTGATGCAACCACTGCCGAAACTTGGCTTCCCGTTCTGGATGCTTCTTCCATTTGTCGGCAAAGTTTTCGAGCGGATTGACCGGGTTCAAAACGAGCGCGGTTCCCTCTTCATCACGTTCAATCAATCTGGGCATCCGATTGATAATATTTTGCAGCGCATCCAGAAGGTCGTCTTCGTTCTTGTACGCCCTTGCGGCAAGGGTAGAGATGATGATCGATATCGGACGATCGTCCTGATCGCCCTCAAACATGATATCCCGATGCCGCTTGAGAATCTGGATGGAACGCTGCAGCGGTGTCTTGACCTTGTATTCAGGAACCTCCTCTACGGTTGCCCGAAGCGACTCGGCCAAGAGCAGGCGTTGCGAATCGAACTGGACACGCATGCATTTCTTGAACCATTCGGCGTAGGCGACGGGGTTGCTGCGTTGCCATTCCCACAGGTCTTTGTCCGTGATTAGAATAGTGCTGGCTGCAATTTTGACTCCGATCATCCGGGCAATTCCATTGATGTCATGATCTGGAATTGCCGGAAGAATGTCCAAGTGAAACCGCGCTGAGTCAGTATACTGCAGTCTCCAGCAACGATTTCTCTCTTCAAGCATTTTTTGATAACGTTCGTTCACCTTCAGACGGTCCCCAACCATGTCTTTAAGTTGCTTTTGAGTCACACGTTCCTTGCTGAGATTCTTCATCTCGCACACCAGATCGATGTCATATTCGTCGGTGTCGTTGGTGGGCTTGATTATCGTGCCCAGCCGGAAGGAACCTTGCGGAAAGATCTGGGGATCATGCACAGCAATTTGCGAATCTTCCTTGTTCAGCCAATCTCCAACCGCCTCATAGTGGTTGACAGCGGCCTCATACTGGGCTTCGGAAATATCCAACGCTTCCGCCAATCCCTGAAGAAACCGCCTGAATTCATCACGCCTTTCTGATACCATTTTTCAGACCTCCTGATTCTAATGCTCTGGAAATTCCAGGGCTTTTATAAAACCGCCCAGTTTCCGATTTTGGTCGTAAATGCAAAGCGGCATATCAGCTTTGGGCATCCACACTCTTCCGATCTCTACTGCGACTGACACAGGTACGGCTGGAAAAACGTGGAGCAGGGCATCCTGACCGTGGCGAGCCTTGATTCTGTCCAGAAGTTCTCGAGATTGCTGACGGAATAACCGTAATTGGTCCCGGCTCTTTAAGAAATCATTATGGGGTGTAGCAATGGACATGCGCCAAATTGATAATTCTTTCCCCGGAAACACAGCCGAAATTCTATAGTTATTGATATTGGCGCTAAGCGAAAGGTTCAAAGCCACAGTAGGATTCGTTGCGATCGGTTCTTCTATAAAGAACTCGAAGATTTCAGGTCTTTCCTGCCATTTCCAATCGGGTGGTTCTCGATGCAGTTGATAAACTTCCACGGCAGGAATATCTGAAAGGAGTCTCCCTAGCTCGATGAGAAGTGGTATGGGGGCAAAGGCGAAAATGGACAGGTGCTCGACATCCCCCGATCCGGCAACTCTTGGCTTAACCCTGCTATTAAAATTAAGTTGGAGATTTCGTAGCTCCGTGTCCCAAAATTCATGTATGTGATCCTCAACTGCACTATTGTAAAGGCTTAACTCAATCGCCCTTGGTTCGGCGGGGTACCGAAGAGGAATCATGGCCTGCGCAGCTTTCCTCCAGCTAAGGGAGGCATTCTGCTCCCCGATATTGGCACCGTAAAGAAGCACATGGCTCTTCTTGTCCTCCTGCAAGGAGGTCAAAAGTTCGATACGTATTTCGTGGCTTTTTTTCATTGACCGAAGGCGTTCCACTGGATGGCCCCGTACATCAATTCTATCAATAAGACGATGATGTTCATCGCACATCAACATCAGATTACTTATGTCTGATTTGAGCTCTTCCGAAAGCTCGGAATGACCTCGGGGCCCAGTTGGTTTGTCGGCAATAATGTGTGCAATGTATGCTACATTGAATTCAGCTTTGGTTAAATTGTCCATCCATAAAGCTTTAGAACAGCCTTCGTATTGACATCGCCCACCGGATTTCCCCCACAGGCGCAACTTAACCGACTCAGGTATGTAGGAAACAGACATGCTTTCAAGCCCCCATTTCACGTTTAAGAGATGCCGCCAGCTCCAAACAAGTCATGATGGCAGCCACGGCCACACCAAGGTGTATGGATTTCTCGTCGTCGGGATGTTGGGCCCGATTCTAAATTATGGACCGCATCAGTCAAAATATAGCTATCTTTCAATGTTGCTGTTGCTTCGGAGTCAAGATTTTGGTGGCTTCCGGTGAGAAATCCCATTAGATGGATCTGGTCCAGAGGAACTGACGGAATTTCACTGCAATTTGACCGCATCATGCCGTCACTCAATTTGTGTCCATTGGGAGGACATTCAGCCCTGAGCTCCCTTGCCATTGAAGCTGCGACCTGTTCATAGATGAATTGCCAGTAAGCCCTTTTGAATCCTCCTTTTACGACTTTCCAGCCCCTACCCGCCCCTACCCGCAGACAACACTTGGCGTGTCTTTCTGAACATTTCAAAACCTTTTGAAGTGTTTGATATCATGTGTACTTGACGCTGTAAGAGAGTTGTGCGATTATTTCGGAGTCCAGATATTGTTCAGCTGAATTCCGAGACTGGCCGCCCTTTGCTCTGTTGCGCTCCTTGATCCCTTCGGAACCACCACGTGGAATTCACCACCGGATTTCTGAGCGGCGTCTGCGAACAGAGTCCACTGGCTAATGGTGTGGTCATCGAAGATACTGCCGGAGGTTTCTGCCTCCAGGATGATGTCAGTACCATTGTTGTTTGCTGTCAGGTCAGGCAAATGGTTTTTCTTGGTCCCGTAAATCACCTCAGGGTCAGGAAAGTCCGGAATGTCTGCCCTGATATTCCGAAAACCTTCGTTTTTGAAATGATTCGCCATCATGCTGATCAAGTCACGATGCTCCTGCGATTCTGATGGATTTCTTGACATGACGTGTTTCTCCTTATCGCTGATGTTTTGCTTTCTATTATCTATAAACCGGCGAATTTGAAAAATTGCCAAAAAAAGTGGCAAAATTTTCAAGCGCTCGGCTTTATTCAATAGGAGGGGTGATGGTCCAAGATAGAATCCTTGAACTTCTGGAGAGAGTGGACTGGAAAGACATCACTTTCCGATTGACGCACTATGCCATCTGGAAAGCCTGTCGCTACGATTGGAAATCCGGAAGTCCTGATCAGCTGCCCGGGGGAAGGACTCCGCAGGACATGGCCCTCAATGCTATCGAGAAGGTCTGGACGGGGGTGCGGGAATGGGATCCGGATAAATACCCTAATCTGTACACCCATCTCAAGTGGATAGTCGACAGCGACATCGACCACCTCATCAAATCAAAGGAGCACGACAAATCCCGAAGAATGCCTGAGGCCAGATTCGATCAGGTCAGCGAAACGCCCAATCCTGAGGAGCAGCTAATTGCCAAAGAAAACAAGGCTCTTGAAGACGAGATAAGGGATGAATTCTACGCAATGGTGGAGGGAGATGAGGACCTTGAGACTCTCATGCTGTGCTTTGATGAGGGTATCGACAAGCCCCAGGATATCGCAGAGCAGACGGGCTGGGATGTGTCGAAGGCAAATAATGTGAAAAAAAGGCTTTTCCGGAAGGCTGCAAGGCTTAAGCACCTCACAAGAAAGGGGGAGAAATGACAAAAAAGGGATTCATAGAATGCCTTACTGATTTTATGAGCGATTCTGAGGGGCTCACCCAGGAAGAGATAGCGACTGAATTGGAAGAACTGGGAATCGATACCGCTAAACTGGCTGCTGCGGCTGATGGGATAGCAAAAAGAGGATCGGCTGCCAGGCGGCTTGCCTGGCGCGACAGAGCAAAGGACAGGCGGGCGGAGATTGAAGAACTGCTGAAATTCAAGCAGATAGAAATAGCTGCTCTTGACCTGAAGGATAAGGCCAGGGAAATCCTCATGGGCAGGTACGGGCAGGGAGCCATTTCCTATGCGGAAGCCTATTTCCGCAAGCGGGATTCCTTTTCGGAAAATGACCTTGAGAGCCTGATCGAGGACCTGGAAGACCTGAATCTTTTGGAAGAGGAGAAAGACGGTTAGATATGAATACACCGCTGGCATCCGCAAGAGCGGGCGCAATCATCAAAAGCCTGCAGATAAGAAATCCTGATGAGATATGCATCAGGGATATCTCTATGGAGCGCGGGGCATTGGTGAAGGAACGGTATTTGGAAGGATCAGAGGGCCGCCTGGTGCGGAAGGGAAGGATCGGCATAATCACTGTGAACAAATCATTGCCAGAGGAAGGCCGAAAGAGATTTGCCATCGCTCATGAGCTGGGACATTTCGAGCTGCACAGCGATTCCCAGCTTATCTTTTGCACCGAGGAGGATATGTATCAGTGGAACGAGAGCGAAGAACAGGAAATCGAGGCGAACGAATTCGCAGCATCTATACTTATGCCCCACGACATCTTTTCCAGCTATTGCAAAGATCAATCACCCAATATGAATACTATTTCTGAAATCGCCCGTGAATTCAGAACGACCCTTACCGCCACGGCCCTGCGGTATGCTCAAATCTCCCCAGAAGCCTGTGCAGTAGTTGTCTGCAAGGAGGGGACGATCAGATGGTACAAGAAATCGGGGAGTTTCGATTTCCATGTCAAGGTGGGAGAGAAACTCAGCTCTTATACGCATGCTTTCGATTATTTCGACGGCGTGGACATGCCCGAGCGGCCGGAGAGAGTGCCTGCTTACGCCTGGCTGGCAGGAGAAGTAGACGCCGATGCTGAAATTGTTGAGCACTCCCTGGCTTTGGGAGGCTATGGCGTGGTGCTTTCCCTTCTGTGGGTCTTGGAGGAGATCAAGCTTCCATACCGCAGATATGACCGCGAGGAGGATGAGCCGGAATTCGATCTGACGAACCCCTTTACGCCTGATGGAAAGAGATGGAGGTGGTGATATTTACAGAAGACGGCTGACCATCCGAACGATGCCTCTTGTTCGCCGCAACATTGTCCGGACATTGGTGGCACTCAGATGGTCCTTGGGATGAATGTGAGAACCGCCCGGCTGAGGTATCGGATAGAGACACTCGTTCCTTATCGATGCGATGCGAATCGCCGTAGCGGCCACCTGCCGCCCTATCCGATTTCTGTTTGCTTGCGTAAGGAAAGCGTTGATTTTTCTATTATGGTTTCGAGGATATTCGACACCACGGCTTCTGCACAAGGCTCCACCAGTCGACTCGAAGGCGTGATAAGCGAGAAATCCGCCGTATTCATGGGCTGAATTATTTACAGCCGCATCTCCGGCTGATAGCGCTCGACATGCCAGACCGATATAAATGTCTTTCTCAGCCATTTGACTCACTCCAATTTGTTCAAAAGCCAGCCACTCCTTGAGATACGTAGGTGCGCTGGCCCTTTATTCTGATAGTGCAAGGCCCATTCTGGTCTTGTGAGAGGTTTGACCAGTGGCAGGATACCGGACTGAATGTAAAACTGGACGAGATAGTCTGCGAAATTGTTAATCGCCCTGAATCTGCTCCTGAATGACCCGTAAATATAGACATCAAGAGATGCATTACGCTTTATCATGGTCGGGGTCGCGTGCAGTATGACTTCATTAATGGTGGGTGGAGGGTTCTCTTCGATCTGCATTGCCAATTCACCGGAGAGGCCAATGAGACGATCCGGGAGACGCGGCAAAGGCAGCTCAAAAAACCTGTATCTTGCGAATTCGCTCGGAGGGGGTGCATCCATCCTTCTGACTCAATTGATTTTTTTTAAGTATGTAGAAACCAGATTTACACAACTAGCAGGTCATTGGCATTCCGGGACCGCCGTCTTGGCATGAATTCGTTATCAATCTGCTCCGGTGGTAGGCGGAAGAACTTTGACAAAATGGATCTGAAGGATTTTTTCACTGCGCTCTTTGATCCGAGCAATTTTGAAAGAGAGAAAGCGTCATCATAATCCTCTTCTCCATACAATACAAGTGCAGCCTTCAATAACGAAATTCTGTTCTTGCCTGTGACAACCGCGTCCGTATCCTCAAATTCATCGACGAAGTCTTGAATAAGCTTGCTGAATATAGACGCTGTATTGGGTGTTAGTTCAAACTCATCATTCTGTTTTTTGAGAAATAATTTCCTATGCCTTCTCAGTCCTCTCCCGATTAAATTGGCCATGATTCTGGGGCCGGCCTTGTACTGCGATAATCCCAGTTCAGGGCAGCTGCTGCCACTTTTGGCGCAATATCTTGGATGGTGGTCCACGAATTCAATCTTCCGACAGTTCCTGAGAGACAGATCAGAATCCACCATTATCTCTCCGGTATAGTACCCATTCCTGTACCAGGTTTTCCCGTCCCAATATAAAGGGCCTTCCGGCTTGGTTTCGTCATAAGGGACAACACTCTCGTCGGAGTCATAATCTTTGTCGGTGACCAGTATTCTGTATGCAGGCGGTTTATAGGATCCCACATCCTCAACCCAATATAGACATCCATCGTTAATTATTGTTTCCCAATCGAATTCGAAGCTCACATTGCCGTAAATAGACCCATATGCCCACGAGTTAGGGGAAACCCATGAGACACACGTCCGGCTGTTTTTCAGCCGGCTTTCATCCCAGACAAGGGATGACCTTATCATCCCATCTTCAATGATTCTTACTGCGTCGTGTATATGTGCAATATGGCGCACTGTGGAGAATGGCTGGCAGCTTGGTTCTGCCCAATTTCTTCTTTTGGAAATACTTCCTACCTTATATTTTTCCCATTCAGGCTTTTTCATGAGGTCCTTGCCCCGTCAATCATGCTCACAACTCAATCAATCTTTTGACTATCTTATGATAGAATCCGGTTCTTCATACGTCTCCGCCTTTTCCCAGAACAGTTATTCAGGACAGTAACCGCCCAGTTCAAACCGTTTGAACACGCTATAAAGAAACCAGACTACTGGGGCTGACGTTTTCAAAATAAATGGATTTGGGTTTTTACTAAATCCAGATTTTGATAGTATCTGTAAACAAAGCCACTTGAACGATACCCAATATCTTGTGGTCAGCCGGAACACAATGTAAAGGTGTGAGACAAGGGTGCCGCCAAGTCAACAATACTTGCATTTCCAAAAACACCGTTATCCGGGTTGACCGGTTGTGAATTGTATCTGTATTCAAAAACTTCTGGCCCTAAAAATTTTCAACTTCAAAAGCAAATGAAGCGCTTTAGGCATGCGGAAAGCGCCCTTGATTCACGAAAACTATCCATTTAAAATGGTTAGAAGTAACGAGAATTCTGCCTGAACTGCCACTCTTTAAACGGAGTTCAAGTTCTTGTGTGCCAGGATCGAAGAAGAATTTTTCTTCTATTGGAAAAGCTGTGCCATTCCACTCATCAAAGTTGCGAGGGCCTGATGCGGCTTTGTGCCAGATGGTATAATGAACCTCAGTTTCTTTGCCATCCGGATAAAGAAGATCGCCTCGACCCTCATCAACTCTACCTTTGTACGTAATCCAGGGGTCGGGCCAGTCTCTTATCTTTTTTTGCCAATTTTTCTCCAACTCTTTGGAAATTTTATATAGCCAAAAAGCCAAATTAGGGGGCAATTGTGGTTCTT
>Ga0068712_1002745_pt1 | contig 18474 bp, 16 predicted proteins | sample MTBAKSrepl1MetaG_FD_62987 | JGI IMG/M metagenome (GOLD analysis project Ga0068712, IMG submission 62987) | Enrichment culture microbial communities from Arthur Kill intertidal strait, New Jersey, USA, that are MTBE-degrading - MTBE-AKS1... | ecosystem: Environmental > Aquatic > Marine >... | reverse complement strand
GCCAATTCCGGGTGCGCCAGCAGGTCGTCGATCACGTCCTGCCGGTAGCGGATCACTGCCGGGTCGTCGCACAGGTGGAGCAGGATGGCGCGAATCTCGCGGGCGTGGCCGTGCGCCGCGCTGAGGGCGCGCACGGTGGTATCCAGGTCCAGGTCGGCGGCGGTCTGCTCGCCCAGGCGGGGAGCCAGCGCGCGCGGCGCGTCCTCCGCGGGCGGCCACAGCAGGCTGATCGGCGGGAGGTTTGGGGCAGGCTGGGGCTTGGTCACGTGTGAGTCCTTCGGTCGGGTCCGGGTGCTGCCCCGATCATAACACGTTTCCGGCCCCGCCCTTCTGTCCCCGTTTGCGGGGTGCATTCGGGTTCGGGGCAAAGAGCTTACCACAGAGGACACGGAGAGAAGATATTTCGAGAGACTCTCTAAACTACCCCTCTGTGATCTCCGTGCCCTCGGTGGTTCAATATTCGTCCCAGGGTAGAGGTGCGCTCTCCTAGAGGCCATTTGAAAAGCTGCGTTTCCCCCATCCCCGGCCCTTCCCCCACCAGGAGGGAAGGGAGAAAGCCGGCTTGTAAGCCCCTCCCTCTCTATGGGGGAGGGGTTTGGGGTGGGGGAAACAACGCTTCACCAGACTTCTCAAATGGCCTGTTAGCGCAGGCGCTTGACCGGGATCCCGCATAGGAACTTGAATGGGACGGCGCCGGTGTTCTCGTAGGTGTGCTCCATGTCGCCGGGCACGAAGACCACGTCGCCCGTCCGCAGCGCGCGCCATTCGCCGTTGATCAGCACGCGCCCCTCGCCCTCGACCACGAAATTCTCGTGCTCGTAGGGGTGGCTGTGGCGCGGCGTGTGCCCGCCCGGCGCGATCTCGATCAGGCGCAGGGCATAGACCGGCGCGCCGTCGTGGTCGTCGTCGATCAGCCAGCGAATCGTCGTGCCGGGCGCTTCGTCGCCGAACACCTGCGCGGGCACGTCCGTATGGTGAACGACTTTGCCGGTGGGTTGGGGTGTGTCCATGCGTCTTCTCCGAAAAATGCTCACGTGGGCGATGGCGCCGGCGCACGCTTGACCACGACCAGCGTCGCGTCGTCGAACAGCTCCTGCTCGCCGGCGAAGTCCGTGATCGTCTCCAGGATCAGGTCGGCCAGGTCCTGGGCCGGCAGCGCGGCGTGCTCGACGATCAGCGCCTGCAGGCGGTCCTCGCCAAATTCCTCCTCGTCGGTGTCGATCACTTCGGTGATGCCGTCCGTATACAGCACCATCACGTCACCCGGCGCCAGCCGGGCCTCGGCCCCCGCAAAGCCCGCGCCCTTGAACAGCCCGACCGCGACCCCGCTGGAGGTGACCTCCTCGCAGCGGCCCAGCGCGGCGCGGTAGATCAGCGGCGGGTTGTGCCCGCCGGACGCGAACTGCATGGCGCCGCCGTTCAGGTCGATGTAGCCGACGAACGTCGTGGCGAACATCTTCGAGCGCTGCTCGTTGATGATGATCTCGTTGGCGCGCCGGATGACCTCCTCCGGCGAGAGGTGCAGGCTCATGCCGAAGCGCAGCACCGTCACGCTGAGCGCCATGAACAGCGCGGCGGGGATGCCCTTGCCCGACACGTCCGCGATGACCACCGCCAGCCGGTCCTCGTCCAGCCGGTAGAAGTCGTAGAAGTCTCCCGCCACGCTGCGGATCGGGCGCCACACCGCGCCGATGTCCCATCCCTCGACCTGGGGCAGCACGTCCGGCAGGAAGCTGGCCTGGATGGCGTAGGCGGTTTCCAGCTCGCGGTTGATCAACTGCTGCTGGATTTCCTGCTGGTAAAGCCGCGCGTTTTCGATGCTGATCGCCGCCTGGGAGGCCATCGCCGCCAGCAGGCGCTCGTCGCGGAAGGCGAACGGGCCGCCGTGCTTGTTGAGAAGCTGCACCACGCCGATGATCTTCTGCTGGGGATTGAACATCGGCGCGGTGAGGATCGAGCGCGTCTGAAAGCCGGTCAGTTTGTCGACCTGGGGATTGAAGCGCGGGTCGGCGTAGGCGTCCGGGATGTTGATGATCTGGCCGGTGGCCGCCGCGATCCCCGCGAAGCCCTCGCCGATCTTCACGCGGATCTCCGACAGCGGGCCGACTTCGTCCAGCAGCACGCGCGACCACAGCTCGCCGCGCGCCTCGTCGACCAGGAAGATCGTGCCGCGCTCGGCGCTGATGGTCGTGATCAGCTTGTTGAGGATCAGGCTCAGCAGGTCGTCGAGCTGGATGTTGGACGTCATGACCTCGCTGACGGTGCGCATGGCGTTGAGTTCCTGCACCACGCTGATCCCCTGTTGGCCGTCCGGCTCGCGCTCGATGCATTTGATCAGCTTGAGGACGTTCGGCTTGCCCGGCTCGGCGGTCGTCTCGCGCTCGACCTGGTCCATCAGCGTGTGGATGAAGTGCAGGCCCATGCCGCCCTTGATGCGCGTTTCGACCGGCGCGTTGATGTCGAACGGCTTGACGTCGTCCGGGTTGAGCGGCACGCCCCAGTCGGTGAGCGCGATCTGCACGAAGGCGCCGCGCTGGTCGGCGGTGAGCAGGATGTCGCCCTTGTGGTTGTCGGGATAGGCGTGGTTGATGATGTTGGTCGCCGCCTCTTCGACGGCCAGCTCCAGTTCGAACAGCGCCTTGTCAGTCAGTGACAGGCGGTGGCCGATCCCGTGGACGAAGTGCGAGATCACGCGCAGGTTTTCGTGACGGGCTCGAACGCGCAGTTCTCCGAGAAATGTCATACCGCTCCCCTGTGATTCACCCCAGAGGGCACCGGGCGGGCGCAAAGCCATCGCTATCCAATGCTGTGCCCTCGGCACCCCTGTGGTGTGTGCTTCGTCGCGCCGCGCGGCCTAAAAAAACAGCCCCCGGTGCGGGGGTTGTTCGCGGCGGGCCGGCCTGCTCACCCGCCCGGCTAGAACGATGCCAGCGCCGCGTCGAGCGTGTCGTAGATGTCGAAAAAGTTGTCGAACCCGATGATTTGGAAGACGCGCCGCACCTTCGGATTCAGGTCCACCAGGCAGACGTTGCCGCCGTTCTCTTTGGCCTGGGTCAGCACGTCGGCCAGCGTGCGCAGGCCCGCGCTGTTGATGTACCGGACCTGGGACATCTCCAGGATCAACTTATATTTTCCTTCCGCCGTGGCAGCCTGCAAGGCCAGGTCCATATCGACCGCCCCCTCGCTGTCCACGCGGCCCTCCAGCACAAAGATCGTGACCCCCTGCTGCTCCCGTTCGGTGATATTCATGAGATTGGGCTCCTAATAATTGAATTATTGATACCCGCCAACTTTTAAATCTATTGTAGGCGTTTTGCGGGCAAGGGGGAAGTGCTAAACGACTGCGGACTTTGTGTCGGTGGGCGCAAATTCACCGGGAACATTCACCACGGGGCCACCGGGGGCACGGCGAGAGTTCTCCTTTTCCCTCTGTGCGCTCCGTGCGCTCTGTGGTGAAACCCCCCGGTTGAGCTTTTGCGCCCGGCCCTGTAGAATGGTGGCGGGCGGCCCGGCGCCGCCCCTGTGATCCGCTCTACCCGGCGAGAGTGGCGCCATGACCCTCACCCACATCCTGGTTTTCGTCGCCGCCGCGCTGCTCTATCTGGCCCTGCTGCCGGGGCGCTGGCGCGCCTGGGCGCTGTTCGCGGGCAGCGTCGTGGCGATCTACTGGCTCCAACCCGCCACGCGCATCCGGTACCTGGACTTCGCCTTCCCGACGGCGACGCTGGCCCTGGTCGGGCTGGCGTGGATCGTCACGCGCGCGCCGGACCAGCGCTGGACGCGCGACGACTCCGCCGCCGCCGGGGTGGCCGCCGGGCTGGTGATCCTGCTCTCGGTGGGGCGCTACCTCGCCGAGTCGATCCGCATCACCCCGGCGCGCCCGCCGGACACGCTCACCGTGGCGATCGCCGTGCTGGCCGCGCTGGCGATCCTGGCGCTGGTCGACCGCCTGCCGGGGGGCAAGCGCCGCCAGATCGTGCCCGCCATCCTGCTGATCCTGGCGCTGTTCGTCGTGCTCAAGACCGCGCCGCTGGCCGAAGAAGCCAGCCGCTGGCTCCGCCGCCAGGCCGGGCAGCCGGAGTCACTCGCCAGCGCCGCCGAGCTGGAATGGCTGGGCTTCTCGTACGTCGCCTTCCGCCTGATCCACACCCTGCGCGACCGCCAGACCGGGCGGCTGCCCGCGCTCTCGCTGCGCGAGTTCGTCACCTACGCGATCTTCTTCCCCGCCTTCACCGCCGGGCCCATCGACCGCGCCGAGCGCTTTCTGCCGGACCTGCGCGACCTGCCCGGCCCGGACGCCGCGCGGCTGGTGCGGGGCGGAATGCGGATCGCGGTCGGCATCGGCAAGAAGTTCGTGATCGCCGACAGCCTGGCGCTGCTGGCGCTCAGCGCGACGAAGGCCGACCAGGCCGCGTCGGTGGGCGGGCTGTGGGTTCTGCTCTACGCCTACGCGTTCCAGTTGTATTTCGACTTCAGCGGCTACACCGACATCGCTATCGGCACCGGCCAGTTGTACGGGATCACGCTGCCGGAGAACTTCAACCAGCCGTACCTCAAGCGCAACATCACCCTGTTCTGGCAGAGCTGGCACATCACGCTCAGCCAGTGGGTGCGCTTCTACGTGTTCTCGCCGCTGTCGCGCTACCTGCTCACGCGCAAGCGCAAGCCCTCGCCGACCGTCCTGGCGCTGGTCGGGCAGGTGGCGACGATGGTCGTCATCGGGCTGTGGCACGGCGTGGCGTGGCAGTTCGTGGCGTGGGGCCTGTGGCACGGGCTGGGGCTGTTCGTCCACAAGGTCTACAGCGACCGCACGCGCGGCTTCTACCTGCGCCTGCGCGAGCGTCCGCGGCTGGGCGCGGCGCTGGGCGTGGCGGGCACGCTGCTCACCTTCCATTTCGTGCTGCTGGGCTGGGTGTGGTTCGCCCTGCCGGACATCGGCACCAGTTGGGACGTGTTCACCGGCCTGTTCGGGTTTTAGATTTCCCCCCTCACCGACGATTCACCCCCCATTCCCGGCATGCCGGGCGCATTGCGTGAAGATGTTCACGATGGTGTGTTATAATTTTTCGTGATAAGCGTGATAAAAATAGCAAAAAAGGAGCGCCCATGAAACGCCCCTTCGACAACGCGCCCGCCTGGGCCGCGCTCGAAACGCAGTTCGACCGCGTGGACCGCGCCATCACGACCTGGATGGCCCGCCATGGCCTGCTCGTGCTGCGCATCGGCTTGGGGATCGTGTTCTTCTGGTTCGGCGCGCTCAAGCTGGAGCCGGGCCTCAGCCCCGCCGAGGACCTCGTCCGCGAAACGACCTACTTCGTCGATCCGGACTGGTTCCTGCCGGTGCTGGCGCTGTGGGAGATGGCGATCGGGCTGGGGCTGATCGCCGGGAAGTTCATGCGCGTCACCCTGCTGCTGCTGTTTCTGCAGATGCCGGGCACCGCGCTGCCGCTGGTGATCAAGCCTGACGCGGTGTGGACGACCTTCCCCTATGGCCTGACGCTGGAAGGGCAGTACATCGTCAAGAACCTGGTGTTGATCGGGGCCGGGCTGGTGCTGGGCGGCACGGTGCGCGGTGGCCGCCTGGACCCGGAGCCGGACGAATAAGCGCCTCGATCCCAGGGCGAGAACGCTATTCCTGTTCCTGTTCGGTCTTCGTCTCGGCGTGTTCTTCCTGCCCGGTGGTTTCCGGGGCAGGGGGCGGAGTCTCTTCCTCAGCGGGCGCGGTGGCTTCGGCGGACTTGCTGGCCGCCAGCGACTCGGCGCGCCGGTCGATGGTCTTTTGCAGGATGGCGCGAAACTCCGACGGCGAGGGCAGCGGCTTGTAGAGCAGCGCATCGGCCCCGGCGCGGGCGATCACGTCTTTTTCTTCCTGCGGCGAGAGGTGATAGGCCGTGGTCAGCACGATGGTGATGTCCTTGAGGACGCTGTTCTCGCGCAGCCGCTGGCCGATCTCCGGGCCGCTGGCGCCGGGCAGCCGGATATCGAGGATCGCCAGCTCGGGGATCGTCACGTCGACGCCGCCCTTGCCCACGTCGTCGATCCACTTGATCGCGTCGGTGCCATTGGTGAAGGCCACGCCGTCGATGCTCCAGATCTCGAACAGGGCGATCAGCGTATCGTACAGATCGGGCTCGTCTTCAACGACCATCCATGTTGACATGCAAACACTTTCTCCGGCGCTCGGTCTGCCGCGCGATTGAGAATCATTGTAGTATAAAGATCGTAAAAGCAAAACAGGCTGTCAAAACGCGCGCATTTCACGTCTGGGGCGGATTTTTAACCACCGAGCACACGGAGAGCACAGAGAGGTTTTAAGTGAGACTCTCAAAATATTCCTCGCTGCTCTGTGTCCTCTGCGGCCTCTGTGGTAAGTTTTTTGCTCCGAATCTGGGACGCCCCCGTCCAAATGCGCGTTAGCGCCCTGTGTCGAGCCAGTCGAGCAGGGTGGCGACCTGCGCCGCCATCTGCTCGCCGTAGGGCGTGCCGCTGTGTCGCGCCGCGTCGCGCTCCCACACGTCGAGCGCGTCCCCATAGCGCCGCGCCCGCGCCATGGCGTCCTGCCACCCGGCCCGGTCGCCGGCTGCCTGGGCCAGCGCCGCCGCCAGGAAGGCCAGGTACAGCGCGATCGCCGGCGGCACGTCGAGATCGCGCGCGCCTTCGAGCGTGACGCCCAGGCCCTCGACGTACTCGCCCATGATCTCCACCTGGGCCCGCACGACCAGGATCTCCGGCGGGGTGCGGTGATAGCCCAGCGTGTCCAGCGCGCCGAGAAACCGCCCCTGGTGCATCAGCGCCACGGCCAGCGCGTGGCGGGCGCGCCACGGTCTTTCGCGGAAGCTGAGCGCCGTCCGGGCGACCGTCTCCGCGTCGTCGTAGTAGCCCAGCTCGCCATAGGCCAGCGCCAGGCCGCAGAACCATTCGACGGGCGCGCGCGGGTCCTGGCTGGCGTCTTCGGCCAGCGTGGCGGCCTCGTCGAACGCTTCGGCCTCCAGCAGGGCCCACAGCTCGGCCAGGGCCGGGTCGGCGGGCGGGGGTTCGGTCGAGAAAAAGACGCTCATCGCCAGGGCTTCCGATCGACGGGTGACTCATGTTCAATGTCATTGTAGAGGGGCTGCGCGCAAAGCACAATTCAGAGCAGGAAAAGCGTTTCACCACAGCGGGCGCCGTGCCCCCTGTGGTGAATGTTTACTCCGCCAGCGTCAGGCTGACCGGGCAGTGATCCGAGCCCATCACCTCGGTGTGAATCTCCGCCGCCGCCACGCGCTCGCGCAGGTCCGGCGTGATGAAGAAGTAGTCGATCCGCCAGCCGACGTTCCGCGCGCGCGAGTTGGTCCAGTAGGGCCAGTAGGTATAAATTCCTTCCTGGTCGGGGTGCAGGTCGCGGTAGATATCGACGTAGCCCGCGGCGACCACCTGATCGATCCAGGCGCGTTCTTCAGGCAGGAAGCCGGTCGTCTTCTGGTTCTCGTCGGGGCGGGCCAGGTCGACCGGCTGGTGGGCGGTGTTCACGTCGCCGCAGAAGATGATCGGTTTCCCCCCGGCGCGGAGTTGATTACAATACGCGAGAAAGGCGTCATAATAGGCCAGCTTGAACGGCACGCGGCTGTGATCGCGCGAGCCGTTGGGGAAGTAGGCGCCCAGCAACACGAAGTCGTCGTACTCGGCGACGATCGTGCGCCCTTCGCGGTCGAACTCTTCGATGCCCAGGCCGATCTGCACGCGCTGAGGCTCGCGGACGCTCAGCAGCGCCACGCCGCTGTAGCCCTTCTTCTCGGCGCTCGCCCAGTAGGTGACGTAGCCGGGCGGGTCGCGCAGCTCCGGCTCAAGCTGGTCGGGGTGCGCCTTGGTTTCTTGCAGGCACAGGATGTCGGGGCGCGCCTGCGCGATCCAGTCCGACAGCCCTTTTTTCTGGGCGGCGCGGATGCCGTTGACGTTCCAGGAATAGAGTCGCATGTCGCTGCTCGCTTTGTGATCGGGCCACGGAGAGCACAGCGCGCGGGGCCGGACACCGCGAGAGAAAAGCAGCCCGCTGCTGTGCCTCGGTGTTCTCGGTGGGGCGGATTCAAACCCTCGCCCCAACAGGGCAGACTCCTATTATACTAAGATGGGTGAGGCCATGGTCAATTCAACGTTCGAACTCGAAAAAGAAACCCAGATCACCCTGCGGCGCATGCTGCCGCGGCTGGCGCCCTTCCTGCCCGGCGACGACGAGCGCGACGTGTTCGAGCGCCGGCTGGACGCGCATTTCCCGGCGGTGTTCCGCCTGCTGCATGCGCTCTACGGCGACCGCTACGACTTCTTCTACCACCTCGAGCAGATCCTGATCGCCGCCGCGCAGAACTTCGCCGCCCGCTCGCCGGAGCTGCACGCCCTCGACGCGGCGCGCGAAGCCGAACCCGACTGGTTCCAGGGCGAGGGCATGCTGGGCGGCGTGTGTTATGTGGACCGCTTCGCCGGGGACCTGGCGGGCATCCGCGAGAAAATCCCGTACTTCAAAGAGCTGGGGCTGACCTACCTGCACCTGATGCCGCTGTTCCGCTGCCCGGAGGACAACAGCGACGGCGGCTACGCCATCAGCAGCTACCGCGAGGTCAACCCCGCGCTGGGCACCACCGAGCAGCTCGCCGCGCTGGCCGCCGACCTGCGCCGCGAGGGGATCAGCCTGGTGCTCGATTTCGTGTTCAACCACACCTCGGACGAGCACGACTGGGCGCGCCGTGCGCTGGACGGCGACGAAACCTACCAGGGCTACTATTTCACCTTCCCGGACCGGACGCTGCCCGACCAGTACGAGCGCACCCTGCGCGAGATCTTCCCCGAGCAGGCGCCCGGCTCGTTCACCTACCGCCCGGAGATCAATCGCTGGGTGTGGACCACCTTCCACCATTTTCAGTGGGACCTGAACTACGCCAACCCGGCGGTCTTCCGCGCCATGCTGGGCGAAATGCTGTTCATCGCCAACCTGGGCGTGGAGGTCCTGCGGCTGGACGCGGTGGCCTTCATCTGGAAGCAGATGGGCACCCCCTGCGAAGGGCTGCCCCAGGTGCACACCCTCATCCGCGCGTTCAACGCGCTGGTGCAGATCGCCGCCCCGGCCATGCTGTTCAAGTCCGAGGCCATCGTCCACCCGGCGGAGGTGGCGTCCTACATCCACCCCGAGGAAGCGCCGATCTCCTACAACCCGACGCTGATGGCCCTGCTCTGGGAATCGCTGGCGACGCGCCGCGTGACGCTGCTGCACCACTCGATGCAGAAGCGTTTCGGGCTGCCGGAAGGGTGCTCGTGGGTCAACTACGTGCGCTGCCACGATGACATCGGCTGGACGTTCGCCGACGAAGACGCCGCCGAGCTGGGCATCAATGGCTTCGATCACCGCCAGTTCCTCAACCGCTTCTATACCGGCGAGTTTCCGGGCAGCTTCGCGCGCGGCGTGCCGTTCAACTTCAACCCCGTCACGCTGGATATGCGCATTTCGGGGATGTGCGCCTCGCTGGCCGGGCTGGAGCAGGCGCTCGACATCCGCAACGACCTGTACCGCGACTACGCGCTGCGCCGGATCGCGCTGATCCACGCCGTGATCCTCAGCGCGGGCGGCATCCCGCTGATCTACCTGGGCGACGAGATCGCCACGCTCAACGACTACAGCTACCGCGACGATCCCCACGAGAGCGAAGACAGCCGCTGGGTGCACCGCCCCCGCTTCGACTGGGCGCGGGCCGAGGCGCGCCACGACCCGGCGACGGAGGCGGGCCGCGTCTTCCAGGCGCTGCGCCACCTGATCGCCATCCGCCAGCGCACGCCCGCCTTCGCCAACGGCGCGACGCACTTCATGGACGCCAACAACGAGCACGTGCTGGCCTTCGAGCGCGGCGGCGAGGTGCTGGTGCTGGCGAATTTCTCCGAAGAGGCGCAGACGGTGCGGCTGGCCTGGATGCCGCCCGACCCGGTGGACCTGATCGGCGGGGCGAGCTACGCGCGGCACAAGCCGTTCGACCTGGAGCCGTACCAGGTGCTCTGGCTGGCGAGCGCCGAGGCGTAAGGGGGAAGGTAGAGACCTAAAAGACCTCACGCGAAGAGCAATCTAACGTGAATTTGCAATACGTATTATGTCTTTTTTGGACAGATTATATTGATCTGTGCTCTTTTTCCATTCCTTGACCATCTTTCTGTAAATCTTTAGCATAGGGCAATGGCTATTCAGACCGTGTTTGGGTTTCACTTCCTCAAACTGTCTCATAGATTCCATCATGAATCGTGTGAACCCCATCTCTACGGTTTCGTCATTACCACTAAATCCAGCAAATTCAATCAACCTACTATCGATTCCAGCCGTATCATCCAATTTTCGAAAAGCAACTTGAAGAGAAACAAACATGTCCAAGATTTCCACAATTTCTGACGCATTGCTATATGGAAAAATACGGGTGTAGATGTGTTGAGCGATGTCATCGTAATACCACTCATATCCATGGGATAGAATTTTCTGTGCGTTTTGAAAATAATCATCATGGTAGTCGGAATTGTCCGGATTTATTTGTTTAAGAATCTCAAATTGATTGTGAAGCAACCATCTTTCAGTTGTAGTCAATGGTAGTCGGTTATAAAAAAGTAGAACGTTCAATGCCCCCCAAAGTCGTGATAGATCGTTATAAACCTCCCTTTCCTTATCGTACTGATCTCGCAGATCAACATATTGATCAATCTTCAATTGATCGTATAGATCTTTCGGCAGAGACTTTTCATACTCAACATGGAGGCCGGGCAAAAGCACCTGCAAAACCGGCTTCCGGTGCTGCAACGCTTCCCTCAATTCATCGATGCAATAGCTTGACTGTACCGAGTGAGCAGACATCAAAAATAGAAATACCTGGCACATCTGAATTTCGCTTTTGATATTTTCCCACCATTCAACTCCGCCTGGGATGCTGGTATCATACCAATAACTACCATCGCCATATATATTTCGTATTCTTGGGACGAGACAGTCTAAGTCTTTGCGATCTTTTTGATCGTTGTGGCTATAAGATATGAAGATCTTTGCCATTCTGTCACCCCTTATTCTGATCCGATTGGATGTTACTGCATACTGATGGCTTATCAACTATTGAGCAATTTTCCTAGATTATATTCACTTCAACCACATAAGAATCTGAAGAATTTGCCCGCGCTACCTCTGTGGTGAAAATGACTCGTCGGCTGGCCTCATTTATACTAAGCTAACAGGGACGCTGACTCATCGGGGAGAACGACCGAATGCCGGATCGCAACGGATTTTTGCTGCCCAACGAACGGCGCATCCTGCTGCGCAAATACGCGCCCGTGCTGGTGCTGTTCCCCGAAGATCCCGGCCACGCCCCCTATCCCGACGACGGCGATGCGATCTACACCATGCGCGGATCGTACCACCCGCGCGCGGTGGAGCTGTTCCTGGCGCAGGCCAAAGTGCGCTACCGGCGCGGGCTGCTGCTGCGCCAGCCCTGGCTGCTGCCCTGGCCGCGCTCCATCGAGCACGAGATCGAGCGCGCCCGCGAGTCGATCAGCCGGCGCGACATGGCGCGCGCCCTGGGCCAGTACCGCACCGATCCGCACTACGCCGGCCTGGACGAGGACGACCTGCGCGCCGCGATCGTCACCCGGCTGGTGCAGGAACGGCTGGCCCGCCGGGTGCGCGGGTTCGACCTGCCCGGCTTTCGCGGCAACAACATCAAGCAGTGGCGGGCCTATTTCCGCGCCCTGGCCGAAGCCGGTCCGGAGGCCGCGCGCTCGGTGATCTACGGGCGGGTCGTGCAGGGGTTGGCCCCGCTGGGCAGAGGCCCGGCCTCGCCCAAGACGCCCGCCGCCCAGGCGTCGCGCTATGGCCCCTACGACGTGCGCCAGACGCGCATCGCGCTGCAATACTGGATCCCGTACTATTACGACGACTGGGCCAACCGCCACGAAGGCGACTGGGAGTCGATCACCCTGCTGCTGGAACTCAGCCCGGCGGTGATCGGGCAGGCGCAGGAGCTGGGCGAGGCGGAGCTGCTGGCGAGCGTCGAGGTGCAGGACGTCGGCTATTCCTCGCACGAGGACGGCTACCGGCGCGCCTGGAAGGACGTCCAGAAGACCGCCGGCGAGCGCCCGATTGTCTACGTGGCGCGCGGATCGTCGGCGTCCTATTTCGCCTGGACGCTGGAGGGCTATCCCACCTCGGCGCGGGTCGGCATCGTCGAGAAGATCCTGGCCGCCCCGGCGGTGCTGGTGCGCGGGCGGCGCGTCCTGGGCCGCCGCTGGGATGCCGAGTTCCGCGCGCGCTTCACCGGGCGCGATCCCAAGAACACCGACTGGGTCGCCGCCGATCCCCAGCCGCACGACCGCAAGGAGGATCACAACATCACGCCCCAGGAGCGCGCCGTCCCGTTGAACTGCCGCGGCGTGCGGCGCGTTCCGGGCTTCGACGCTGGGGCCGGGCTGGACGACGCGAGCTACTACCTGGAAACCGACGATACGTTTTGGGTGGAGATGGTCGAGGGCTACGGCGTCATGTGGGGCGAGACGTTTTTCATCCCCGGGTCGCACGGGCCGCGCGGCATGAGCCGCCGGCAGCGCGCCCGCAAGCGCAAGGCGATCCACAGCCTGGCGCAGATCGAGGCGGCCATCGAGTTCGCGCTGGACACGCTGCGCGAGGCGCGCTTCGTGCCGGGGGGGGCGCTGCCGGAGCTGGACGCGGCGCTGCGCCCGCTGCGGCCCGGCACCCTGCGGCGGCAGGGCTGTTTCCCCTCGCCGGTGCGGTCGCACATCTACCTGATGTGGGCCTCGATCCTGCGCACGCACCCCGAAGCGTGGCCGGGCGGGCCGGGGCTGCTGCTGCGCTGGATCATCATGCGCCAGCCCAGGCCCGGCCCGCTGTTGGAGCGCGAAGACCCGCTGTATCACATCAAGTCGCTGCTGGCGCAGATCCGGCGGCTGCGCTACGAGGTGCAGAGCGAGGGCTCCAAGTGGGACAACCCGTTTGCGTGGGTGCGCTACGTGTGCCGGGCGGACACGTTCTACTATGGCATGACGCACGGCCAGCCGCGCCAGACGCTCGACCCGATCGCCCTCGACTGCGACGACGAGGACGTGTCCCCGCGGTGAGGGGTGGGGGGGAGGCGTGTAGCACGGGCGACTGCTCAAGAGGGTACTAGCATGTTGGCTGGATCAGGTTATGAGGTTGGGTCAGTAAAGGAAGAGGAACATGAAGAAATGGGAACTCGAAATGCTTCTTATTCCGTTGCCAGCAAAAGAAACTCAACTGAAGGGTAAGCTCAATATACATATCCGCAGATGGGGTGACCTATCGGATTTTCCCAAAGAGTTTCAAAAGAAAGCTGGCAAACTCGCTAATGAAGGGTATGAATTAGTTAACGCCGTACCTATCATCGAAGGGCATGAATTTGAGGCCTCGAATGGTGGACTCGGGTCTTCATACACAAGCGGCGTAATTCTTTTCTTTAAACGGCCAACTCAATAGCATACATCTCACCCCTGACATTTCGGGGCATAGTTTTTTTGGGTGCACTGGCCCGACATTAGTGTATTCTATGGAAAAATGGGACCGTTGGGTAATGAAGGCCAAGCGAAAAACAAGAGGGCTGAAAGCAAATACAGCGCCAATCATTCTTAGAGGATTGCTTTTGCTGTGTTTGCTTTTATATGGTGCAGGTGCGCTCTTAAACCACATGGAAGAATCGACACGAGAAGAAACACCTTCGCACAAGACCACGCCTGTCATCTTTTCCCCGTCAGATACCCCTACCCCACCGAAACCGGTGCCCCCCACACACACGCCAATTCCTCCTACACTGATACCTCCGTCCCATACACCACTGTCACCCACGCCCATGCCCGCTATTAACCCTTTACCAGAAGTGATCGAAGTGGACATGTTCTTCGTAGATACGAATCCCGGTGGGGCATTGCTCTATACCACGTCGATTATCGATGACATTCCGGATCGTATGGAGCTTGGTACTGAAACACATCTGCTGCCCGGGAATTTGGATTCAGTGGGCGTTTTTGGGGTTGTGTGGCGGAATGGGGCTCTGTGGTTCTACGTGGATGTGTGTGATCCTACGGGGTACATAAGCGACTGTCTGACTTACTATGGATGGCTGAACGCTAACGACGTGCATTTGCTGGCAGCTGAGGAAATCCAGCAATACTGCGGCTCTGACTGTTGGGCTGACTTTCATCTATATCGGCTCCAAAAAAATGTACACACTCGCCGTTTCCCGTTAAAACAGTCAGAAGAGAGTGGCTCGTTATTAAGAAAAGGCTCCTACATTCTGGCAAGCCATGCGAGTAAAGGCGTTATGGGCGATCAAGACTTTGTAGGCTATCGAGGTTTCTCATGGGAGTGGGTGGAAAAGGACGCTCTCGAACTTGTTTGGTGACCTTTTCAAAGGACTCCGGAGAGCGCCTGTTTTTTACCGGTTTGTTTCTTTCGGTACTCTTTCGCCGACTTGTTCAATTTCTTTTATAAGGTCGTTTTCCTCAATGTACCCCCTATCATACTGACCGAAAAACTTATCAATAAAGCCCTGAACAGCTTCGAAGTACAAGCTACATTCTTTAGGGGATAATTGGGGTATTGGGTGTCTGGCAGCTTTCGACTTAGGCTCTTCGAAAAAAAAAGATTTGGGGTGTGTCAGGCGATTTCGAAGTTTTATCAAGCCATCTAATGTTTTTACTATTTGGCTATCAGTTCGTAGTTGGAATGTATTGTCTGTCAAAATCGGAACAACCAAGCGAAGCTTATTTGCAAAAGATGCGTAAATGTAACCCTCTGCAATATCCTTGTAATTTTGTGCCCCGTGTTTATTAAAGGTATCGATGATGAGCCAGTCATTTATTTCGGCCTCCAACCAAGCGCAGAGAGTGAGAATAAACGGGATAGAAGAAACTTCCGCTTTGTGAGGACTGGTTTTTATTTCTTCAAGCAAGTTTTTAGTGATACTTGCATAGTTAACAGAAGCTACCCATTTTTGGAGTTGCCCCGATGATTTGGTTGGTTGGTAAATGATGCCGTATGTCATGGTTGCCCTCTGCAAAACAAAAAACCAAGTGTCTTTTCCTTTAGTTTACTGCCATGTCCCGTTACATGCTATTCTACCCATATGCTCTCCTATGGAGTCTCGTCTTAAAGACCAGTCATTAAGGAGTCAATCTCATGAACACCAGTCACGGGAAAGTCAGTTTACGTTTGGCCGATCTCCGTGGGGCTAATCTGAACTGACCACCCCCTCCCCGCACGCTAAGAGGCAGCAGGCAACAGGGGCGCGCCGCTTCCCCTCTTTCCTCTGTGATCTCCGTGCCCTCTGTGGTAAATCTCCCCGCTCACCCCAGCGCCACGTCGAGCGTCATCATCACCGCAAAACCGATCATCGCGCCCATCGTCGCCAGGTCCTGGTTGCCGTTGCACTGCGACTCGGGCACGACCTCCTCCACCACCACGAAGATCATCGCGCCGGCGGCGAAGGCCAGCGCATAGGGCAGGAGGGGCCGCGCCAGGATCACCGCGCCCGCGCCGATCACCCCGGCGACCGGCTCCACCACGGCGGACAACTGCCCGTACCAGAAGCTGCGCAGCCGCGACATGCCCTCGCCGCGCAGGGGCATCGCCACCGCCAGCCCTTCGGGGAAGTTCTGGATGCCCACGCCGATCGCCAGCGCCACCGCCCCGGCGATGCTGGCCCCCGCCATGTCCGACGCCGCCGCGCCGAACGCCACGCCGATCGCCAGCCCTTCGGGGATGTTGTGCAGCGTGATCGCCAGCACCAGCAGCACCGCCCGCCGCCATGCCGTCTGGATGCCTTCCGCCTCTTCGATCGGCGCGTGGATGTGCAGGTGCGGCAGCACCATGTCGATGCCGCGCAGCGCCACCCCGCCCAGCAGGAACCCCACCACCGCCGGGACCCACACCGGCAGCGACTGCTCCTCGGACATCTCGATCGCCGGGGCCAGCAGCGACCAGAAGCTGGCCGCGATCATCACCCCGCCCGCAAAGCCCAGCATGGTATCCAGCAGCCGGCGGTTGAAGGTCCTGGTCAGGAACACGGTCGCCGCGCCCAGGGCTGTCAGGCCCCAGGTGAAGCCGGTCGCCATCAGGGCCTGTACCACCGGGTGAAGTTCTTCGAATGCGTCCAACGCGTGTCTCCTCCCCCCACAGAATTCGCTTCCAGTATAGTGACGTGCGGCGCGATGCACCACTCGCCGGATTGCCTCTGGCGGGCCGCCGCCGCGCCTGCTACAATACGCCGCATGATTTACTTCAGCAACACCACCATCATTTCCCTGGTCCTCATGGTGTCTATCGAGGGCGCGCCTTGAACCAATGCGCCCGCTGATCGAGTAACACACTAGCTAATATCCAGCACACGACCGACGGCTCTGGGCGCATCCCAGGGCCGTTTTTGATTCTCGTTTCACGCTACACTAGCAGGCAAGGAGCACACACCATGCACGTCATCCAGCTCGACCACATCACCATCAACTACGCCGGACGGGTCATCTTCACGGACCTGAGCTGGGCCATCGGCGACCGCGACCGCGTCGGGCTGGTCGGCCCCAACGGGGCGGGCAAGTCCAGCCTGTTCAAAGCCATCACCGGCGAGGTGATCCCCGACGCGGGGACGGTCACGCGGGCGCGCGGCGTCACCGTCGGCTATCTGCCCCAGGACGTGACATTGACGCCGGGCCGGACCGTGCTCGACGAGGCGCTGGACCCGCCGCCCGCGCTGGCCGAGGTCGACGCGCGGCTGGCCCGCCTGGAGGCGCAGTTGGCCGATCCGGACGTCTACAACGATCCGGACGCGCTGGCCCGGACGCTGGATCGGCAGGCGGTGGCGCTCGACGAGTACGAGCGGCTGGGCGGCTCGCGCCACGCGGCCACCGTCCGCGACATGCTGGCCCGGCTGGGCTTCTCCGAGGCCGATCTGGCGCTGCCCACCGGCACGCTCAGCGGCGGGCAGAAAAAGCTGGTGGCGCTGGTCCGGCTGGCGGTGGAGCGGCCCGACGTGCTGCTGCTCGACGAGCCGGACAATCACCTCGACCTGCCGCGCAAGCGCCAGTTGGAGGGCTTCATCAAGGCGTATTCCGGCGCGGTGGTGATCATCTCGCACGACCGCTACCTGCTGGACGAGGTCGCCACCCAGATCGCGGAGCTGGACCGGGGCAGGCTGACGGTCTATCCCGGCAACTACACCGCCTACACCACCGAGCGCGAGCTGCGGCAGTTGCGCCAGCAGCAGATGTACGCCGCCCAGCAGAAGGAGATCGCGCGTATCGAGGCGGCGATCAAGCGCTTCGAGCAGTGGGCGCACATCGTCGTCAACGAGCGCCACATCCGGCAGGCGCGCAGCCGCCGCAAGATGCTCGAGCGCATGGAGGCCAACGGCGAAATGGTCGAGAAGGTGGCCGCCCCACAGACGATGGAGCTGCAGCTCAACGGCGGGCGCGGCAGCACCAAGGCCCTGGAGATCCGCGACCTGGCGATGGGCTTCGACGGCGACCTGCTGCTGCTCGACCTGGACCTGCTGATCCGGCACGGCGAGCGCGTGGGGCTGGTGGGACCCAACGGGGCGGGCAAGTCGGTGCTGTTCCGGCTGATCCGGGGCGAGCTGGCCCCGCTGGCCGGGGAGATCCGGGTCGGCCCCAGCACGTGGATCGGCTACTACGCCCAGGAGCACCAGACGCTGGCCGCGTGGCTGGATCGCACCCCGCTGGAGCTGATCCGCGACGTGGCGCCCAAGAGCGAGGAGAACGCGATCGCGCTGCTGCTCAAGTTCCTGTTCACCTACGACCAGACGCGCCAGCCCATCGGCACGCTGAGCGGCGGCGAGCGCAGCCGGTTACAGCTCGCCTGCCTGATGCTCAGCCAGCCCAACTTTTTGCTGCTCGACGAGCCGACCAACAACCTCGACATCCCCTCGATGGACGTGCTCGAGGCGGCGCTCGACGACTTCGAGGGGGCGCTGCTGGTGATCTCGCACGACCGCTATTTTCTCGACCAGGTCGTGGACCGCGTGATCGAGATCGAGGACGGTGCGCTGCGCAGCTACGAGGGCGGCTATACGGACTATCTCGCGGCGTCGGGCCGCCTGGTGTAGGGGGGGATCACCACAGGGGGCACAGGGCGACACAGCAGCAAAAGCGACTTTTCTCTGTGATCCCTGTGTGCTCTGTGGTGAGATTTCACTATCGCCCAGGTTTATGGATCGCGGCTAGAATATGCGGCCAGGGTCATCGTTGACAAAGGAGCACACCATGACAGCCCTGAACGATAACACCGCCCTGATCATCATCGACGTGCAGGACGGCCTGGATGATCCGTCGTGGGGCACGCGCAACAACCCCGGCGCCGAGCAGAATATGGCGCGGCTGCTGGCGGCCTGGCGCGCAGCGGGCCGCCCGATCTTCCACGTGCAGCACATGTCCACCCGGCCCACCTCGCCG
>Ga0068712_1002737_pt1 | contig 18528 bp, 18 predicted proteins | sample MTBAKSrepl1MetaG_FD_62987 | JGI IMG/M metagenome (GOLD analysis project Ga0068712, IMG submission 62987) | Enrichment culture microbial communities from Arthur Kill intertidal strait, New Jersey, USA, that are MTBE-degrading - MTBE-AKS1... | ecosystem: Environmental > Aquatic > Marine >... | reverse complement strand
ATCGCGACAATTCGCTCTCCCTTCTTCTCAGCGATCAGCCGTGCGGCGGTATTCAGCAGCGTCCGATCATCCATCGATCAGTCGATCACCATCCCCGCGCCCGCGATCAGCATCACGTCGGTCCCGTCGGGGACGAGGCTTCGCAACGCACGATAGTGCGCCTCGAAGTTCTCCGGCAGGACGATCCGCACGGAACTCGGGAGCGCGTCTCGAAGGATCCACGCTTTCTCCTCTTCGCTCAACACGACGATGTAGCTCGTCGCGTAGTCGAACGATTCGGCGTTCGCAACCTGGTTGACCACGAACCCACGCGCTTCGAGGTAGTCCGCGGTCCGCCGAGCCATCAGCCGAACGCCGTTCCCATTGAAGACGGCGACTCGGACTTCGCCCGGCGTCAGCAGGTCGAGGCCCTTGATCCGAGCAGCGACCGTCCGCTCGAGTTCGACGGGGCGCAGCTGGAAGACGCGTTCGCCCCCGATCTGCGTCGTTGCACCCGGGATCGTCTCTGCTTCGAATCCCTCGCGCCCGGCCTCCCGCAACCGGTCGAGGAGCGCAAGCACCTCTCCGGGCGACAGGTCAGTGACGAGCTTCGGGTACGCATTTCGCGCCATCGCCCGAAGCGCAGCGGAGTCAGAGCCCTTGAACAGCCGTTCAAGCAGGCTCCAGAGCAACATGCGTTGCCGTTCGATCCGATCGGCCGGCTCGCTGTCCTCGCGGTGCAGTAGGACAGCGATGAACGTCTCGCCGTCGATCCTGTGGGTCCCCGGTGCCAACTCCGTCAGTAACGCAAGATCCGCCGAGTCGTCGAAGTAAAGAAGCGGCTCATCGGAGGTCACCGTCAGCCCTCCGAGCTCATTGACCAGTGAGGAGAGGTCTCCGGCGCGGAGCTCGATGTAGTGGGGAATCTCGACACCGAGGAGTCCCGCCAGCTCGGCTCCCAGGCCACCCGATTCCGCCGCCGGGTCGAGCTGCGAAGCGGTCCAGTACGCCCCGTCCGCCGTCCTCAGGCGCAATCCCTGCGGAACGCGCAAAGCGAAGACCTCATCGGAGGAGAGACTGAGAACGGTGATCACGTCGCGTGCACCGTCAGCACGCAGGACAGAGAATAAGAGGTTCGACCGTCCGTCTGCAGATGGGAAGCCCGTCGGCCGCTGCCCGAAGACAAACCAAGCCAATAGACCGACGGCAATCACGAGGACCGCCGACGCTACGACCAAAATCTGCTTGCGAACGGTTCCCCCTCGCATTCTCGTCCCCCAAGCCGACGCTACCACACGCAAGAGTGAATGTCAACTGCTCGCCCGCTCCCCGCTGCTCGCGGCTCGCGGCGCCTCCCGCACTGCGCTTTAGCGGGGATCGAGTAACGGGTATTCTCTGTATGGAGATGTAGATGAATACGGAACGTACGGATGGGTGCGCCGAGCTCGCCGGCACGCCAACTCCCCGTGTCTCGATCCTGACCTTTGGTTGCCGCGCAAACCAGTACGAGGGCGACGCGATGCGGCGGTCCCTCGGATCTGCTGACTCGTCCGAAGCGGCCGATGTCTACGTGTTGAACGCCTGCGCCGTGACTGCTCTCGCCGAGCGAAAGGCTCGACAGGCCGCTCGCCGGATCCGCCGGGAGCACCGGGGAGCGCGGATCGTGCTCATCGGCTGCCTCGCCGATGCGGTCGCCAAAGGTCTGACGCAGTTCGACGAGGCGGATCTCCTCGCCGGGAACACCTGGAAGCCTCACGTGTTGGAGGCGGTCACCCGCGTGACGGCTGGCGAGCACGGGCTGCTCCCCGGCCGCACCGTCGGGTCTCTCGACGAGGAACGCTCAGCGGGTCCGAGCGACCGGGTTCGCGCCGTCCTGAAGATCCAGGACGGCTGCTCGCGGTTGTGCACGTACTGCCGCCCAACTCAGGTCCGCGGACCGTCCCGCAGTAAGTCGATCGCCGCTGCGGTGGACGAGGCGGCTGCTCTGGTCGCCGGCGGCTGCCCTGAGCTCGTTCTGACCGGGATCAACCTCGCGGAGTATGCACCGCCCGGCGGATCGCTTGCGTCTTTGATGCGCGCGATCCTCCGCGTCCCCAGGCTGCGACGGCTTCGACTCGCCTCGCTCAATCCGGCCGGCGTGACGGATGAACTGCTCTCCGTCTTCGAGGATCCTCGCGCATGCCCGCACTTCCACATTCCTCTTCAGAGCGGCGACGACGGAGTCCTGCGCCGGATGCGGCGGGGGTACACGGTCGAAGCGTACCGGCGCTGTGTCGCGCGGATCGCGGAGGCGATTCCGCCGGCGACCTTCGGGACGGACATCATCGTCGGGTTCCCGGGCGAGGACGCCGCCGCCTTCGCCCGGACCCTGGACGCCGTGGCGGCAATCGACTACGCGAACCTGCACGTCTTTCGATACTCCGAGCGGCCGGGCACGGCGGCCGCCGATCTCCCCGGACGCGTGCCGGAGTCGGTCAAGCGCGTCCGGGCTGAGACCCTCGATGCCCGGTGGGCGATCGCCCGCCGGCGCCTCCTTGACAGCCGGCTCAGCACGACACAAGATGTCCTCGTGGAGGAGGGACGAGACGGCCGTTGGCGCGGCCACACGCCCGACTATCTTTACGTCACCTTCGGATCGCATGGCGAGATTCCGATCGGCTGTGTGCGATCGGTCCGGATCGTCGGCACGGCCGACGATCGTTTGGAGGGAGAGGATCGAGATCGAGACGACGCAGGCCGTGATCACCCTGCGGGACAACGCTGAAGCGACCGCTCTGCTCGGCCAGTTCAACTGCAACCTGAAGGAGATCGAGAAGTCGTTCTCCGCCCGCATCCTCGCCCGGGGTGAGACCGTCCGAATCGAAGGCGCTCCCGACGAGGTCGAGCTCGTCCGCTCGCTGTTCGAGAAGCTCCTCGACCTAGTGCAACGGAAGCACTACCCCTCAACGAACGACGTGCGGTACTTGATCGAACAGATCAAGAACGGCGTCGGTGTGGAGGGAGTCCTCTCGGATATCGTCAGGGTGACCCACTGGGGAGAGGAGATCCGGGCCAAGACAGTCGGCCAGCATCGGTATCTCCAAGCGGTTCGCGAGAACGACATCACGTTCGTGATCGGGCCGGCCGGAACCGGCAAGACGTACCTCGCCATCGCCCTCGCAATCGACTTCTTGAAGAGAGAGGCTGTGAAGCGGATCATCCTGACGCGTCCGGCGGTCGAGGCTGGGGAGGAACTCGGGTTCTTGCCAGGCGACATCCAGGCCAAGGTCAGCCCATACCTACGCCCGCTCTACGACGCGATCTACGATATGATCCCGGCGGCCGAATTCGAGAAGCTAGTCGATCACGGCCGGATCGAAATGGCTCCGTTGGCGTTCATGCGCGGACGAACCTTGAACAACAGCTTTGTCATCCTCGACGAGGCTCAGAACACGACATCGACCCAGATGAAGATGTTCCTCACTCGGCTCGGGTTCCACTCCAAGGCGATCATCACCGGGGACATCACGCAGGTAGATCTCGATGAGGGAGCTTCGGGTCTGATCGCGGTTCAGGAGATCCTCGCGGCGATCGAGGGGATCTCGTTCGTCTATCTCGACAAGTCGGACGTCGTCCGCCACCCGCTCGTCGCGCGGATCATCGAGGCCTATGAGCGTGCGGCTCCTCGCAAGAACGGGGCAAAGCGAGCCGCGTAGGCGCCGAACCGTCGTACGGATCGACGTCTCCCTTGGTTCCCGCTCCTCCTCTGTGCTATTCTTTGCCGTCTCCATTCGTGATATGCAGGAAAGGGGGAGCGGTGACAAAGCGGATCGGTTGCTGGATCGCCGTTGCGGCCCTGCTGTGCGGTGTCGGCGCGCGTGCGACCGACCGGCTCGTTGCAATCAACGAAGTCGCGTGGGCCGGTGCGGAATGGAACGCTGCCGCCGAGTGGATTGAGCTCGTCAACCTGACTGAGGACGCGGTCGACCTGGAGGGATGGCGATTGGTCTCATCCGACGGGGCGCCGAACATTGTTCTTTCAGGAACCCTCTCGGCCCCGCGCCGAGACGATCCGAACGCCGGGTACTTCCTCCTCGGGCGCAGCGATGCCGATCTCCCCGGCATCTCCCCCGATATCGTCTACATGGGTGCGCTGAACGATCACGGGGAGATTCTGTACCTGTACGACGCCGCGGGAGCTCTCGTCGACACGGCAAACCGCCCGCCAACCGGCGACGCAGCCCCTCGATGGCCGGCAGGGACGGATCGCTTCGGCCGTCCCCCGTGCTGCACCATGGAGCGGATCGATCCCAGGGCGCCCGACCAGCCGTCGAACTGGACAGACGGGTGCCCGCCCTCTGACACCCCCGACGACGAGCCCGTCGTCCCGGGGACGCCGAAGCGAGAGAACCGCGCGTTCAATCTGGCACCTCGTCTCGACTTCACGGTCACACCGCGCACCCCGCGACCGGGAGAGCCCGCTCGCTTCGACGCGTCGGCCTCGGTCGATCCGAACGATGAGATCGTATCGTTCTCGTGGGCGTTCGGTGACGGGGAGGCCGGCTCCGGTCAGACGCCGAGTCACATCTACGCCGGCCCCGGCGTGTACATGGTCACCCTGACCGCGCGGGATACGAAGGGCGGGCTCGCCCAGATGTCGCAGGGAATCACGGTCGCCGTTTCAACCCCACCCGTCGCGGATTTCAGCGTTGTCCCCCTTGGCGGGCGGCGAACCCTCCGAACGGGCGACCGGCTCGAGTTCCGGGATGAATCAACCGATGCGGACGGCCCGATCGTCAACCGGCACTGGGACTTCGGAGACGGGACGACCGGTGCCGGTGAGCGCGCGGTCCACTCGTACGAGCGAGCGGGGCAGTTCGTCGTCATCCTGGCGGTTCGGGACGCCCAGGGAGATACGGACGAGCAGACGCAATCGGTGGCGATTCTCAACCGCCCCCCGACGGCGCGTTTCGAGTGGACCCCCGCGATCCCTCGCGTCTCCGCGCCCGTGCGCTTCGATGCGTCGAGCGCGTCCGACCCGGATGGCTCGATCGTCGAGTATCGATGGGACTTCGATGGGGACGGGACGTTCGATCTCATCACCGACGATCCGATCACCGAGAGGACTTTCGGCCGTCCCGGGCAGGTGACAGTGGCGCTCGTCGTCGTCGATGACGACGGCGGAGCGTCGCTCTCCGCCGTGAAGGAGCTACGCGTGAACGCGCCGCCGGTCGCTCAGTTCCAGGTCTCCGACTTCCGACCCATCGAACGGGAACCGGTCCGGTTCACGGACTGCTCACACGATCCGGACGGGTCCATCGTCGCCTGGGAGTGGACGTTCGGCGATGGATCGAGTGCGACCGAACCGTCACCGCAGGTCGCGTACGACGCCGCCGGGACGTACACGGTCCGCCTCATCGTGACCGACGACGACGGCGCCACAGCGTCGGCTGCGGCCGAGGTGCGGGTCGAGAACCTTCCGCCCGTCGGGCGGCTCTCCGTTCGTCCGGCGGAGCAGCCGACGGGCGCCCCATTCGCTTTCGACGCAACGGCGTCCCACGACCCGAGTCCCGAGGGATCGATCGTGCGCTACCAATGGGACGTGACCGGAGATGGCGACTTCGAGTACGAGACGACCGAGCCGTTGATCGCTCACACCTACGACGAACCCGGTGAGTATCGCGTCACACTCCGCGTCATTGACGACCACGGCGCGTGGGCGGTGGCGGCGGTCACGGTGGCCGTTCGCAACCGCCCGCCCGTCGTCCGGAGTCTGACCTGGGAGCCGAGCGCCCCAAACGATGGCGCGTTGGTCCGGTTCGAAGTTGATGCATGGGACCCTGATGGCCACATCGTCTCTTGGGAATGGACGTTCGCGGACGGGAGCAGATCAACCGCCGAACGTCCGGAACACCGCTTCTCGGACGACGGAACGCATGAAGTCCGCGTCGTCGTCCACGACGACCACGGCGAGGCGTCCGCCCCGTTCACCGTCGATGTGCCGATCGCCAACACGCCACCGATCGCCCGGTTCGGTGCCTCGACGCCGACGCCGTGTGATGGCGGCTATGCCGTTCGATTCGATGCTTCTGGCTCGTACGATCCGAGCCCGGCCGGCCGGATCGTCCATGTCGCTTGGCAGTTCGGCGATGGAGCTTCCTGCCCCGGAGCGGCCGGCGCGTGCGCCCCGGAGCGGCTGTCCCCGGTTCACTGCTACCGCGCCTCAGGGACCTATCTGGTCACGCTGATCGTGATCGACGATGATGGAGCGCTCGGCCTCGAGCAGCGAACGATCCGCGTACCGTAGGGACTCTGAAAGGACGAGAATGCTCCGCATCCGTGAGGCCACCATCGACGACAACGCAGCGCTTCTGGATCTCGAGCGGGAGAGCCCACAGGGGACGGGAATCGCTATCCTGGTCGATCGTGAGGACTACTTCTACCGGTCTCGCGTCCACGAGCAAAGCAAGGTCCTGATCGCCGAGGAAGACGGTCGCCTGGTCGGCGTTATGGCCTATGCGATCAAGCAGGCCTGTCTGAACAGCACTCCCGACCGCGTCGCGTATTTCTACGACCTTCGCGGTGAGGTGACGTACCGCCGAAGCATGAAGCGCGGGCTGTTCCGCCTCTGGCGGGAGATTCTGTCCGATATCGAGTCCCAGGATCCCGCGTTCATCTACGGCCACGTGAAGGCGGACAACCTCGCCTCGCTGAACGTGTCCTCCAGGATGGGAGCGCAGGTCGCAGCGGACTTCGACATTCTGACCTTGCCGAGCCTCGCCGGCCGCGCAACACCGCTTGATCCGCACCTCGATGCACTGGACGCCGAGATCGAACGGATCGAACAACGGGTCGGCCCGCGTGACCTCCGGCTATGTGATTTCGGAGCGCCATACCGACGCGGTCGGGAACTCGGGTTTCTAAAAGGGATCTTCCGACTTGCAGACGGGCGATCGAGCGCGCAAGTCAGCGCGTGGGATCTATCCTCAATCTACCGCGGACGCGTTGTCCGAATGCCCTTGTCGTTGACGGCCCTGGGATGGGTTCTCAATCCGTTGGCTCACGTCCTGCCGACTCCGCGCGTCCCGCGGACCGGGGAGTCGATCCGGTACCTCCAGCTGTTCGATCCGATCTGCGAGGGTCCGAACGGCCGCGATCTTCTCAAGCAGCTTCTCCAGCAGCTCCGCAGGAACGCGCATCACGACGGCATCGACATCCTGACGCTCTTTGCGTATCGGGACGATCCGCTCGTCCAGATCCCGCGGTTCTTCCCGGAGAAGCGGCTACACTACTTCACGATAGTCCGTCCGTGTCGATCGGAGGAGCTCCCACGTCGCCCGCTCTACCTCGACATCCGTGACATCTGATCAGACCGCGAGACGGTATCCGAACCCCCGCACCGTCAGGACGATCTTCGGGTCCTTGGGATCGTCCTCGATCTTCCTCCGGAGCAGGTAGACGTACTTCTGGACGTCTTGCCCGGTCGCATACGCGCTCCCCGGCCACAACGCACTGAGGATCTCATCAGCTGAGAAGACGCGTCCCGGCGCGGACGCCAAGAGCTTCAGAAGTCCGTACTCCTTCGGGGACAACGCGATCACTCGCTCGCCGACGCGAATCTCCTTCCGGGCATCGTCTATCGCCAGGTTCAACTGCTCGACGCTCGGCCGCGTACGGCGTAGGACCGCCTGGATCCTCGCTTTGACCTCTTCCAGGCTGAACGGTTTGGATATGAAGTCATCAGCTCCCGCCGTCAGTGCTCGGACGCGATCGTCCACGCGGCTCAAGGCGGTGACCATGATCACAGCCGCCGAGCCGTCTTGGCGGATCCGTCCGAGTAGGTCCCAACCTGCAGTCTCCGACTCGGGTAGCATGATATCGAGGAGGACCAGATCCGGTGTCCACGATCGGATCAGCTTCTCCGCCTCTGTCCGGCTCCCCACGACCGACACCTCATATCCGCTGGCCACCAGCGATCGCCTGAGAATCTCGGCGATGTCCGGCTCGTCTTCGCAGATCAGGATACGAACGTCACTCATCATCGATTCGATCTCGCTAAGATCAAACGGGACGCGCAGTCGGGGAAACCGGCCCCCGCTCAGGCGCCCGCCTCCTTGCTCGCGGCGCGCTCGGTCGGCGTTTCTCGGCGAAGGAACGTGGGAATATCGAGGTTCTTGTCCACTTTGATCCGTTCCCGCCGAACCGCCTGCTTCCGCCCCTTCTCCTCCACCGCCTCGACGCCCTGGAAGTCCGCCGCGATCACGGTGATCTGGACTTCATCGGCGAGATCGTCTCGAACGACGGCGCCGAAGACCAAGTCGCACTCGGTCGCCGCTGCTCGCCGAATATGATCCGCCGCTGTCGTCACCTCGTTGAGCGTCAGATCGTTCCCGCCGGTCACGTTCAGGATCAGCTTCCGTGCCCCGCGGATCGAATCCCCTTCGAGCAGCGGGTTCGAGCTCGCCACTTTGGCCGCGGAGAGCGCCCGCTGCTTCCCGGACGCCCGGCCCATCCCCATCATCGCCTCGCCAGCCTCGGCCAGGGCGCTTCGGATGTCGGCGAAGTCGAGGTTGATCAGCCCGCGGATCGTGATCAGGTCCGAGATCCCCCGGACACCCTGATGGAGGATCCCGTCAGCGAGTTCGAACGCCTTGGTCATCGGCATCCCCTTCGCGCTCGTCTCCAGCAGTCGATCGTTCGAGATCACGATCAGGACGTCGGACGACTCCCGCAGCCGCGCGATTCCCTCGTCCGCTTGCCTCCGGCGCAGCGCACCTTCGAACGAAAACGGGCGGGTCACCACCGCGACGGTCAGCGCCCCCGCCTCCTTGGCGATCCCGGCGATCACCGGAGCGGCCCCGCTTCCCGTCCCACCGCCGAGACCCGCCGTGAGGAACACCAGGTCGATCCCCCGGACGAGGTTGGCGACCTCCCAACGGGACTCGGTCGCCGCACGCTGCCCTTTCTCGGTGTTCCCGCCTGTCCCGCGCCCTCCGGTGATGTCCAGCCCAAGCTGGAGTTTCTCCTTCGCCACCGACGCGTCGAGAACCTGGCGATCCGTATCGACGGCGACGAGCCGGACCCCCTGCAGCCCCTCCTCGCGCATCCGACCGATCGCGTTGACCCCTCCGTCACCGATCCCGAGAACGACAATGCGCGCGGCCGGTCCGCGTTGCGGGCGCTCCTCCCGCGCCTGTTCGATGAGCGGCGGCTCGCCGATGACGACCGCGCGGGGCTCCCCGAAAGCTCTCCGAACGACTACCTCGAGCTTCGCGATTTTCCGGACGCAGTACTCTTTCTTGAACTCGCTGTCGACCGAGATGAACACGCGATCGTCATCGAGCGTAACCGACCGGATATCCGCTGGCAGGCAGGCACGCAGAATCCGGTCGTCGATATCGGACAGCACTTGTCGCCACTGCTCCCGCAGCGACGCACTCCGCATCCCGCCTTCGTCTGTCTTCTGGTCAGGCATCGCCGAACCCCCGATCCATTCTGCCCACGGAGGTCAGGAAAAGTCAACAGCATCGTCCCTGTCGCCGCTTGCTGCGAGACGCTCGATTCATCTACCATCTTGCTCGACGATGGATGCTGAACGCGTGTGGAACGTGTCAAAATGGATTCTCGCCGTGCTGGCAGCCGGGTTCATCGGCCAGTTTGGTCGTTCGTTCGCCCTGCGCCTGATTGACCGTCGGCGGCACGCGGCAGCGCCCTCCGCGACCGCCCCGCCGGATGCCTCCGGTGAGACTGCACATCCGAAGGCGTCAGCGAAGATCGCGAAGAAGCGCGCCAAGGCGGAGGCAAAGAAGAAGAAAAAGAGCGCCGAGCGGCGCTCCCCCGATTGACCCCTCGGCCGCGGCCTGGCTAGTCCTTCTTCTCCTTTGGGGCGACGATCTCCATCCCGTTGTAGAAGCCGCAGTGCGGGCACGCGCGGTGCGGCCATTTCGCCTCGTGGCAATGCGGACACTCCGTCCCCGCGACCCCGTTCATGTGCCGCCAGTGATTCCGCCGCATCCGTGCCTTGGATCGCGACGTTCGATACTTCGGAACCGGCATCGGTTCGTTCCTCCTCCCGTCAGGGGATCCGTCCCCAACGGACGGCCGAGAATGGACCGGTAGCTTATCCGCTCGACGCAGGCTCCGCAAGCTCCAGGATCAGGGTGACCGGTCCCGCGTTGACCAGCTCGACCGCCATCTTTGCTCCGAATCGCCCCGTCTCGACCCGCAATCCCTCAGCTCCTAGCGCCTCCACGAGCCGCTCGAACACCGGCTCAGCAATCTCCGGAGGCGCGGCATCGACGAAGCTCGGTCGCCGCCCTTTGCTCGTGTCGGCGTGCAGTGTGAACTGCGGCACGACGATGATCTCGCCGCCGACCTCGCGGACCGCGCGGTTCATCTTCCCGTGAGTGTCCTCGAAGATTCGAAGATCGACGATCTTCCGAGCGATGCGCACCACATCCAGCGCCTCGTCCCCACACGCAATTCCAACCAAGAGGAGCATCCCCCGGCCGATTTCGGCAATCCGCAGACCATCGACATCGACCGACGCCCGGTCGACCCTCTGCAGGACGATCCGCACGCGATTACCCTTCGTCCTGCAGCCGCTCGGCGAAGTCGATCAGCCGTTGCAGCGCCGGTTCGCTCAGTTCGGCCGCCTTCGCGAGAAGGACGACCTCCAGCCGCTCGCGGCTGACTTGCGCGCGTATGCTCTGATGGAATGCCTGCTCGACCAGACGAGGGGCACGCAGGTTGACGTCGCGATCGACGCAGTTCACCCGCCACTGGGGAAACTGGTTCAGAAGGCCGAGCGCCATCTCGACCAGGTATCGCAGGTGCGGCTCGCGCACGTCGAACACGTCGTTGATGTGATTCGCGAGCCGTTGGTTGTCAATAAAGAAGATGACCGACTCCGGGGCGTACGACAAGGTGTGTCGGCACGCTTCGATCAGCGCACGGTACTCGGCGACCTCCGGCGTCGCCCGCCCGATCAGCCGCGAGATCTCCTCGATGACGTTCCCGTCCTTGTCGGTGATCGCGATCCCAATGCCCGCCTCGCCGGGCTCTCCACGGGCGTCTCCATCGACGTACACGAACAGCTTGTCCATCTCTTTGGGCCCACCAGGATTCGAACCTGGGACCGACCGGTTATGAGCCGGTTGCTCTCACCGCTGAGCTATGGACCCGCCTCCGAGGGGACTATAGTTGAGCGCTTCACCCCTGTCAAGACGGGATCTCCCTTCCCATGGACCCTTCGCAGATCATCACACCATCATTCGCCCGACTCCGCCGGTCGGCAGAGGTCGAAACCGCATGCCCGAAGCGCCGCGAGCAACTCCTCCGGATCGCGCAGCCATTGTCCCCACTTCCGACCCATGTGTTCTGTCCAGCCATAGTCGTCGTACGTGAACGTTTCCTCCCGCCCGGCCTCGAGCGGGATCATTGCGTCTCGGGACCGATAGTACTCCTGCGCGCAGTATCCCTCGTCCATCGTTCGCATTGCCTCGTCGACGGACCCGTCGTCGAGCGGGGGATATTGGCCTTCGAACAGGCTGAACGAGAGAGGATACCGCGGCCGCACCGGCGACGCCTCGGCCGGATACCCGATCGTCAGTTGGACGAGCGGGAAGACCCGCGGCGGGAGTCCGTGAGCGCGCCGAATCGCGTCGGCAGCGAACGGCGCCCCCCCGAGGAAACAGCTTCCGAGGCCGAGCGATTCGGCGGCAATCACCATGTTCTCCGCCATGTACGCGGCATCCTGCACGCCGAACAGCAGGATCGTTGCATCGCTCGTGACGCGCCGCCAACCCCGCCGCTCGAGGATCCGTTCGAGGCGGTGAATATCGATGCAGATTGTGAACAGGAGCGGAGCCGAGAACGGGTGTTTCGAACGGTCCCGAGACAGGAGAACGCTCCCGAGCTGCGCTGCGAACGGCGCCTATTGTCCGGCCCGCACGATCGCCTCGATCGCGCGATCGGCCGGAACCTCCTCCGTGTACCGTCGGATCGACCGCCGGCGCATTATCGCCTCGATAACGGGATTCGACAGCGGCGCTTCGGAACGACAGTCCATTCCCTACCCCCCGACCGGGCCGATGAAGACCCGACCAATCCCCACGTCGAACTCCCAGATCGACGCTCCGCCGCCGAGCTCAAGCTCGGCCCGCCCGCCGACGAGGTCGCTCCGCCGCGGGGTCACCCCCGGAAACGAACCGACCGCAAACTCGCCTCGTCCGATCGTGACGTCGAGTGTTGCCGAAACGTCAGGCGACAGGCGAAGGTCGATCGAGCCGGCCCCAAGCCGAACATCCGCCGCACCGAACAGAACGTTCACCATCCGGATCTCCCCGACACCGAGATCGATCCGCAGGTACTCGCCTGCACTCTGCCGAACGGTGATCTCCCCCGTTCCGAGCTTGATCGACGCGGAGCCCGCGGCATCGAACACGGAGACGTGTCCCACACCGATGACGACGTCTGTCCGCGTTCCCGCCGGGACCGTCACCTGCAGATCCACTCCTCGATTGTCACCTCGGCGAGACGGGAGATCAGCCCGAATCTCGAGCGTGTCCTCATCGTGCTCCATCGTCACGCCGATCGCTTCCAGCCCCTCCACGGACTCCGCCCGCCTCGTCGTGATCAGCTGAATCGGTTGCTCGTCTCCGGTCTGGACAGCGTCCGGCGACCACGAGGTCACCGTGACATCGCCGACCGAGCTCTCGATCCGCACGAGCGACCCCGTGAACGCGACCCGCTCCACCGTCCGCATCTCCTGGCGAGCATTCCTCGGGTCGACCGCCCCGATTCCGCCGAACGCTACGGACAAGCAGACCATCGGACCCGATAGATCGAGCGACGCTTCGTCGCCGACGAGGCCGTTCTCGCCCCATTGGATCCCGAACGGCGAGAAGAAGTACCCGAGGCGCAGTTCGAGCCCGAGCCACGGGAGTGGGTGCACATGGAGGCCGACCGCTGCTTCGATCCCGGCGAACACGCGGTGGAGCGAGGCAGGCTGCGGAACCGGGACGATCCCGCGCGACGCAACGTCGTCCGCTCGCGCCGGCCCGGCCGCGGCAGGATGCAGTTCGAGCGACGCGCCGCCGGCTCCGAGGACGACTCCGACCGTCAGCACCGACCGCTCGTTCCCGCCGAGCGCCGCTCCGAACTCAAATCCGCCAAATCCAACCGCCACCTCCGCGCTTCCCCCTGCGACAGTCGTCACTGCGTCCGCGCCCCAACCGCGCCCTCCGAAAAACGGTCCGGGAAGAGCTCCGCCGCGGCCGAACCCCCCAGCGACGATCGGCGGCTCGTCGATCGAACCGTACCCCAGCTCTCCCAACAGCGCGTTGATGCTCGAGAGATCGGCGAAGAGCACACCGATCGTTGCCCCTCCGAATCCGAACCCCGCCGATGCGCCGGCTCCGACCGCCGGAAGCGCCGTGCCGATGCACCACACGCCCAGGCAGAACAACAGAAGACCCTGCATCACGTTTCTTCCCATTGTCAGATCCCCTCCGTGGAGTCGTCGCAAACCACGCGGACCGCGCACGTTCCCCGCTCCGCCCGAGCGCATTGTGCGCATCCCGGAACGGTCCGTCAACGCGCTCGCGCCTTGACCTCGTGCTGACCCGGCGGTAGCCTGACGGGACTGCGGCGGTCGACCGCAAGTCTTGCAGATGCGGCGGACTGCTCTCGTCGATATTGCGGTCATAGATCGACTCAAGGACGTCGAATCGTCGTTCACGACAGAACGGGAGGCGGCATGCAGAAGCTGTTAGAGCGCATCGCGACCGATGCCGGCCATTGGACCGAGCTTCGATTTCACGCCCGTCGAACGAAGCGGATTGCCGTCCGTAACGGAATCCTCGAGGAGTCCTCCACCACTCGCTTGACCGGCGTCGGCGTCCGCGTGCTTGTCGATGGCGTCCTCGGGTTCGCAGCGACGACCGACCTGTCTGAAGGCGGTATCCGGCGCGCGGTTGCCGACGCGCGAGCCGCTGCACAGGGATCTGCGGCAATGAAGAAGGTGCGGATCCCCGATTTCGGTCCGGCCGAGTTTGCCCGGGGATCGTATGCGTTGCCGACTGACGACCCGCTCGACGGCCATTCGCTCGAGGAGAAGCTCAACTGGGTAATGAGAGCGGACGAGTTGGTTCGGAAGGGAGCGGGCTCGATCGTGTCGTCGAGCGCGCAGTACGAGGAGTTCCAGGACGAGAAGATCGTCGTCACCTCCGACGGCGCTTCGGCCCGTCTCCTCGACTCAAAGCCCGAGTTCCGCGTCGTCGCCGTGGCACAGGCAAACGAGGATCAAGCGATGGGCCTCGATTCGGCCAGCGTCACCGGCGGATGGTCGGACCTCTTCCGAGACCCGCCGGATGAGATGGCGGCGCGAGCGGTCCGCCTCGCGGTCGACCAGCTCGCCGCACCGCACCCGGCCGGCGGGCGGGCGACCGTCGTTCTCGACCCGGGTCTGGTCGGCGTCATGAGCCACGAGGCGATCGGGCACACGGTCGAGGCGGACATCGTGCTCGGCGGAGCAGTCACCGCCCGAATGATGGGGAAGCAGGTCGCGTCCGAGCTCATCACGCTCTGCGATAGCGGGCGCTCCGAGCACCGACCGCATGCGACCGGGACGATACCGTTCGACGACGAGGGCGTGATGGCCGGACGGACAGTCATCATCGACCGAGGCGTCCTGCGCTCCTACCTTCACAACCGGGAGACCGCAGCGCACTTCGGGGTCGAGCCGACCGGAAACGCTCGAGCCTTCGAGTACAGCGACGATCCGATCATTCGCATGCGCAACACGTATATCGAACCGGGGCAAACGTCAGTCGAGGAGTTGATCGCAGGAGTGGAGACGGGCTACTACCTCTGCGGGCTCGGATTCGGCGGGCAGGCCGATTCCAACGCCGAGTTCATGTTCGGCGTTCGGGAGGCGCGCCGGATCGAAAACGGGCGTATCGGCAAGCTCCTCCGCAGCGCGACGATCTCCGGAAACGCCTTCAACGTCCTGAAATCGGTCGATGCCGTCGGGGACGACTTCGATTGGAGCCTCGGCGCCGGCCGCTGCGGGAAGACACAGCTCGCCAAGGTCGACGCAGGAGGACCTCACCTGCGATGCGTGGCGACGATAGGAGGACGGCAAGGATGACGACGCTCTTGAACCGATGTGAACAGGCCCTCGACTGCGCACGGAGAAGCGGAGCGGACCACGCCGAGGCGTTCGGGCAGGCGGGCCGTTCGATCTCCGTAAGCGTGGAGAAAAACGATGTGCAGATTTCGCGAAGCCTGCAGGAGACGATGATCGGGATCCGCGCGTTCGTCGGGCGGCGCGTGGGGTTTGCGTGCACGAACGACCCCGAATCGCTCGCAGCGGCGTGTGCCGACGCGGTCACTCTCGCGAAGGCCTCCCCGCCGGACGATCACAATGTGCTTCCGGCACCGGCTTCGTTCGCGCCCGCCGAGGGGACCTTCGACCCCGCTGCGGAGCAGTTCGGGGTGTCCGAAGCCGTGCGCTACGCGACCGAGTTCATCTCAATCGCACAGGCGATCGATCGCCGGGTGATCCTGGGCGAGGGGCAGTTCGCAGCGGAAGTCGGTGAACGCGTCGTCGTCAACAGCGACGGTCTGTCCGCCGGCGAGCGCGCGAGCCTCTTCAGCTACTTCGCGCTCGCGACCGCACAGGACGGAGAGGTCGTCTCCAACATGGACTTCCAATTCGGCGCTTCTCGATCCGTTGCCGGGATCGAAACCGGGCCGATCGTCGAACGGGCGTGTCGGAATGCACTCGGCTCACTCGGCGCAACAAAGGGGGAGACGTTCGTCGGACCGGTCATTCTCTCCCCAAACGCCGTCCAATCGATCCTCGTTCAACTCCTGCTCTTCCAGCTGAACGCGAAGAACGTGCTTCGCGGCATGAGTCGCTGGAAGGACGCAGTCGGGCAGGCGACCGCCGTCCCGTTCCTGACCGTCTCGGACGATGGTCTCATCCCCGAAGGCGTCGCGACGTCGGCGTTCGACCGCGAGGGAACGCCACACCGTCCGATGACGTTGATCGACGAGGGCGTCGTCCGCGGGTTCCTGCACAACGCGTACACGGCGAACGCGATGGGCGCGCGAAACACGGGACACGCGGCGGGATCCGCCCGTTCGCTCCCTGCCATCGGCCCGACGAACTTCTCGATCGCCCCCGGAGACCACTCAAAGGACGAGATGATCGCGGAGATCGATCGCGGGCTTCTCGTGACGCGCTTCTCTGGCACTGCAGATCCGGTCTCTGGGGACTTCTCCGGAGTCGCGAAGGCGGCGTACTTGATCGTCGATGGCCGTATCGAGCGCCCCGTCACCGAGACGCTGATCGCCGGCAACAGCTTCGAAGCCATCCGATCGCTGTCCGCAGTCTCCTCGGAGCGCGAGCCGATCTTCGCCTTCATGCTTCCCTACGTCCGACTGGAGGGGATCTCCGTCACTGGCGGCTGACCTGTCAGAGCTCGACGGCTGGCAGTGTCTCATCGGAGGGCGCGGTCGCGGGCGGAAGGACCTGCAGCTCGAGCTCGATCTGCTCGAGATCCCGAGACCACCTCTCCACGGCCGTCCGGTCCCCTCGGACGAGAAGCACGACCGTCATCCCCTCGGCGACCTGCGCAAGGCCGTAGAGGACTTGCGCGGCGTCCTCTCCCGCGTACGTGACGCGCACAACCCTCGCGACCGGCCCGTACGGGGGTTCTTCGAGGATCTCTTCCGGCGCGCCCACGAATCCCGGATCGACCGTCTCCCACGCCTCGAGGATCGCCCGCTCGGGGTCCCGCTCCTCGACCGTTGCGATCCACACGTTGATCGTTTCGTCCCGGTCGACGAGATGGAGCGCCGGCTCGACAGCCTCCACTCGCCACCGCGGCGGCACCACAGCCAAGTACCGTCCCTGCGGGTCGAGGTATGCCGTACGCGTTGCCGCTCGCACCAGCGCGAACGGGGACGACCAGTCGCTCGAGCCGTCCCAGTAGACAACCACGTACGCCGTGAGAATGATTCCAACCCAGACGGACAGCAACAGCAGCGCGTTTCTCATCCCCTGTCCTCCTTACGTCTCGTCCAGCGGGCGATGAACCGTCACCGCCCGACACCCCCGCTCGGTCCGAACTGGTCCCATTCTAGTCCTCCTACGTTCCCCAACCAATCGTGCGGTTGACCGGGATCCGAGGCCCGCATAGGATATGAGAACCATGCACCGAATTGCCGCCCTCTCGCTGGCGTTCGTTCTTGCCGTCGCCGTCCTCACCTCGGCCCAGACCGCGTATGTTCTCCGGGTTGATGAGGAGATTCGCCGAGGAACCGTTTCCTATCTCGGGCAAGGGTTGCGGGCGGCGGCCGACGGGGGGGCCGATGTCGTGATCGTCGTGTTATCGACCCCGGGTGGAGAGCTCGATGCGGCCGTCGCCGCTCGGGATGTGCTGTTCGACTCGGCAGTCCCGACCGTCGCGTACGTGAACCGGGAAGCTCTCTCGGCCGGCGCGCTTCTCGCGATTACGTGTCATCGAATCTACTTCGCGCCGGGCGGGGTCCTCGGAGCGGCGACCCCGGTCTACCTTGAGGGGGACACAATGCGCGAGGCGCCCGAGAAGGTGATCTCCGCTATGCGGGCGCTTTTCGCCTCCACCGCTGAGGCGCGCGGCCGCGAGCCGACCGTCGCGGAGGCGATGGTCGACCGAGACGTGGAGATCCCCAGTCTTGTCGCCGCTGGAAAGCTACTCACGTTGTCCGCCGGAGACGCCGCCGCCCAGGGCTATTCGGACGGGGATGCGGCGACGCTATCCGCGCTCCTCGCCCAGTTGGATCTCGCGTCCGCCCAACTCGTCCGTTACGACCGGAGATTCCTCGATTCGCTCGTCGCGTTTCTGACGTCCTCCCTCGGAGCGGCCCTCTTGATCACGTTCGGCGTGCTCGGGCTCCTTACGGAGATGCTCGTTCCCGGCTTCGGCATCTCGGGAGTGATCGGCCTCGTCTGCCTCGGACTCTTCTTCTGGTCTCACGGGCTTGTCGGGATGGCCGGCTGGGAGTCGATCACGTATCTTCTCGGCGGCATCATCGCCGTCCTACTCGAGATCTTCGTCTTCACGGCGGTGGACTTCGGGATCACCGGTCTCGCCGGCCTTTTCCTGATCGGCCTTGGCTTCTACTCGGCGATGGTCGGTCCGTTCACGTCCCGCGAGCACGCCCTCCAAGCGATCGGTCTTGTCGCTGCCGGGCTGATCGTCAGCCTCTCCGTCTCGCTCGTGCTACTGGCGAAGCTGCCGAAGACCCGCCTTCGTCTCGGCGGGGTAATCCTGTCGTCGGCTGTCTCCGGCCGCGCGTTCGACCGCGATGACACCGATCCGCAAGCCGCGTCATCGGTCGGGAAACGCGGCGTTGCGGTGACTGACCTCCATCCGGTGGGGATCGGGCTATTCGACGGCCGTCGGATGGACGTGATCTCCGAGGGGGGGCACGTTTCGCGCGGAGCGTTGATCGAGATTGTCGAAGAGACCGGCTATCGAAAGGTTGTTCGAAGAACGGAGGAGGAGGAGAGATGAT
>Ga0068712_1002732_pt1 | contig 18577 bp, 17 predicted proteins | sample MTBAKSrepl1MetaG_FD_62987 | JGI IMG/M metagenome (GOLD analysis project Ga0068712, IMG submission 62987) | Enrichment culture microbial communities from Arthur Kill intertidal strait, New Jersey, USA, that are MTBE-degrading - MTBE-AKS1... | ecosystem: Environmental > Aquatic > Marine >... | reverse complement strand
CGGACAACAACGACCATCTGTATATCTCAACATATATTCAATCAGATAATCGGACGTTGCATTAGGATTGATGGGACTGGGTTATGTATCCCACCACAATACTCGCTGACTGCGGGCTGGCCGACAAAAAGGGATGTGTGCAGTGTGGAGTTGATTCGCTGACCTCGTTTTCGGATTACGTTCTATCTGCCGTGGTTTCAAAACGTATCTTTTTAAAAGGTCACAAGGCCGTTAACAAAAAGGCGGGATTCTCTTTTGGTTGAATTTGCTTCCGCAAGGCACTTTTTTAAGGGGGTTCGCGCTACTGATCATGTCCCCCGGCTGCTCGAAGTTTCAGATCTGTTTCACCTGTTTTTTGGTCAGGGTTTGCCATTTTACAGAACATCCTGCAGCCGTATTTCTCACCGGAACCACCTGGCGGTGATCCCGAAGAATGGTTTTTATCTTTTCTTCGGAGAGAAGCACCGACAATTCGGGAGAAATGCTTTTTCCTTCCTTGCTTTGAACCATATCCACCAGACCATCCGCCAAAAGGTCCTTTATAGAGATTGTTTCACCGGCTTTTCCGTAACAAAGCCACCCCCTGAACCTTCCATCGTTACCGGTAAGCCTGAGCCCGGCCCCGGCTAAAGCACCCACGATGCCCTGGCCGTTCCCGCCGTGTTCCGACAGGTGAATGCCCAGGTCATTGGCAATCGCATACGCAGCCGATTTTTCCACCACTTCGGTTTTTGCACGCCAGCCAAAGGCGGTCAAGAGATCCGTGTTTGAACCATTGTCCATATTCACCACACAAAGCCCGGGATCTGACCCTTTCTCGCTTTCTGTTTCCAGAAACCGCATGCCGAAGACGATGATGTCCTCATAACGGTGTTTATCAATTTCAGCCTCGAAACACATGGCACTGTTGTGTGATGTATAGGGAATATCTTCATGGACAAAGAGCTGGTGACGGGTTATTTTAGAGCATGTTCCCCAACGCATTTGTTCAATTTTTTCGATCATTATCTGGGCCAGATGGCCTGTACCTCGGCTTTCAAGGCTGTCTGTATCATCAATGGCGATTAATAGTTTCATCGTATTTCATTCCATAAAATTTTGTTCATGATTTCTATCTTGTATGGTTTGGTGCTAAAGTCAAGAGAGACATTGAAGATCCATAAAAAAAAATTAAAAAATAACCAATAATGACCTGAACGAACAGGTGGCCGGCGCCATTGTCTATGTTTTGGGGATTACTCGGCATTCTACCGGTACGGATAACGTCAAGAGCTTGGCGAATCTGGCCATGTTGTGCGGCCACATCGGACGACCGTCCACAGGTGTGAATCCTATCCGGGGGCAGAACAACGTTCAGGGGGCCTGCGATATGGCCGCCTTGCCCAATGTTTTTCCCGGCTATCAATATGTAACGGCACCTGATAACCGGGAGAAATTCGAGGCCGCCTGGAAGGCCAAGCTGTCCGCGACTCCTGGCCTAACCATGATCGAGCAGATACAAGCCATCAAGGAAGGAAAGGTCAAGGGGTTGGTGGTGTTCGGCGCCAATCCGGTAGTAAGCTATTCCGATGCCAACTATGTACAGAGTGCGATGGAGTCCGCTGAATTTGTTATGGTCATGGACATCTTCCCCACCTCGTCTACGGCATTGGCTCACGTGGTTCTCCCGGCTGCCTCCTTTGCCGAAACGGAAGGGACTTTCACCAACTCGGAGCGCCGGGTTAAGCGGGTCCGTCAGGCCATTTCACCCATGCCCGGAAAGACCAACTGGGAAGTTATCCAGGAACTCTCTACTCGAATGGATTACCCCATGAAGTACCAATCCGCAGAAGAAATATTCGACGAGATGGCCGGCCTGACACCTTCGTATGGCGGCATGAGTTACGACCGGTTGAATGAAAAAGGACTCTGTTGGCCCTGTCCCACCCCGGAACATCCCGGCACCCAGTATTTGCACAAAGGTCAATTTACCCGTGGTCGAGGGCAGTTTCAGGCCATTGATTACCGCCCGCCTGCTGAGGCCCCGGACAATGAATATCCCTTCTGGCTGACCACCGGAACCATTTTTACCCACTATCTTACGGGAACAATGACCCGCAGATGCGCCACGCTCCATCATGAGAACCCTGAGGTCTTCATCGAAATTCATCCCGACGATGCCCGGAAGTTGCAGATCGAGTCAGGAGAGGAGATCAAAACCAGCAGTCGCCGCGGTGAGATTATGACAAAAACTCTGATAACCGATAGGGTTAACCCTGGAGTGGTGTTTATACCCATGCATTTCATGGAAAATGCCGCCAACCGGCTGACCCACTCGGCGCTGGATCCGACTACCAAGACGCCGGAATACAAGGTGTGTGCGGTTAATTTGAAAAAGGTGGCATAAATATCTGTCCCTGGATCTTTTTGTATAACATTTAGATATAATGACATAAAAACTTTAATCAACGGCGATCATCACGCTGGAGGATTTTATCATTGCATAAGCCTCTTTGCCGACCTCAAGGCCCAGCTTTTTAACTGAATTAATGGTAATGATGGGAAAAATTTTTTTGACCATTTTCCAAATCACGCTTTCATCAGCGCAAGTCATGTGGCGGTCTTAAAGGAATTGCGTCGGACCAAAACCCAGGGTGCTTGTTCTTGAATACAGCAACCACGGCAGTGCGGGTGCCGGCGGTCTCATGGATTCAGACCATTCAGGTTCAGGAAACCGGCGGATTTCCGGTCTGGCTGGATCATGTGGAGATTCAGCATGGGCGGCAATTTGTTGGATTCGAGCAGATTGCCCTGTGGAATCCCGATAAAAAATTCATGGTGGTCTGGCCTGTGGGGAATCATTCGGAGCTGGTATACTGGAAAGTTTCATCATAGTCCGGTGAACCTTATGGAATTTCTGTATTATTTTTCATTGAAATATGGATCGCTTAGAGGAATAAAATTGAAGGAAACCAAATGGGCATTTCTAAAAGCAAATCCGGCACCTGTTTTAAAATATTTTTGTTATGTCTGTCCCTGCTGCTCACCGACGGCTGTGCTGTATCGAAAAAACAGGGGATCGATAAATCGGGGGATGAACGATCATGCCATTGGAGTGATTGTCCACCGGAAAGGATCATCTTAAATTTAACCCAAGATCCTTCAAAAAACCAGTCTGTCAACTGGAGAACATGCTGCAAAGTAAAGAACCCGGAGGCCCAGATCGTTCCGGAAGCGGATTCGCCTGATTTACAAGGGAACCTGAAAACTGCGAATGCCGTAATGGAAAAGGTCAGCGTGGAAAAAGAAAAGGATGTTTATTTTTATTCTGCTGTTTTTAAAAACCTTAAACCGAATACGACTTATGCCTACCGGGTGGGTACGGGGGATAACTGGAGTGAATGGAACCAGTTCAAGACTGCGGAAAACGCTCATAAGCCCTTTACATTCGTTTATTTTGGTGATCCCCAAGAAAATGTAAAATCCATGTGCTCACGAATTTTCCGCGTTGCCTATAAAAAGGCACCGGATGCAAATTTCTGGTTTTTTGTCGGCGACCTTGTTGATAATGGCGATAAGGACGAAGAATGGGCCGAATTATTCTATGCTTTTGGCTGGATTCCCAGGGTGACGCCGATGATCATGCTCCCGGGAAACCATGAATATCCAGACCGAAGATATGTCAAAGGCGATGCGTTTAAATTGTTCCGTCTCTGGCGCCCCCATTTTACCCTTCCGGAAAACGGGCCCCATGGCCTGGAAGAGACCGTTTATTTCATTGACTACCAGGGTGTCAGAATTGTCATGCTAAACGGAAACGAAAAACTTGAAGAACAGGCGAAATGGCTGGATAGGATTTTACCTGAAAATCCCCAAGCCTGGACAATCGTCGGAATCCACCAGCCGGTATATTCGACGGGCAGATACCAGAAGAATTCAAGGCTTCAGGATCTGCTGGTTCCCATTTTTGATAAACATTCAGTCGATCTTGTATTGCAGGGACATGACCACACCTACTGCCGAACCCATAAGCTCAGGAATGGAATCAGGGTCAATGATAACGAGAAGGGGACGGTTTATGTTGTTTCGGTGAGCGGTCCCAAGTTTTACGAGGCCAAAGCCTCTAATAAAGCGATCATGGCAAAAGCGACAACAGGCCGGCAATTATTTCAGGTGATTCGTGTGGATCACAATCGGTTGTTTTATGAATCTTTTGACGTATTGGGAGACGGGGTTGACGCTTTTACCCTTGAAAAGCAATTTTGATCGGCAATACATCATGCATCAATAAAGAGGATAATCAATGGAAAAAGGAGATTCATCATGAATCAATGTCAGCATCCGGAAAAATTGAAAGACAAACCTGAAAATTGTACGTCGGAGCAGATCAAGGAGTGCCATGGAGATACGAAAGTACATGACTGCGGCTGTGCGGATGTGTCGGGGAAAGGAAAGACAAGGTGAAAAAGAAAGAATAAATTGTTAAAGAAAAATAAAAGATCAAGTTATTACTTAATGATTATACTTTTCGGCATACGCGGAATCATTATAAAGTGGATCGCTGTATAGGTTTTTGCCGTAATCCCTGATGATGCGTTGCCCCTGTTCTGATGCCATGAATCGGATAAACCGCACTGCAATCGTCTGGTTGCCTGAAGCATCATCCGGCCGGCACATGGCATGGTAGATATTGATCAGAACAGGCTCGCCTTTAAACAATACCTTCAAGTGGGGAAGCTCTTTTTTTTCAGCAACCCATGTGCTGTTGTCCGTCATGAAATATCCCTTCAGATGATTTGCCTTTTTCAGCGTTGCCGTCATGAAGTCATGCGTCTCAACATACCAGTCCCCAAGGGGTGTTATGCCGGAGGATTTCCAGATCGCAAGTTCTTTTTTATGCGTTCCTGAATGATCCCCTCTGGATAGAAATGTTGCTTTGGCTTCGGCAATTTTTTTGTATGCATCGGCCGCGCTTTTTGCAAAAACAATATTCGCCGGATCATTTAAAGGTCCGACAATGTAAAATTCATTAGACCCGATCAGGGTGCGATGCGCGGCCCAACCCTCCATAACCGCCTGCTTTTCAGATGAAGGGGCATGCACGATGATCACATCGACCTTTTTTTGTTTCAGCAGCTCAAGGGATTCTCCTGAACCGGCCTTGACCCAGCAAATGGTCGTGTTATTTTTTTGATTAAATGCTTCTGCAATGGCTTTTAATAACCCCAGTTCACCCGGACTGCCCGTAGCAACACAGAGACGGGTTTTGCCCTTTCCGTACACCGCATTACAGTTGTCCAGGGCCCCCACATCCGTTACCATTATCAACAGGACACAACTTAGTGCTATCATCATCTTACGGTTCAAAAAGGTCTTCATTCTCCGCTGCTCCCTCCTATACTTCAAGGGTAACCCACAGCTCGGCATCATCTTCCCGGATGTAAAACTGTGTGATACCTGCCCGTGTTAATGCCAGCTTGAGTTCTTCTGTGTTTTGTCTTGATCGGCGCTGTTGATGATTTTTGTCCCAGTTTTTATCCCGCTGCCGCATTTTTTCGAAAATTTCATCCTTAAGTTCTTTTGATCCCATGCCGCAGCCGATGTAACTTTTTCCCTTTTTTTTCAAAACTCTTTTGATTTCCCCGAATGCGGCCGGCTTATCTTCCCAGAACAGAACGGATCCTCTGCTGATCATGATATCAATACTGTTATCCGAAAAGGGAAGATGATGGACGTCTCCGGCAAGGGGTATAACGCGGTTGGACAATCCTTCTTTTTCGATGTGTCGTACGGCAAACGCCAGCATGGGTGGAGAATGGTCCAAAGCGAAAAAGGTCATATCCGTCATTTTGGCCATGGCAATGGCAAGAAGGGCCGGACCACAGCCAAGATCAACACAAACACCTTCATGGATCTCACATCGGCGCATCGCCTGTTCGGCAATGACCGGATATATGGGCGCAAATACATTACAGGCAACGTCGTTAAAATTCGCCGCGCCTTCGGGATCATTTCGATCGATGGTTTTTGAATTACCGCCCATCATCTACACCCGTCCCATCTGAGTTTTATGCGTTTCGATATGATTTCGAATGATGACCAGTTCTTCAGTGGCCAAAGGGAAAAATCGCTCCACCATACCGGCACAATTGGCCAGAAGCTCCACCATGGTTTCGGGATCCGTAATTAAAAATCCTTTTCCGTGGCCAGGCACAGCCGGCCGGCACCCGCAGCTTTCACGATATCCATGACCTTGACGGCCCGGTTTAAGATCACCTCCCGGTCCGCCTTAATGACCACCAGGCGATCCTTGTCATTCCCAATCATTTCTTTGATCCGCCGGAATAGTTGATCCATGGGCAGCTGCTCATTCATAAGATACCCCCGCCCTTCTTTGTCCACATATACCGTTATTTCTTTCTGAGTCACCGGTGCGGTGGCCTTTGCCTGTGGCAGCTTGATTTTGATACCTTCGTCCACCATAAAATTCGTCGTCAACAAAAAGAATATCAACAGCATGAATACAATATCGATCAAAGATGTCAGGGGGGTCTGAATCTGGTAACGGTTTCTTTTTCTCGGGATCAATGCCATTTTATCACTCCTTTGGTGGATTGTATCGAACCCCTAAATCGATTGATGAGGCCCGGAGCACTCCTTACAGTCTATGGCGATAACGCTATTCGGAACGATCCGTTTGGCTTCGGGACTTCTTGAATAGACCCGCCATGAAAGCCACCGCGCCGTCCTGAATCTGTGCTTCATATTTATCAACGCGCGCCACCAAATAACTGTGCGCGACCATTGTGGGAAGCGCAACGGCCAAACCCAGCGCCGTGGTGAGCATGGCCTCCCATATGCCGCCGGCCAGTACGGCCGCATTGACCTTGCCGCCCATCTGCTGAATGACCATAAAAGCCTTGATCATACCGATAACCGTTCCCAGCAGTCCGAGCAACGGCGCAATGTTGCCAATGGTCGCCAATACCTGAAGATAGGTGGAAAGATCCCGGACCTCTTCTTCGATGGAATGAACGATGACGGTTTCCAGCGTTTCCCGATCCTGGTCTCTAACCTCCAAGGCGCGAGCCAATACCCTGCCCATGGGTGAGTTGTTCGCGGCAACCAGATTTTGCGCCTCTTCCTCCTTATCCCGGTGCAACAGATCGACGGTTTTTCTCGCCAATCCCGACCCGCGGTTGCGCATGCGTCCAAAGCGAATCAGCCGTTCCAAAAAAATGGCCACCGCCAGCACCGAGCACGTTAAAATAGGGATGACCAGCACCCCGCCCTTAGATAAAAATTCAAACATGGATTAATTCCCTCCAACCTTTTCCAGCTCCGCCGGAAGTCAACCATCGGCAAACCGCGGGTTGATATCGATTATAGCGTTAAGTCCGGGGCTTTCATCGAGGATACACAGCGGTGTGTATGATGATTGAAAGCGTGTGACGATTTCCTTTCATCTTCAGTCCTGAGCTTTCAGCTTTCGGCCTCTTGGCGAAGCAGGATGGGTCGCCGCGATTGTATTTTCTTCCTGTCTGTCTTTCACGATATCCGGTGTTCCGTCATAATCCAGATCCTGCTCCCGCCGTATCAGGGCTTCGGCGTTGTCATAGGTTTCCCAGATATCGGGTTTGCCGTCCCTGTTCGTATCTTCACTGACATGGGTCACAAGCCCTTTAACATACTTAAACCACACATCCGGCCGGCCGTCACCGTCCTGATCCTTTTCCGCACGGACGGCCTCCTGCGATTCGTTGTAAAACCATACGATATCGAGCCGGCCCGAGTTGTCCGAATCCTCTTCGCTCTTGATCAGTTTGCCGGCAGTATCGTAATGCTCCCGTGTATTGATCCGCCCATCGGAATCATCATCGATTTCTTTGACGGCCAGCCGATTGCCCTTATAAAAAAAGCGCATTTCCGGGTGCGCATCATCGTTGGTATTGACTTCCATGACCGCTGACCAGCCCGGGCGATTGAAATATTGAACCGTTTCAAAGTGACCGTCGAAATCAGCGTCCTTTAAGAGCTTATTTTTTTTATCCTTTTCATAGAAAATTTTCAGGTCACGTTTGTTGTCCGCGTTCTCATCCTTTTCGACACGAACCAGGCGATCGGAAACATAAAACTGCCAGGTATCCGCTTTCCCGTCCTGGTCCGTATCGCTCTCCACCCGTGTTTTTTCTTCTTTATCGTTATAGTAAATACGGGTTTCCGGGTGGCCGTCCTTGTCTTCATCCAGTTCCTGCAAAACCAACTTCGAGTTTTTGAAGAAGGAGACGCTTTCCATATAGCCGTCCCCGTCCGCATCTAATTTCGCGCGAATCGGCGCTCCATTCTCAAAATACCGAACGCGATCGATGCGGCCTGTGTGGCGAGTATCTTCTCTGATCTCCTTCACAAGTCCCTTGGCATCAAAACTGATAAAGCAGTCCATGGTGCCCTCAAAATCCGTATCTTTTTCCTGGCGAACGGGATGGCCGTTTTGGAACACCGTATATTCATCGAAGCGCCCGTCTAAATTCGTATCCTTTTGCTGATTGACCGGGACCCCCTTTTCAAAATGGGTCACGACCTCGAAGCGGCCGTCCGAATCCTGATCTTTTTTCTCCTGGGTAATGTAATCGCCCTGGTAAAACCGAAATGTTTCCAGTTTCCCGTCACCGTCCTGATCATGCCGGCTTTCTTTTGGAAGCCCCTGCGCGTCGAACAAAACGATTTCATCCAACCGGCCGTCCCCATCCCGATCGGATTGCTTCTCCATGGGTTTGTCATTCTGGTACCTGACGCGGATGTTCGCTTTTCCGTCCGCATCGGTATCCCGGGTGGAGACGCTCAGCGATCCGTCTACATAGAAATATACCGTATCCAGTCGCATATCGCCGGTGGTGTCTTTCCGAATTTCCATGGGCCGTTCCTTTTCGTCGAAATCGATCGTATAGGTCGGCTTTCCGGAGGTGTTCAGGCGTTCGTACCGGACCCGCTTTTCTTTTTTAAAGAAGTCCTTCGCATCGATGACGTTGTCAAAGTCCGTATCGCGTTCGGCCCGAACCAGGACCCCGTTATCGTAATACTGAAACCGGTCCATGACGCCATCAGCGTTGGTATCGATGTCAAACCGTTCGGTAACCCCTTTGGCATTCACATGAACAATCCGATCGATTTTCCCGTCGCCGTCCGTGTCTCTTTCGATTTTCTTCAGCCCCGCCGAGGCTATGAGCGGAAAAACCAGCAATAGGGCGATGATGCATGGTATCTGCATCCGCTTGAAACTATGAAGCCCACCGATCGTCATTTTCATTCCCGTTTATGTGATTTCAAATAGAATCGGAATATTAAGAAGAATATCCTTCTTAAAGAATCGCGCGGGCGGCGCCGGAAACGGTACGGCGTTCTTCACGGCGGACAACGCGGCATCATCCAGTACGGCATGGCCCGAACTTTTCTTTATGGAAATTGAATCGACCTCGCCTTGAAGCGTAATGACCAGCGATATGATGACACGCCCGCGCATGTTCGCCAGCCGAGCCTTTTCAGGATACTGTTTGTTTTTTTCGATTCTGAATCGCACCATTTCCAAGTAACTGTCCGCGGAATCAAAAGTTTCCAAAGAGAATTCCGGAACGGCAGCAGGTTCCCACTCTTCAAACTGCGTCGGCGGCACCTGCACGTCGCTGATGAATTCCGAAATACCATCGGGAAGGTCTTTATGAGCGGCGGCCATCTGAACAGGCTTGATGACCGGGGGCACCTGCCGTATCACTGTCGGCGGTATTTTATCCGGTGGTTTTGGCCTGTTTCGGGGTCTCGGTCGGGGTCTGGGAATATCTCTTTGGGGAAGGGCGCTCTCATCCCGCAGGCTCAATTCAATCACGGTCGTGTTCTGGGATCGATAGATAGTGGCCAAATAAAAAAACATGACCGCATGAAGGCCGATCGAGCCGATGATAAGAACCCTTAAAAGCCGGTTGGGTTTTTTCCGATTGGCGGACTGTCCCCCGCTGAGGCAGGGGACAGTCGATGCATGGTTCATGAAACAACACATTCTCCTGTTCAAACAATAAAAGGCGACGTTTTACATCCTGTACGTAAGCCCGATCCACATTCTCCTTCCGGGCGCAGGCTGGCCGGTATTGGGCTCATAGTCTTCATCAAACAGGTTGTCCACGGAAAAAAACGCCTCCAGGTGATTGGACATAAACGGTTGCGTAATCCTGGCGTTGAAAAGTGTGTATGTTTCGTTTTCAATGACCTCAAGATCGGGATCTTCCGGCGTGGGTAACTGCTCATAGGATTCGCCGATGTACAGCATGGTCCAGTTAAGTTTTGTTCGTATTACGGGAACGATGTACTGCACGCCGAGGTTGACCGTATATTTCGGAACGTTTAGAACATCATCACTCACCCGTCCGGGGCTCTCGTTGCTGGCATCGTTGTACATATAGCCGATTTTAAAGAGCAGGTCCTTAAAAGGCATTATGTCCGCGTTGACTTCCACCCCCATAAATTCGACCTCGTCGTAGTTTTTATATTGTGAAAAAGGGTTTTCTGCCGGCGGTACGTCTCGGGTGATAAAATCCGATATGTCGTGAAAAAAAGGCGCCACTTCCACCCTTAATAAATCCCTGAATGCCCAGGCTACACCCGCCGTGTAGTTAATGGCGGACTCCGCCTCCAGTTCCAGGTTTGCCGAATCTCCGGCATAAATTTGGCTCAGTGTGGGAAACCTGCTTTTTTTGGCTACCGATGCAAACAGCTTGACATCGTCAGTCACCTGGTAGGTGGCGCCGATCATGGGATTAATCTCGTCGGTTTTATCGGGTGTGTCCAGGTCGATGATATTTCCGTCGTTGTCCGGATCCTCTTCGGCATCCTTTATATCATACCAGTCATAACTGACGCCTGCCACAATCGACAGTTTGTTGTTAAACAGTGACAATTCATTCTCAAGACCGACGGATCCCGTATAGGCGAAACTTTCCGCGAAAGGCAGGCTTTCCAGGTCCCGCTGCTCATGGGAGTCGCCCTTGTAGTGGATCGAAAAACGCAGTGTATCCCAGTCCACGGGCTTATAATCACCCAGCAGCATGCCGCCGAGGATGTAATCCTTGTAAGTGCTCAAGGCAAAGGCCCGCGAAAACGTCTCATCATCATAAGAGGTGTAATCGTCTTCATGATCATGGTAGTAAAATTTGGCCTGCATGCTGAACTTGTCTGTGAATGCATGCTCGCCGCTCAAATCAACGCCCCAGTCGTCGTAAGCGGTGATTCTGGCGAACTGGGAAAAATCGGAAAAAACGTTAATCCGGTCAAGGTCTACCGGACTGCCTTTTTCGGTGGTGATATAATGAAAGTTCAGGTAAATTTCCGTGTCTTCGGAAGGCTCAACACCGATTTTTGCCCAGAAATTATCCGTTTCATAATCCGAATTGAACCGTTCTCCACCGTCTTCGAGAACAACATCGCGCGTCACCCTGCCCTCAGGTGTGAAAGTCCTGATTTGTCCCTCTCTCGGGTCGAAATCATCGGACAGGTCCCAGGAATCCCATTCCCGGTGAGAATAACTCAACCAGTAGTTAAAATTTCCCTTTTTCATGCCGTGGGACAGCGATGCCTTGTAAGCATCATCCAGGCCGTCCACACCATATTCCGTAGTCGCGGACAAATACGGTTTTTCCGTCGCCTTTTTGGTGATAATGTTAACCACGCCGCCCAATGCATTGGGCCCATAAAGCACGGAAGGGGCACCCTTGACCACATCGATCCGCGCAACGGCCTCCAGACTGACCTGATTCAAATCCAGGCCGCCGTATTTGGTTTCGTAGTAAGGGACTCCGTCGATCAGGGTCAATATGCGGTTTTGATCGAACCCGTGAATCGTGACGGTCGGGAAAAACTTTCTGCCATAGGTGACCTGTACGCCGGGCACATAGGTAAGCGCATCGGCCACACTCTCGGCGTTCACGGCCTCGAAATCTTCCGGGGTCACTTCGTTAATAATGGCGATGTCCCGGACAGCCGAACCTTTTCCGATATTAACGATTTCTCCAAGTGTATACTCCTGATAATCCTTGCTTTCTTCTGCTTGTGTCGACGACATCAACGGCGGAGATGCAATCAACAAAGCGAGTGAAACAACCAGCAACCTTAAAAATTGGCCCTTTTGGTTCGTCTTCATTTATCCCCCTTTCATCCTCCTTGTATGAATTGTGTCTCTTGTGGCCCCCGGTTTCTTCAGAAGCTTTATTTACCAATTATGGTTACTACTTGTCAAAATAAAAATGCTATTGCTTTTATTATGGTTAATCCAAACCATAACCAACCATATATTACATTTGGTTCACGACTGACAGGCATGTTTTTATAACCAGAAATCGTATTTGTATCACCTGCCAAAACGTTTTATAAAACTCGCTCATTCCAAAATAAATCATCCCTTTCACATAATAAAACATGGAAGGCGTTACCGGAATAATACGTCAATTCAAGATATCTATCAGACTGTTTGGCTTTTAAATTAAAAATATTGACTTATAAATACCGTTATGGATATATCAACACATTTGATCACTTGGGGTTTGGTTTCCAGTCACTTGCGGAGACAGCCCGGAACCGGCAAGAAGTTCCCTGGCAGGTTTGACATTGACAGTTTAATTCATCCGGATGCCGCAATGGACCCATTCATATTTTTTGCCATCTATTCCTGCATGTCAGTCTGTTACGCCCTCGCCTGCATGGCTGCCCTCATGGGTAACTCCCGATGGGGCCGATATGCCGGAGGGATCGGACTTGCCCTAAATCTTCTGATTTTCATTCTGATTGTTTTTTCAGCACATCGTCTGCCCATCTTCGGAGATTTCGAATCCGTCACCACCATCATCCTCGTTCTGGGATTTCTTCATCTTCTGAACTTTTATTGCAGCAAGCCAACGGATCGCCGGTTTTATGATTCGCATGCCAAATGGATATATGTTTCAATTCTTCTGCTACTCACCTATCTCGCTTTTTTTCCGAAAACGCTGAATCCGGACTTCTACATGTATGACGATATCAAGGTCATCGTCTTTTTCCATTTTCGAATTCTGGCGTTCGGCGTTTTTATCTATTCCGCATTAATACTCTGTGCGGCACTATACCACGGGTTTCCGGATTACATTCATATGGGAAGAAACTTTTTGCTCACCGGTGCCGCCATATTTTTAATCAGCGAATTTTCAGGCTCTCTTTGGTGTCTGGACTGGTATGGAGACTTCTGGCATTGGAGCAAGGGGTTCTTAAAAGCGGCCTGCCTCTTTCTGGCGGCCATACTGGCATGTCACATTCCACCGAACTGGAACCTTTCAAACCGAATGCGGGCGGTCATCGGCAGCATGCCGGCTGCAGGCAGCCTGTGGTTGTTATTCCTTCATTAGCCTTGTAAACCATGATACAAAAAATAGCTTCCATAAAATTTACGTTCTTTTGTCTCAATTCCTTGATCGGATCTCTTTTGATCGGGGTCGTATTGACATTTGACAAACATCATGCCGCCTCCCTTAAATCATTAAGCCGTCAACTTCCCCTGACATGGCTGCTCAATGAATCCGGCAGCAATATCATTATCACGAGTTGGTTTATTGCCGTGTGCCTGATTGCATGTCTGTTTTTTACTCACATTGTCTGTTGTATCCTGACACGGATTTACCGTTTGTTTCAAAACGGTTTTTCCTTGCGGCAATGGCTGTTTTTTTTGATGCATATCATGTTTGTGCTGGTAATGCTCAGTCACGGGTTAAGCATGATCATAGGATACAAACACTCCGATATCAGGATGTTCCCGGGAGAATCCATCCGATTTGATAAGAATTTTATCCTTTCACTTTCCGAAATCGAATTTGTCGATGACCCTGCCATCTTAAAAGCATCGTTCGAAGATCAAAGGGCCTTAATGACCCGTAACACCATTCACCGTGATCAAAATTATGCAGATATCGATCTGTCGATTGACAACCGTTCCGTTTCCTCCGGCCGCATATACATGCTTGCCCCCTATCGGTTTGGATCCATCCAAATAACCCTGACGGATTTTTTTATCCCCGAAAATCGCCCGGACAATCCCATTGGTGTAAAACTGGTCATTACCAAAAACCCCACGACTCTGTTTTTTTTCGTCACTTATGCCGTCATGATCATCTCCCTTATCGGTTTTGTCGTCACTACCTGGCGTGATCAGACAGCGAATAATAAATACATGAAATTTATATAACAGGAGGGAACCATGAAATTAAAAACCGGAATTGTGATTCTAATCATCACTGTGTTTTTCAACATATCCGCCTCAGGGGCGGACGAAGGTGTTTTGAAAATTCTCGGCTGTGTAAAAAAACCGTTGTCCCTGACACTGAAGGACATGGAAAATCTTCAACAGTCTGAAATTCAGCTCAATGATATCCGGAAAAACGGTGAGTTTAAGGGCATATTTGCTTGCCGTGGTGTTTCGCTGAAAACACTTTTAGGCATAGCCGGAATTAAAAAAACAGATACGGATTTTAAAAAGCCGGTGGATCTCGCAGTGGTGGTAAAAAACACGTCCAACGATCAGGTCGTCCTGTCATGGGGTGAAATATTTTATAAAAACCCGGACCATGTGCTGATTGCCGTGCAGGCGCAGCCGATATTGCCACACCACAAGGGCACTGCCAATTCTAAAGACAATTTGGCCTATGAAACCATGATCAACACGTTAAATCGGAAAATCCTTTTTCCCAGGCTGGTCATTTCCGAGGACCTATTTTCCGATCGTTGTTTGGAATCCGTATCCGAAATTACGGTGGTCGATTTAAGGCCCGAGCTGGAGGGTAAGAAATCCGCTACGGTTTACTCTAAAAATTTCAAGTTGGTTGGACCCGGGATATCGCCTGTTACGATCGAGTCGTTGCCCGAAACGCCGAGAAAGACCATTCGTGCCCATGTTGTGGGAGAAGGGCGAGGCTACCACGGCACCCATGACTTCACCGGAATTCCATTGATTGCGCTTTTGGAAAAAATAAAGACCGGCTTTGATATCAATTCCGTTTTTATGGTTTCGGCGCCGGATGCCTATCGCAGCCTGATATCCTATGGGGAACTTTTTTTAAGCAAGAATGGGGACCGTATCCTCGTTACCGACCAGGTTGACGGAAAACCTTGGATTCGCGGCGGCAGGTTCATACTCGTGCTGCCGGACGACCTCATGGCGGACCGGGAGGTCAAGGCGGTCAGCAAAATTGAAGTTATGAATATCGGCAAATAAACGCGAAACCATTATGGCCACTACTTCGAACCATGGGCTATCTGTATCCGGTCTTTCGCGTCTGATCTTTCAGTGATAAATTTTTTCTCAACAATTCATTCGGCAAAGGTTTTGTTCGAAGTTACTACACGTATTCACCGCCTATTGCCGATTTCATCTCAAAGCATGACAATCTTAGAACGATTGTGCGAGCAACCTTATTACCTGTTGTGGGAATAAGTTGGGTTGCCTTAAAGCTTGGCCTTTCCTTCACAACGGCGCTCATGCTCATTTTTAGCATTGGAATAATCGGACTTATAAACCTAAGGAGGAAGAGAATTAAGAATTAACTATTGAAAAATTATCGGATGCTAAAGGCTGAGTAATCTTGGCTCGGCCTTTAGTATCTTTTAGTGGAAATTACTATAGGCGAAAAATTTTTCTGTTTAGTTCAGCCTGATTTTAATAAGGCATTATTACAAGAACTTAATGATCTCACCTAATAACAGTGGAATTCCAATAGCAATAATTATGATTGGCGTTAATTCAGTAAGATATTGTTTATGCGTTAGTTTTTCAATTTTTTCACAATTACTTTCATAACCAATTTCAGAATTATAAAACCCAAACTGGATCACTTTCCCCGAGGCCGAGGTTTCGACAACTTTCGATAGTCACAATCGAACATACCTCAGTCCCATCTGAAATCCGCATGATATATTCCGTGTTGATCTCGCCCTTGTGGATCTGCGACAATACCACTGAATCTATTCTCAGCGCTGCATTCGGGCTCGTCATCCTTTTTTTGCAACATCACCCACGGCGCCTTGACTTCGGCCGCGATCAGTTTGCCCTCTTTCAGGCCCTGACGCAGCAGGCTGTCGTTAGTTATGACTGTGGTGACCCGATGCCCTCCGATGGTCAATAATTCCACTCGGGTTTGGATATCGCCCTGCCGGATCTTTTCGATCTTTCCGAAAAAAGAGTTGCGTGCGCTGGTTTTCCGGGCTGACTCTTTTTCCATGAAAAATTTGGCTGCCTGCTGGATGTCATCTTCGGAAAAGGAAACATAGGAAGAGGTCAGGCTGGGCGTCGAATGTCCCAAAACCATCTGGACCATGGAGAGCAGTTCAACGTTTCCTTCTAGGGTATTTTTACCCTCAGCTTCATTCTCGGCATCATCGGCGACATTTACGGCATTGGCGGAGGGTCGATCATTACCCCCTTCTTTGTTACCTTCTTCGGACTGCCGGTATACACGGTGGCCGGAGCGGCCCTGATGGGAACATTTATCACTTCCGTAGCAGGGGTGGTCTTCTACCAATTTCTGGCACAATTCTATCCGGATATGTCCGTATCACCGGACTGGTGGTTGGGTGGATTGTTCGGAGCCGGTGGCATCTTAGGAATGTATTTGGGTGCTCGAACGCAAAAGCTGGTTCCGGCCAAAGTGATTAAAGGAATATTGTGTGTCTGCATTCTTTTTGTCGCAGCCAAATATATTTTAGACTTTTTCACATAAAATGACCACGCCATATTATTGATCGTTTTATAATGGTCCACCCAAACCAATTTTCAAAAAGTTCGAAATTTAATAAGCACTCCTCGCTTTACCGTTTCAGTCATACAACCTTTAATTCAACTCGCATTCATCTCCGCACCATGTCAGGGCTTAAACCAACGTAAATTACAAACAAACATTCAAGCAAGTCAGGCTTATTGCAGGTTTTTCGACCGGCTGATATCCTGTGAATCCAGCAAGCAATCAAAGGGTTTGACAAGATCGATTTTCGTGACATAATCTCAATATATTACAACCAACACCAGCACCGAGATCAGGAATGGAGACACTCGGCAGAATATGACGCTCAACTAACTATAGCATTGAGGGATGACAGAATCATATGGAACAAGACCGTAGAGTTTGGGTGGCCCAGCGTGGCGCGATTAAACGTGCAGAACATCAGCTCCTGGATCAGCCGAAGGTTTTAGATGACCCCCTCGCACTTCCCATCCTCGGCAAAGATAGTGATTCGATAATGCAAGCAGAACTATTTCAATCTGAGTCGTCTCCACTATCGCCTTGCTTGCGAGCTACAACCGTCGTACGCAGCAGATATGTGGAAGACAAACTCGCGATAGGCGTTCGACGTGGCGTACGCCAGTATGTCATTTTGGGCGCAGGGCTTGACACGTTCGCCTACCGAAATCCCTACCCTAAAGGGTCACTGCACGTGTTCGAAGTTGACCACCCGATAACGCAGGCGTGGAAGCGATCTCGCTTGCGGGAAGTCGGTGTCCTACCACCAAGTGATCTCACATTCGCACCTATTGACTTTGAAACACAGACGCTCATGGAAGGGCTGCGTGAAGTAGGCTACGATCCGGCTAAATGCACGTTTTTTTCGATGCTTGGCGTGACGCCATATTTGACCATCGAGGCGGTGTTAGCGACACTACGTTGGATCGCGTTATCTTCGGAAGGAAGTGAAATTGTCTTCGACTACCTAATCTTGCCGTCATTGTTAACCCCTGACCAGCGGTCGTTTTTCGAGGCGTTTGCGCAAAAGGTAGCGTCGGCCGGAGATCCGTGGCAAACATTCTTCGATCCTGGGTCATTGAAACGAGATCTGCGAGCCTTTGGATTTGGATATGTCGAAGACAAAGGACCTGAAGAGATCAATACAATGTACTTCAAGAACCGAAAAGACGAGCTTCGAACCTGGGGTTTAACGAATATAATGAGTGCCCGGGTATGAGTTGTCAAGGAGGCTGCCGAACCTGTGCTTGGACACAAACGATCTGAAAAATACGCTCACTAGGATGAAGTAGAAATGAAGTATATGTGAGGAGCTTCCGGCTGATTGCAGCAGCTCTTCTTTAAAGCCCGAAGGTGGCTCTTCGGGCTTTTCCTTTTATTAATTGAGGGTCGGAGCTTTTTCAACCTTTTGACAGCTCAGGGAATTAAAGGAATTAAAAGGATTTTTTAATCTTTTAGGAAAGAAAATAGAATTAGATGGGAATTAAATCACAAAACATAATTAAATTGACAACATAAGTCAGACTTATTGAAGGTTTTTCGGGCGGACTGATGTCCTGGGAGTCCTGCATAAAATCAAAGATTTTGACAAGCCGGATTTTGTTATGTATTCTCAATTTACCGAAAGAAATGGCAAGGATGATATCGATTGGATATATCAGGTTTTCCAATTTGTGTGCTCTTGGCAAGATATATTCAATAAGGCGTAACTGTGATAATATAGATTTCATAACAAAAATGTAATATTATAATTGTGTCTTATTCGTCAGTTTTTGTACGCCTGACGCGCAAAAAGGGTTTAG
>Ga0068712_1002714_pt1 | contig 18703 bp, 20 predicted proteins | sample MTBAKSrepl1MetaG_FD_62987 | JGI IMG/M metagenome (GOLD analysis project Ga0068712, IMG submission 62987) | Enrichment culture microbial communities from Arthur Kill intertidal strait, New Jersey, USA, that are MTBE-degrading - MTBE-AKS1... | ecosystem: Environmental > Aquatic > Marine >... | reverse complement strand
GACCGAGTTGCCGTGGAGGCCGAAGGTCCTGAGAATCCGGTCCATGATAAAGGCGATCCGGGCCAGATAACCGGAGTCCTCAAGCAAGGCGATGGCAAAAAACATGAAGGCAATCAAGGGCACGAAACCGATCACCCCGCCGACTCCGTCGATCAGCCCGGAAACCACCAGCGACCGCAGAAGACCCTCGGGCATGATCGAGGTGACCGCTCCGCCCAGCCAGTTGAAAAAGGCCTCGAACCAGGCCACCGGGGCCCCGCTGACCCAAAAGATGATGTTATAAATGGCGTAGAGAATGGCCAGCAGAATGACCGGTCCCAAGAGACGATTGAGCAAGACCAGGTCAATCTTATCGGAAATGGTCCGCCTGAGGTCCCTTTCGGTGATGACGGCCTGTTTGGTCACCGAAGCGATGAAGCCGTATCGCTGATCGGCGATGATCCCTTCAGGTTCATCGTCCAGGGTGACCCGAAGATGCCTGGTCAGTTCTTCAACCGCCGTCTTTATCTTCCGGCCGACCTTTTCATCACGCCCGACCAAATCCAGGACTTCCTGGTCGCCTTCCAAACATTTAACCGCCAGCCACCTGGCGGGATACTTGTCGGTCGGGAAGCGGCTCCTCATTAAAAGATCGGTTATCTCACGAATTTTTATATCCAGGTCCGGTCCGTATCTGATATTTTTCGGCCGCCATTCACGATTCTCCTCCCCTACTCGAACCACTGTCTCCAGCAGACGGTCCAGGCCCTTTCCCTGGCGGGCCACGGTCGGGACGACTTCGACTTCCAGGAGGGTCTTTAACTTTTCCAAATCGATTTTCAGGCCCATGGATTCGGCCATGTCCATCATATTTAAAGCAATGACCAGCGGCACGCCGATTTCCATGAACTGGAGAGCCAGGTAAAGGTTCCGGTCCAGATTGGTGGCGTCGACCACATCCACCACCACATCGGGGCGCTCTTCCAGGATAAAGTTGCGGGCCACCAGTTCCTCAAGAGAGTAAGCGGTCAGGGAGTATGTGCCCGGCAGATCGACCACGTGGATTTCCCAACCGTCGTGCTGGAGAAGACCTTCCTTTTTTTGGACCGTCACTCCCGGATAGTTGCCCACATGAGCCCTGGCCCCGGTGAGCTGATTAAAAAGGCTGGTCTTGCCGGCATTGGGATTGCCAGCCAGGGCGATGGTGATTTTTTTCTTCATGAAAAAAAGATGTTACGGGCGGAGGTCATCGCTCGACCTCCACCTCGATGAAATCGGCCTCGTTGTTGCGCAAGGTCAAATTATTACCGCGAACCTTGATGTTGACCGGATCGTTAAGGGGAGCCCGGCCCTGAATGAAAATCTCGGTCCCGGACACCAGGCCCATATCCCGAAGGCGGCGGTTCATTTCCCCCTGGGCCCGGACCTTGACGATCTTCCCTTTTTCGCCTGAAGCCATATGGCGTATGCTGATGATTGCCATTACTCAACTATCTATCTTCGCTAGAAAATCAGGTGAACAAACCCTCCGGACCGACAAACAATTCCCCTTCTCCCCTGATTTCCGTCCTCTCCAGGGCGGCGATGGAGACAGGCGATCCCGATCAGGTTTTTCCTGAGTTAATGAACCTTGGAGAGCAAGAAAACGACTGGTCATCCGCCTCCACGGAAACGGGACAAACCCGACCGCAATTGCAGCAAGACGGTTTTTTAGAGGTCCAGGCCCTTCTTGACCAGCGGACCAGATACCACACGGCCAAAACAAAAGCAAAAAATACGGCCACCGTCTGCCACATCTTATTTATCTCCGGATTCACCGCTGTTTTGAACCGGAGCAACCATTATCTTTTTACTCATGCCCCGGCCCAAGGCCAATCGGCCGCCGCGGCAGGAAACCACCAAGGGGCCGCCGTTGCGGTGAAGGACTTCCAGTTCGACCCCCGGGGTCAACCCCATGTCCAGAAGGCGATGTTTCAAAAAAGCCCCGCCTTGATGGCCGACAACCACCACCCGTTCACCACACTCCGCCTCGCACAGGGGAACGGCGGGTTTTCGGGACAAAGCACACTTCCGGCAAAGCCCATAAATCTCCATGCGATGTTCCAGAGGAACAAAGCCCATGGTTTTGGCCAGGCGGACCTGCAAATCTTCCATTTCCGGGCTGACGAATTCCTGGACCCCGCCACAGCGGGTGCAGATCAGATGATCGTGATGGTGGCCGAGATGACGGTGTTCATACATGGGTTCATGATTCTCAAACTTCTTGATCTGGGCGAAACCGTACCGGCAAAAAAGCTCCAACGCCCTCTTGACTACCTCCTCGTCCAGGTTCAGGCCCCGATTTTTCAGCTTTCTTATCAGTTCCGCCTCGGTCAGGTGCTCTTCCGTGGCTAAAAAGGTGTCCAATACGGCTAATATATCTTCTATGTCGGCCACGCCCTGCTTAGTCAGAATCCGTTTGAGTTCTTCTTGTTCATTTTGATGTAAACCAGGCATAATATAACCCTATTATTTGCTAACTATTTTATCGCTCCAAAGGCTGTCGGTCCAAATTCATATTGCGACTCAATTTCAATAATATATCCTAAAACGGTTTTGTCAAGGGCCTTCTTGACCTTTTGCTTGACAATCCGGACATAAACCAAAAATTTCAAGTTTATGGCCCTCAACCGCGAATCCAAACTTCAGGCCCACGTCTCTTTCGATTTCATTAAGCCGGTGATCGGAAAACTCCTTGACTTGACGGCATTGGGTGCAGCGCAAGTGACAATGATGCCCGCGGCCGAACATGGGTTCATAATGCATATGTCCGTCTTCATGAAAAACCTCGGCCAGCAGACCGGCTTCGATCAAAAGGGGAATGGTTCGATAAATCGAGGCCTTGGAGACCGGTCTTTCAGCCTGGACGGTCAAATGGAGTTCTTCGACGTCGAAATGATCCTGCCGGGCCAGGACCGCCCGGGCCACCGCTTCCCTCTCCCTGGTGTAGCGCAGACCCTTCTTTTTAATAAATTGCCGAAAAAGCCGGATTTCAGATTCCATATTACGCCTCGTCCCCAGACACCGGGACTGGGCCGAAGGTTAGACCACCAGGCCGACTATGTCAAATTTTATCTAAATACAAATGGTTTGAGTCAAAAATATCCGAATCGGGTTTCGCCAACCCCCGATGGGGTCTGACCATGCAAGAACGCCGGCGGAAAGAAGAAAAAACAGGCTTGAATAGACCGCCCTTGCCGATGATCAAACCGGACTCGGCGGCCGAATCTCGTTTCGGCGGGTGCGGTTGACCGCAGGGTCTGGCCTGAAATAAATTGAGCCTGGTCTCGGAATTCAGATTGGAAAAACATTGGGCTTCCGGAAAGCCGCGCACCCAGGCCGACGATAAACTCTTGTGACAAAATATCGCCGGTCCGCAAATACGGAACTTTTCGAGCGGGAGTTAAATTGAGAAGCGGGAGAGCCCGAAGGGTCCACTGTTTTAAAAAAATCAGGGGTCAGCCGTCCTTGGTGTCGGATTCCGTTTCTTCCCTGGAAGAAGCCGGCAAGCCGAAACCTTGACGCACCAGGACATCGGTCAAAATTTCCTCGACTTTGTCAGCCACTTCAAAAAGCAGGTCCGCCGTTTCCAGCATCTCCAGGCGCAGTTCCTCGCCGCCGTATTCGAACTGGGCCCGATAGGTCCCGTCCTCCAGGTGTTTATTCAATCTTTTTAGATGGTCCAAAAGAACCATATTGCCGCACCCTAATTAAAACAGGCTGATTCGACGATCTTAAACGGACCGGCCGGCGGCGGACCGCTGAACCAAGAATGTTGCCTGGACCTTGCCGCGGCCAGGCCGAGTGAAAAAGACCGGGGAAATATCCACTCCCCGGTCCGTCCTTACTCGGGTCTTCTTGGTTCTATCTAAAGGAACTTCCAAGCTTTATTTAAACCAGCATTTGAGGCCGGCGAGGAAGCCTTGGGGCTCCCGGCTTTTAAGCAGCAGTTCCAGTTCATCCTGGTCAAAATATATGCCCCCGCACTCGTTACAGCGGTCAACCATGATCCCGCACAGTTGGGTCTCTTCCATTCCACAACCGCATTTGGGACAACACATCCAGTGCTGCTCTTTAAGGGCCGTGGCCCTTTGCTCGGCCCGCTTGGCGTCCAAGACCTGCCTTTGCCGTTCGATGATTTCCTGATTCGTTTTGTAAAAAAATTCGCTTTCTTTATCCAGTTCTGTTTCCAAAAATTTTTTTTCGGCCCTTTCTCCCTCCCCGGCCCATGTTCATTCCGCCACCCGGATCATGCCCCTCCGCCTCTCTCCATTCGGTGCAAGTCGGGGCATTAATCAGAAGCGGCGGATATTGTTTCAGTCTACCACAGAATCAAGCCCGCGGGTTATTTTTTTCATCGGTTCCTGCGCTGCCGGCCCGGCAGTCGGGACGCAGTCAGGTCCGAACGCCCAATCGAGGCAGGATGACCGCCTGAAGCAAAACCCAAAAACCCACGGCCAATAACAACCAAAAATATTCCATGAATTCTCCTTTTCAGCCGCCGGCTGAATGCGAATCTAAGCTCAGGTAAAACCGCCGGAACTGGAACAGCCGGCGGATGAACCGCCGCCGACGGACGCGAAACAAGACATGGCCTTTTCCAGTCTCTTGGACCCGCAGGCCGGGCAGGCCACTTCTTCCCGGCTGCTCAGAACCAGGGTTTCGAACTGGTTCCCGCAGTCCAAGCAGACATATTCGAAAATCGGCATCTTCTGATCTCCTCTCGATCACTGGACTCGATATTTAGGCTTTATAGAGACCATTCCGGAGCAAAAGGTTTCAAGCTCCAAAATTTATATTTTACATCATTCTAACCGGATTATTAAAACGATCCGGCCATTTTACAAAACCAAAAGCTCTTGCCACCCGGCTTTATTTAATGATAGGCTTTTTTTCAGGAACTGCAAGACCCTCCCCGCCTTAAACAAGGCGAGAGTTTTGGCGGGATCAGTTTTTACCCGGGCGCCTGTAGCTCAGTTGGATAGAGCGCCGGACTTCGAATCCGTAGGCCGTCCGTTCGAGTCGGACCAGGCGCGCCAGTTATTTCAGGCACTTACAATTTTTAGTGAGTGCCTGTTTTCTTTGGGTGGGACATAGGTGGGACACGAGGGTGTGTTTTGCCTCTGGTTGAGGGCGTGAACTACGCCCGGCTTCTCGCCTCAACTCGTCGGCGTCGTTTTGATTTTCATAGCCCAAGGCTATCTGGTAACTCCTTTACCGCAGAAACTCCAGCAAGGAATGATTGATCTTGTCCGTCTGTCGGTATTAACAAAGGACAGCCGCCGCTTCTGTGATCCCGTGGCGAAGGTCGACCTCTTTCAAGAGCAAACCGCCCCCGTCGGAGGTGAGGTCGCCCTCCTCGAAATCGGTCACAATATCCAGATTGAAGAGTCTTCGAAAATCGAGTTGTTTAGGCCACACTGCAATGAACGAGACTTCCCTGATTTTTTTTCGCGTAATTACAGTATATTATCATAGGTTTCGTTTTTCATACAACTACTTTTTGTGTATTTTTCGGGCTAAAGTGAGAAGGCCGTCCCCGCCCTGATCGAAACCCATCCGTAAACTTATTGCTACCCAATTGAAAAGCAACGGCCCTTCTTTTTGATATTATCTCTTGCATTTTTTATCACGCGGTCTTCTGACTTCTCAGGCTTATTGGAATCATTTTAGATTTACAGACCAACGAACGGTGATTTATAATTACCCAGAAAATATAGCTTCAGACAATCATCAAGGCCAAAAACTGGACAAATGCTAAATCGGCCAGAAAGGGGCACCTGGCGGATAAATCAGAGTCAGTAAAGGCACATGACTCGGCCAATAAGGATACCGACGCAAACATAACCTAGCCAATATAAGGTGCCCACGATTTATTTTTTATTCACGGGGAGAAGACCGTTATGCCGGGGAAAGCAGATTTTTGGGGCAAGTTGGTTCTGGAAGAGTCCCAGGGCCGAGTCATTGACCGATTGTCTCTCGCAGATCACTCTATAGACGTCGCCTGTGTTTTCAGACAGTTATGCGAGAGGCCGGCCATAAGGCGCAATCTGGAGCTGGCCTCCGGAACCAGCTTGAATTCAACCGCCCTTGACCGCTTGGCGGTGATAGTTCTTTTTCACGATCTGGGCAAATGCAATTGGGGCTTTCAATCCAAAGAATACCCCAGAGCTAAGAATACAGCCGGACATATTCGTGAGGTTTTGCCGCTTTTCTTTGATAAGAATCTTCTCCCGCTGGTTAGACAAGCTTTGGATATTGAGACTCTTGCCCAGTGGTTTTCTCCGCCGGAGAACATTTCCCAAATGCTGCTGGCCGCCGTCTCCCATCATGGACGACCTGCCTTTACTTGGAAGGACGGCGAATCGCTAGATGTCTTGCGTCTGGCGCGATTCTGGAGAGTCCAGGAATCATTAGACCCTATCGGCGGTCTGCGGAATCTGGGGGAAACAGCCCGACACGCCTTTCCAGGGGCCTATCAAAACCAAGCGGACCCTATTCCGGTGACCGTGGCTCTGGAACACTGTTTCGCCGGATTGGTCATGCTGGCTGATTGGTTGGGGTCTCACCGAGAGGCCTTTTTCCCGTTTCACCACCAGGGCGACCGGGCCGAGTGGGCAAAAGAGAGGGCCATATCAGCTCTTGCCGCAGTAGGTCTTGACGTATCAGAAGCCAAGGCTCGTTTAGCAAACGCGCCCTTGGATTTTTTTAAAACATTTGGCTTCGACCCCAGGCCGTTGCAAGCCCGCCTGTCTCGATTAGATTTGCCGCCTTTGTTGATAGCTGAATCGGAAACCGGGTCCGGTAAGACTGAAGCGGCCCTGGCCCATTTCCTGGCCCTGTTTCGCGCCGGGATTGTGGACAGCTTGTATTTCGCCCTGCCGACCCAAGTAGCAGCGCGGGAGCTGTACAACCGTATTCTGCTGGTCATGACCCATGTTTTCGGCCACGTCTGCCCGCCAGTGGTGCTGGCCGTACCTGGATACGCGCGGGTTGACGGCGAGCCTAAAGATAAGCTTCCTTCCGAAACCTCACTGCACCATGAAGACGACCTCGTCCGGCGGGAGCGTGGTTGGGCGGCTGAACGGCCCAAACGTTTTTTGGCCGCCCCAATTGCGATAGGGACAATTGACCAAGCACTCCTTTCAGCTATGCAGGTCCCGCATGCCCATCTCCGCAAGGTATGTCTTAACCGCGCGTTGCTGGTTATAGATGAGGTCCACAGTTCCGACGTTTATATGCGGGCCTTATCTCGTCGTATGCTGGCCCGACACCTGGCTGCCGGTGGGCGGGCTCTCTTGCTTTCCGCAACGTTGGGCAGTGCGGCCCGGGCTGAATACCTTAGCCCGGACCAGCGACCAGCGTTCGAGCCATACGAAACGGCTGTCCAACAAGCCTATCCGGCTATAAGTGCACCAAACCGGCCAATTGAAGCCATGACCGACTTAAGCGGATTGAAGAAGCGCGTCCGAATTGAACCCCTGTCGGTCATGGAACGACTTGAAAGTTTGATCCCCTGTCTAATCGAGGCATTGGATCACGGCCTACGTATGTTGGTGATACTTAACACTGTGACCCGAGCCTTGGCCCTGACCCGTCAAGTGGAAAATACTTCCGGCCTGGCCGAGGTCCTTTTTAATGTGGAGGGAATCCGCTGCCCCCACCACGGTCGTTTCGCCAAGGCCGACAGGGAACTTTTGGACCAGGCCGTGACTGCACAATTTGGCCGAAACTCACCCGCCGGACCGTTACTTCTTATTGGTACCCAAACTTTAGAGCAAAGCCTGGATATCGACGCAGACCAGTTGATCAGCGACCTCTGTCCCATGGATGTCCTCTTGCAGCGTATGGGCCGACTGCAGCGCCATGATCGGGGACCGCGCCCGGAAGCGGTTTGTACTGTCCTGTTGCCTGACGTTGATGATTTTTCCACCTTTATGAACACAAAAGGAGAAGCCAGGTCCGGCGGAGCTTTGGGTCTCGGGAGCGTTTATGAAGACTTGCGCATTCTCCAACTCACCCGCGATCTGGCGGCTCAGGCCCCTGTCTTCGAACTTCCCACTGATAATCGTCGGCTGGTTGAATCGGTCACTCACCCTGAACGCCTGGCCGATCTGCAGGGAGAAAAATGGAATAGACATGGCCAACATATTGAAGGCCTGAGCGGCGCTAAATCCATGGCCGCCCATACCGCGCTGATCCCGGACGAGCATTTCGGAGAATTCAGTTTCCCCAGTGGACTGGAGGAACGGCTGAGCACCCGCCTGGGTTTAAACGACCGCCGGCTTTGGCTGGTTAATAAATATACCAGTCCCTTCGGTCAGATGATTGATGAACTGACCATTCCAGGTCATCTGGCCCAGGGGCTTGATCAAGACCAGGCCGACTCGGTGGAGGTCCGTGAAGACGGTCTCTTTATTCGAGCCGGACAACTCGCTTTCCGTTACACCCGTTTTGGATTGGAGAAGGACGATGAATCTGCTGATTGATCCCATTTTCCAGGCTGTCACCTCCAAAGGCCGGGACCGACTCAGCCTACCCGAACTTCTGGCCGGGCTGGGAGAAGACCGTATTGAGAGCCTACCCGGCTTGCAACGCCACCAGGAGGATATCTTCCACATCTTTCTCTGTTATCTGGCCGGGGCGGTTCTGGCCCGCTCCGGAGAAACAGACCCACGGCAGAGCCCTGATTTCTGGCGGGAGGGTTTCCGCCGCCTGGCCGGCCGCGAGGATGACTGCGCCTGGACCTTGGTCGTCGAAGACCCGACCAGGCCCGCCTTTATGCAGCCCCCGGCCTCGAGTCGGGAAGTCTTTAACAGGGATTTTAAGCCCAAAGCCCACACACCGGACGCCCTGGATGTGCTTCAGAACGCTAAAAATCACGAAGTTAAATCAAGCCGGTCTAGCGCGGCGGACCTGGATAGTTGGGTGTTCGCTTTGATTACTTATCAGACTTCCTCGGGGTTTCTGGGCCAGGGCAACTACGGGATCGCCCGCATGAACGGCGGTTTCGGTAGCAGAGTTTGCGTCCGTTGGCGTTCTGATCGTCGCTTAGGCCCCAGCTTCTGCCGGGAAACGAGCGTAATCCTGGAAAAACGTAGTGTTCTCTTTAAAGAGCCATATATTTATCAAAATAATGGTAAAATTCTTATCTGGCTCGAGACCTGGGATGGCCGTGACAGTATCTCGCTTAATCAATTAGACCCTTTTTTTATCGAAATCTGCCGGCGGGTCCGATTGGTGAGGCGGGAGGCTTCAATTACAGCCCTGGGAGCGCCCTCAAAGGTCTCCCGCTTGGCTTCCAAGGAAAGCTTAGGCAACATTGGTGATCCTTGGACCCCCGTCAATCTTAAAACCAATGGCGCCTTGACCCCAAGCAAGGCGGGGTTTACTCCCAGTCTGCTGCGCGATCTTATTTTTCAAGAGAATTACCAGCCGGCCTCTATGCAGATTCCTCCAGCCGAAGGCGGCAGCGGCTGGTTTTGCGCTTCAGTTTTGGTTAGAGGACAAGGCACCACCGATGGTTTTCACGAAGCCGCCATCCGGGTCCCGGAAAAAGCCCGGCCCGCTCTGTTTGGTCAAGGCCGGGAACGTGATCGTCTGGCCGATTTGTCCCAAAAAGGTTTAGAGGCGGCCCGGACTGTTCAAAACAAAGTCTTGAGGCCGGCTTTATACGCCTTGATGGAAGGCGGTCCAGACCAACTAGACTATGGCAAGAGGGAAGTCACTGAGTGGGTATCCAAGATGGCGGAAATCTTTACTCAGGAATGGCGGATCCATTTTTTTGATTGGTTATGGACCACCCTGGATCAGCCCGAAGATTTAGAAGCCTTAAGACCGTGGTTTGACCGTCTGCGCCGATTGGCTCAAGTTACTTTTGAACAATCTGTTCAAAACTCTCCCGTCCGGCACAGCCGGAGCTATCGTTCGGTGGTGCGGGCCGAAGGGTTGTTTTATGGCGGTCTTAGAAAACAATTCCCTGAATTTTTGGAGGAGTAACATGAACGAGAAGGAACAACGAACTCCCTCCGCCCATGTCCCGGCCCTGGCCGGAACATTGAGTGGAGAACATTTCCCCACCGGTGAGCGGGCCGCTTTGAAGCGCATGTCCCTGGAAGGCCCGGCTCCGCTGGCCTTTCACCGCTTCATTTTGCAGCATGTGGATGAGTCCTGGCAGGGTGAAAATTGGGAAGCCGATTGGCGGGCTCTAATCTGCTCCTTGGCCCTACAACGCGAGGGCGGTTTCAATCCCCGCCGTCCCTGGGGCCGAGCCTTGGCGGAAGCCCGTTTTTCCGAGAAGCGATTGGAACGTCTGCTGGCCAGTCGCGGCGAGACCCTGAGGACACTGGCTCTGCGGGCCGCCCGTCAGTTGGCGGCCCAGGGACTGACCGCCGATTGGCGGGAACTGGCCGAGTTGCTTTTTTGTCGGAACGCCCGGGTTCGCGAAAGAATCAACCGGCGCATCGCCCGGGATTATTACCGCTCCATTCACCAACAAAACCAGGAGGAATAATTATTATGTTTCTGCAAATCCACACCCTGACTTCATTCGCCGCCGCCCTTTTAAACCGGGACGACGCTGGCCTGGCCAAGCGCATCCCTTTCGGCAACGCCGACCGCCTGCGTGTTTCTTCACAGTGTCTGAAGAAGCACTGGCGTGATGAACTTCATCGACGCCTCGATCTCCCACGAGGGATTCGTTCGCGCATGTTCTTCGAACGAGAGGTATTAAAACGGGTGCTTCTGGAGAATATCCCGGAAGATATGGCCGAACAGATGATCAAGACCCTAATTGGAGGGATTATCCAAGGCAGGAGAGACGATACGCATCCCTTGCGTCTGAACCAACCCGTACTTTTTGGCAAACCGGAAGCCGACTATTTGGTTGGATTGGTTGTTGAATGTGCCAAAAGCGGCGTAGACCCCTTAGAAACACTTAAAACACGTCTTAAAGAAAATAAGAACAATTTTCGCGCAATGCTCAAGGCCGCCGGTATGGACGATCTGGTCACCGGCGTGGAGGGGGCCCTGTTTGGACGCTTCGTCACTTCAGACATTCTGGCCCGCTCCGATGCGGCCGTCCACGTGGCTCATTCCTTCACCGTCCACCCGGTGGCCACCGAAGTGGATTACTTTACCGTGGTTGATGACCTGAAAGAGGAACTGGAGCATGCCGGAGCGGCCCACGCCGGAGACATGGAGTTAGGGGCCGGGTTGTTTTACGGGTACGTGGTGGTGGATATCCCTCTCCTGGTTTCCAACCTTTGCGGCTGTGAGGCTGGCGAATGGGCCGACCAGCCTCCGGAGACTAAGAAGGACGTCCGTGATGTCCTGACCCGTCTAATCGAAGCCATCGCCACGGTCAGCCCAGGTGCCAAGCTCGGAGCCACGGCTCCGTATGCCCGGGCCGCTTGTGTGCTTCTGGAAACCGGAGCCTCCCAACCAAGAACTTTGGCCAATGCTTACCTCCAGGCTCTGAAATTTGAAGAAGATCCCCTCCAGCAGGCCGTGGAGGCCCTGGGCCGGCACCTGAACGCCCTGGACGATATGTACGGCCGACCAGAAAAAAGGTTTGTTTCGTCCATAAAAGGCACGGATACTTTTACTGACATCCCGCGGGCTCCTCTTCTGGAGTCCACGGCCGCCGCTTTGAACACCATACTTGGAGAGCAATGATGGAAGGCTTACTCTTGCGCTTTGACGCCCCGCTGATGAGCTTCGGCGGGGTCAAGGTGGATCACCACAACATCACCGACCGCTTCCCCGGCTTATCCTCTTTCGCCGGCCTGATCGCCAACGCCCTGGGCTGGCGCCACGCCGACGGAGAGCGGCTCAACCAACTCCAGGACCGATTGGTGATTGCTTCCCGTTGGGACCTCGAGCCCCAAGTAGTCGTGGATTACCAGACGGTGGACCTGGGACAACCCAAAATGAAAGAAAAGGGCTGGACTACTCGGGGAGAGCCGGAACATCGGGAAGGGGGACCCGCAGCCAAATTCGGCATACACCAGCGTTACCGGCACTACCTGGCCAACGGCGTGCTCACCGCTGTTCTAGCCTTGAAGGACTCGGAGGTACCCGATCTGGACTTAATCGAATATGCTCTCAGGTTCCCGGCCAGGCCATTGTTTCTCGGGCGCAAGACCTGTCTCCCCTCTCGGCCGATTCTCTTGGGCCGGACTCAGGGCGAGAACATCCTGACCATGCTCCGGGCCGCCCCGCGCTCGAAACGCTCAGCCCATTTGGCCGGCCAAACCATGTCCGCCCGATGGCCGGCCGGCCTGACCGACGAACGTCCGGAACAAATCAAACCGGTTTATGATTGCCGGGATTGGCTGAATCAATGGCACGCCGGCAGCCGGCTTGTCGCGGAAGGCCCTATCCAGGAGGTCCCACCATGTACATGATTGATCTGCCCCTTAGTCCGGCCAAGCTGATGCGCTTTGCCCACTTTCAAGGACACGGGCGAGCCAGGGACGATGATTTCGGGTACGCCGCCCACGCCTGGCTGGCCGCCGCCCTAGATAAACTTGCCCCCCGTCCCTTTCGCTTGTTGGAAAGCAAGGGCGGTCTAAGAATGCTCGGTTATGTGGATCAAGACCAACACCTGCTGGTTGAGCATGCCCGGACCTTTGCTGAACCGCGCGCCCTCGAAGTCTGCGACTGGTCGGCTGTCGCCTCCAAACCCATGCCGGATCAGTGGCCGTCCGGCCGCAGGCTGGGCTTTGAACTGCGGGCCTGCCCAGTCATCCGAGGCAAACAAGAGCGGGACGTATTCCTGGCCGCTTTGGACCGCGCCAAAGAATCGGGCGACCATCCTCCGGACCGAATCGAAGTCTACCTGGACTGGCTGGTTCAGCGAATGGAGGCGGCTGCGGTGAAAGGTGGAGATTTCATTGATGGCGAGGGGAAAAGGCACCCGCCTGTAATCGAGCTTCTGCCGGGCGCGGTTTCGCTGCGCGGTTTTCGCCGAGTGCGAACCTTGCGCCGTTCTAAACAAAATAATTCAACTCATGGAAAGACCGTGGAACGGCCGGATGTGCTTTTTACCGGGGAACTCACCATTCGTGACCCGGCAAGATTTGCCGGTCTTTTGGCTCGGGGTGTGGGACGGCACCGGGCTTTCGGCTTCGGGATGTTGCTCCTGAGACCGCCCCGATCTTAAAACTGCGAGGACGTTATGAGCGGTAGTCCATTGGTGCCCGGACGTTTAGGCCTGGCTAAATCCAGGGTCCCCCACGTGGATAGGCACGGTTTAATTTACTTGGTTCGGGGTCGATTGTTTGTCGAAGACGGAACGCTTCGTTTCGTTTGCGCCCAATCAGATGAACTCGACGCCGGAGACTACGCCGTGCCCTATCAGAACGTCTCCATGATTTTATTGGGGCCGGGCTCGACCGTCAGTCACGACGCTTTGCGCCTCCTGGCTCGGCATGGGGCGTTGCTGGCCGCGGTCGGGGAAGGCGGTGTTAAATACTACACTGCTCCGCCTATGGGTCAGGGCAGAAGTGACGTGGCAAGAGCTCACGCCCGTTTATGGACCGGCAAAAAAGACCGCATCGACGTGGCTCGTCGCATGTACGCCTTTCGATTCGGACAGATCACGCCTCATCGGGACATGACTGTTTTGCGAGGTATTGAAGGCAGTCGAATGAAGGAATCGTATAGAATTCTGGCCGAAAGGCACCGGCTTCCCTGGATCGGGCGACGCTATGATCGAGAAAATCCCGAGTCGGCCGATCTTCCCAATCAGGCCATCAATCACGCGGCCACTTTTGTGGAATGCGCCGCGGATATTGCTGTGGCTGCCGTAGGGGCCTTGCCGCCGCTGGGGTTCATCCACGAAAACTCTAGCAACGCCTTTACTTTGGACATCGCGGACTTATACAGAACTGAATTCACCATTCCGCTGGCCTTTCGAGTGGCCAGGCGCGTAATGGATGATAACCGATTGTCACTGGAACGCGTCCTGCGTAAAGAGGCGGCTGCCGACTTCCGCCGCTTTAAACTCATCCCCAAAATGATTGACCGGATCAAGGAGCTGCTCGATGTCCATGACCGTGGTAGTGACCCGGAACGTCAGGGACAGGATTAGAGGCTTTTTGGCTTCGACCATGCTGGAACTCGCCCCGGGTGTTTACAGCGCCCCCCGCATCTCCCCGGCAGTGCGTGAACGTATCTGGAATGTTTTGGCGGAATGGTTTTTAGATGAAGTGGACGCCTCCATAGTCATGCTTTGGGCAGATACCAGTCTCCCTGGGGGCCAGGCCGTCCGGACTTTGGGCAGCCCCCCGATTCAACTGGTTGAAATCGACGGATTAGTATTAGCCTGTCGTTGATGTTCTTTGACAACTGAATATTTTATGGTATTTAGGGGTTAGGGTTTCCCCCGCACACGCGGGGATCGACCCTGAGCCAGACCCAGGCCGAGTCCTGGGGATTGGTTTCCCCCGCACACGCGGGGATCGACCCTGGCCGGCCGTCTTCTCATCGCTGTTTTCCACGTTTCCCCCGCACACGCGGGGATCGACCCGACGACATCGGCATAATCGACCGAATGGTGCCGTTTCCCCCGCACACGCGGGGATCGACCCGCGTTGCCGGCGGTGGTCAGTTCGCTGAGCCTGTTTCCCCCGCACACGCGGGGATCGACCCGGCGTCCGGGTTTTGACCTCCCGCTCCAGCAGGTTTCCCCCGCACACGCGGGGATCGACCCGAGCAGGGGATGGGCTGGGTGATCGGCCTGGAGTTTCCCCCGCACACGCGGGGATCGACCCCACCGGTTCGCGCTGGCCTGGCTGATTCCTCAGTTTCCCCCGCACACGCGGGGATCGACCCACGGCGATATAACGGGGGAAACATTTCCAGGAGTTTCCCCCGCACACGCGGGGATCGACCTTTTCCTTCACCAAACCGGCGGGAGAAGAAAAGGTTTCCCCCGCACACGCGGGGATCGACCTATCGTGTAGTCCAGCATTTTTTCTTTCTCCCCGTTTCCCCCGCACACGCGGGGATCGACCTCATCCAGTCATGTTGCGGGTGCCGGTGCATGAGTTTCCCCCGCACACGCGGGGATCGACCCTTCCATGCCATTGGGGTCGTATCCTTTGTTCCGTTTCCCCCGCACACGCGGGGATCGACCTGTTGCAGAGTCAAGCCAGCCCAAATATGGACCGTTTCCCCCGCACACGCGGGGATCGACCTCAACCAGGAAATCGCGTTCGGGCTGATGGGCAGTTTCCCCCGCACACGCGGGGATCGACCTTGGTGCGGCGCAGATGACCGCCTGTCGGACGGGTTTCCCCCGCACACGCGGGGATCGACCTGACCACCCCCATTTTTTTCGCCCCGCCGTGCTGTTTCCCCCGCACACGCGGGGATCGACCGTGTCAAGCTGCGGTATCATGTTTTATCTCCATGTTTCCCCCGCACACGCGGGGATCGACCCGTTCAGGAAAATCGGCCAGGAAACCACCGTCGGTTTCCCCCGCACACGCGGGGATCGACCTTTCTCGGCGGCGCCTTGACACTGCCATATTTCGTTTCCCCCGCACACGCGGGGATCGACCTTGTATTCGGCGGCGAATGGCGGCGGCAGGTCAGTTTCCCCCGCACACGCGGGGATCGACCCTAACCTGCGTACCGTTTCCGCCGCCATAGCTCGTTTCCCCCGCACACGCGGGGATCGACCATAATATTTCCACCCGCCCTCGTACCGCACCGCGTTTCCCCCGCACACGCGGGGATCGACCCGCCCGCAGGGCCAGGTCCCAACGCCGGCCGTCGTTTCCCCCGCACACGCGGGGATCGACCCGCGGGTCAGATCATGGAACATATATATAGAAGGTTTCCCCCGCACACGCGGGGATCGACCATCGTCCGCCGAAATCTCCGCCAGACCCCTGGTGTTTCCCCCGCACACGCGGGGATCGACCCCAGGCTGATCGAGGCCTTGGACACCCCCAGTAGTTTCCCCCGCACACGCGGGGATCGACCCCTGACCGGGGCCGAGGATTCGCCGTTCAAAGAGTTTCCCCCGCACACGCGGGGATCGACCTTATAAAAACAGTAAGGTGGTGATGTGGCTAAGGTTTCCCCCGCACACGCGGGGATCGACCCTCGGCCGGGGCGGTTCCCAAGCCGTTCGGCTTGTTTCCCCCGCACACGCGGGGATCGACCGCAGACCTCGGCCACGGCGCGGCGGGCGGAGCAGTTTCCCCCGCACACGCGGGGATCGACCCGGCTCTTCGGCCCGGTAAAACCGCACCCCGGCGTTTCCCCCGCACACGCGGGGATCGACCTTCTTTCAGCGTGGCCGGTCCCAGTTTACCGTCGTTTCCCCCGCACACGCGGGGATCGACCTTGACCTGGTTGGTTCCCGAAACCCGCCAAGAAGTTTCCCCCGCACACGCGGGGATCGACCCCAGGCATCCTTCATCATGGACATCAACCCGGTGTTTCCCCCGCACACGCGGGGATCGACCCGCGTTCGGCCAGCGGATTACGGCCCTGGCTTGGTTTCCCCCGCACACGCGGGGATCGACCCATCATCGCGGCCACGCCGGGGACCAAACTGGAGTTTCCCCCGCACACGCGGGGATCGACCCGGTCACGCAGGTTTTTGTAATAGGCCCGCTTGGTTTCCCCCGCACACGCGGGGATCGACCATCTGCCGGCCGGGCGAGACCAAAAACGGCTGGGTTTCCCCCGCACACGCGGGGATCGACCCGAGACCGTGGCCGGATCGGACCTGCCCGATCTGTTTCCCCCGCACACGCGGGGATCGACCCATTCTCTGGTGGGTGATCGACTGGAGGTCCCGGTTTCCCCCGCACACGCGGGGATCGACCTCTGGTCGGCGGCCAGCCGGTAATTCCGGGTCCGTTTCCCCCGCACACGCGGGGATCGACCCCACGGAAGGAAGGTCCGGGAAAAAAGGCAAAGGTTTCCCCCGCACACGCGGGGATCGACCGCAGATGGCGGATTTGTTTGGTGATGTCGGCCTGTTTCCCCCGCACACGCGGGGATCGACCCTTTTAAAAGAAGCCGTCAGGCTTGGATTAAAAGTTTCCCCCGCACACGCGGGGATCGACCCGCCCTGCCGGCGATAACCGGTTCGCTGAGCCTGTTTCCCCCGCACACGCGGGGATCGACCCTCGATTTGCTCCAGGCCAGGATTTCCTCGGCCGTTTCCCCCGCACACGCGGGGATCGACCTTGTCCGGCGTGGTTTTCACCCGGACTAGCAGGGTTTCCCCCGCACACGCGGGGATCGACCCGATCACATTGCCACCAGCCAAATCGTTCCAGGGTTTCCCCCGCACACGCGGGGATCGACCTTTGGTCGGCCATGGACTCAAGGCCGATGGTCAGTTTCCCCCGCACACGCGGGGATCGACCATAAGGTGCTCCCGTCCGCCCTGGCCATCACAAGTTTCCCCCGCACACGCGGGGATCGACCAGTCAAGACCTATGGGGCAATCTGGTTGTGATGGTTTCCCCCGCACACGCGGGGATCGACCTGGATATGATAAGCCCATTAAGGCGGTTGCCTCGTTTCCCCCGCACACGCGGGGATCGACCATTGCCGGGCGGGAAAGATTTATTTTTAGAAATGTTTCCCCCGCACACGCGGGGATCGACCTAGATTGCCAGAATTGCCAGAATTGCCAGAATTGTTTCCCCCGCACACGCGGGGATCGACCTTGCCTCATTACCCCACGACTCAGCTTGAAGCTGTTTCCCCCGCACACGCGGGGATCGACCCTGGTCGGACGATCAGGCCGGAACCCTGGGCGAGTTTCCCCCGCACACGCGGGGATCGACCCTATGAACGCCCTGGAAATCATAAACAGCCTCAGTTTCCCCCGCACACGCGGGGATCGACCATAGCCCCGCCTGTCACTGCCTCGGAAGTTCGGGTTTCCCCCGCACACGCGGGGATCGACCCTGGTCGCCGGAGGCCGAGATTCAGTGGCGGCGGTTTCCCCCGCACACGCGGGGATCGACCCCTATATGCTTGTTATATAGGGCGGCGAACTCGGTTTCCCCCGCACACGCGGGGATCGACCCAGACTGGTCGGTGGTGGACTTGGCCTTGCAAAGTTTCCCCCGCACACGCGGGGATCGACCTGGCCCGGTCCGCTCGGCCTCGATCCGATAGAAAGGGGGCAGGATATAGAGCAAACCAAGTCCGATCAGCCATGCCCCGGCCAAGGGAATCAAGACCCCCGGTCGAAAGGGCGGGATCAGGAGCAAGCCCCAAGACATGAGGCCTAGAAAACCGGCGATCACTATCGAATAAACCAGATGGCGGCCTTCAATTAACAAACGGCCGCCCTCGGAAAAGACGGTCAGTCTGTAGCCCAGGCCGATGATTTTACGTTGGTCTTTTGGGGCGGAGATGTCCATATTTATAGAAGAAATTTGGCCGCGGTCACCAGCCCGATATGAACCGGCCCGACTTCAACTCCATAAATTTTTCTTGTATTTTATATTTTTTTTGTTAAATTTAAAAGCCAGTAGGTTCCTGGAGCCGAAGAAGAAGCAAAACCTTGGCATGCGACTCGTGTAAAAATCAAAGCCGTTGTCGGCCTTTCACACGTTTTCCGTCAAAGATTTTGCGAGATTAACCAAAGGAGAATACGAATGTCCTCCATGAATTTGTATGTCGGCAACCTTTCTTT
>Ga0068712_1002700_pt1 | contig 18818 bp, 15 predicted proteins | sample MTBAKSrepl1MetaG_FD_62987 | JGI IMG/M metagenome (GOLD analysis project Ga0068712, IMG submission 62987) | Enrichment culture microbial communities from Arthur Kill intertidal strait, New Jersey, USA, that are MTBE-degrading - MTBE-AKS1... | ecosystem: Environmental > Aquatic > Marine >... | reverse complement strand
ATGTGGCAGGGGCGCGATCTGTCCTGTGTCAGACTCTGGTTAAAGAGTTGGGTCTGTCCCTTGCAGAGGCTGCCCGTCATTTGGGAGTTGCCACCGCTGCGATTGCGGCCGCCTTAAAAAGGAATGAGGCTAAAGTATAATTAGTATAGAACGTCCCCCAACACATTAATAAATTCAATAAATGGGCAGATGTTGTCAAGAATAAGGAGAACGCCTAATGTCTTCGAACGACTGCGAAAAGTGTAGCTTTAGGGCAAAATATGACAATAATTCCAAATCAATTTTAGGCCGGTTATGGAAATGGCACATTAGTTGGTGTCCCGGATGGAAAGGGTATATGAGATCTATTCCTGATGATGAAAGATCTGCATTGGCTGACAAGTATGATTTAAAAAAATACAAATAGTCACAGTACGTATCCTCTTCCCATAAACTTGCCCGAGAGGTTGATGTGCTTGAATGATGGCATCCGTTATTCCGATCAGACTTGAAGTCTTTCATAACATCCAGTAACCATAGTATGCGTGCCAAAGCCATATCAGGCGGCAAAGACGACGCAGATAGACCGGCAACTTGAGGCAGAGGAAAGAAGGCCCGGAAGGGACCTTGGAAGAAGGGAGCCCAAAAGGAAAACCATGCTTCCATTTCTCGACATTGAGAATCGCGGCACCGACATTGTCAAAACCAATTTTTTCGATTCGGAATACGCCCGAAACGGCTGTTTCTTCATATCCACCAAGCATGACTGCGTGGTATGATCTCAATATTCAGGGGATAAAACCCTGACGGGTAAATTCCGGAGTTTAGGGTTGAGCCTTTTATCTGGGGTCTCGCTCCGACCGGCAATGCTCCCCCGGTTTATTGAGATGACATTGTGTCCCTTCCTTTTCAAAAAGGCAAAAAACCAAGCGAAAAGACAGATAAAGGACACATATCATTCTTGATCGACATATCCAATTTATTGGGGTTGCTATTTTTTGGGGGCAGTATGGATTGCGGAACAGGCCTGTTGGGCCGGAGGTCACGAGTTCGAGTCTCGCCGCCCCCGCCACCTGAAAAACAAAGCAGTTGCACTGACTGCGCAACCCCTTTTTTGCTGGATTCCCGGATACCGGGACTTGAGGTCAATGGGGGATCGAGAGGGGCCTTGACATGTCTTGCGGATCATTTAGGTGGTTAGTTGAAATGCGGGTTTTGGCCGAAGAAGAAAAAAAGGCGTAGATGCATGGATCAGCATCCATGCGGTGTCAGATATACTGGCGGGCGTATCTTCGGACGTGGTGGCCGTCCAGGACATGGAATTCCCGGATTTTTTTCAGTGTAACAGGCGAGAAGACGCCGATAGGGAGATAGATAATCCGTTTTCCTAGTCGGGCGGCCATGCTCTGGCACCAGCCCGAAGGGGGGCTTGCCGCCACATAGACCACATGCCGCTCCAGGCTGTAGTCGAGGGCCGCCATGAGGAGCCTTTCGGGTTTGTTCCTGGCAAATCTGAAGAAGGGATCCCGCCAGATGTCATAGACCCGAAGGGGGGGATAGGAGAGCATGAACCCCCCGTACCGGCACCGGGAGATGCCGGGCCCGTCCATGACATCGCCGGCCGGGGTGCTGTAAAAGGCCATATCCGATTCCTGATTGTGCTCGCCCAGCCAGGTCACGCACCAGGGGAACTTCTCCGTCCCCTCCTGGTCTGGATAATCCGGGTCAAAGATCACTACCACCGATCCCACCTTCCCCCTTAGGGGCCGGCCTTCCCTGACGCAGATGGAACCGCCGGTGATCCACTCCCGAATGGTCTCCCGGATGTCCAGGCCGTCGCGCATGGAGCAGGTAAAGGGCTCGATACGGACATTCTCCTCGGTCTTGATCTCAAGGGCCTTTTTCCTCAGGTAATGACCGTACCCTTCCACGGCCACATCCTCAGGTGGATAGGAACAGATATTGATGCCTTTGAACTCGCTGCGCCATTCCCGCTCTCGGCGTTCCCGTCGCTTATTCCGGACCGGAACCGGCACCAGCCGGGTGCGCAGGGTCTTCATCTGCCGATGAAACCGGATCCGTTTCTGGTCCAGGAAGAGGTCTTCTCCCTCCAGACGCAGCACCGGGAGTCCAGGTTCATCGGTCTGCCAGGGATAATGGCTCCCTTCGGCCCAGAACTCATAGGCGAAATTGTCGTCCACGGCCCCACGGGCCGCCACAATGAGCTGATAAAAACTGGCGACCAGATTTCCTGTGAGGAGGGCATAGTTCCTGGCGAACCGGTTCAGGACGCGGATCTGGTTTCGGGAGGGGGTTTCCCTGGTGGTCCTCTCATACCGTTCTGCGGCTGCACGGATCAGGTTCATCTGGATCCTGAGCCTGTCCACATGGGCCTGGCCGGACGATCGACGCCGCTCGTAGGCTGCTGCGAGACAGGGCATCTCCCCCATAATCTCCCGGCTGGAATCCCTGTGGAGGTGGGCAAGGCCGACCCCTTTGCGCACCCGCCGGCCGATGACCTCGGTCTGGGGCTGGTCCAAAAGGCGACGTATCCTGAGGGCATGGGACAGCCCGCACACAAAAAGGACCTTGTTGCCGGTCTTGGCCAGTTGCTGGAGCCTGTAAGCCATGGTCCTTTCCCGGAGCAGGTCCTCGGGAGAGGCCGGCTCGTCCCGGTTTATTGCCATATAGGCCCGGCAGTATGCTGCATAACCGATCCGCGCAACCGCATAGGGATCGGGCATGGGGGAAAAATCAGGGAGATACCCGTCCGTGTCCCGGTCCACAAAATGGACGGGCGCCCCTCTTGAAAGTGCGAGCCGAATGGCCTCCACCTGGCCGTCTGTGGGTTCGATGGGGAGATAGACAAAGACGCCGTCCGATTCTTCGTAATGGACCACGGACAAAAGGGGGAGCCGGTTTACGCCTGCAATGATTTTTTCCTTCAGCGTATCGGGATATTCAACAGCCACATGATCGGGCTGAAAGGCCTCAAAGGCCTTTTGAACCTCCATGGCGAATTCCACCCGGTTGTGGAGGATGGGGACCATGAGGATCCGGCCCCATTGGAGTTCAGGCATCCCTGTCGCTGTCATCCACCAACTCCTTGAAATATGCAGATGCGGCGTCATCCAGGATCATGGATGCGGCCTCTTTAAGGTGGCGGAGCATCCGGTCGCCCCGGTCCCCCCCGCCGGGCCCGTCTTGGATAGGACCTGCCAGGCGCTTCAGGGCATAGCGCGCAATGTTGATCCCGTCCCTCACTGAATAGCGTTCATCTGCCTCATGGGCCGCCTGGAGAAATTCCACCACATATTCCAGGATCTCCTGGTCTGCAAAGGGGAGATTGCTCTTGAGGATCAGGAGCTCTTCGTCTTTTTCCGGGAAATCGATCCGGATTTGGGGCTGGAGCCTTGAATGGATATATTCCGGCAGCTCGAAGGTGCTGGCATCGTCGTTCATGGTGGTGCAGAGCCTGAATTCGGGATGGGCCTTGATCTTGATCCCGGCTACGATGGACTCCACATACCGCCTGCTGTCCAGGAGGGGGGCAAGAGACGCCCAGCTCTTCTCGCTCATCCGGTTTCCCTCGTCAATAATGGCCACACCCCCCTTGATCATGGCAGAGACCACTGGACTGGCCGTGTATTTGATCTTGCCCCTTTCCGATATGACCGGGGTGACAATCAGATCCTCGGGCCGGGTGTCCATGGTGGCCTGAAACAGGTAGACAGGCCGGTTCAAGGCCCTGCCGGCATGGTAGGCAAGGGTGGTCTTGCCCACGCCCGGCTTTCCTACGAGCCGCGGGCTGAGGGGAAGATCTTCATGACCGATGACCAGCCAGGCGGCCTGGATCTGGGTCACAAGTTCCTGCTGGCCCACCCATTGCATGGGGACCTGATCCGGCTCAGTCAGGTGAAGCTCAACCCCGTCGATCGTTGTTTTTTCCAAATGATGTTGCCTCCTCGCTTCAAGATAACGCACAAAATATAATACACCTTGCGGCATTTTGAAAGGACTCGTTGACACTCCGAACAGTCCCATATTTTTTTTGCAAAGGGGATACGACTGTGATAAAAATACAAAAATGAAGTCAAACAGGTGGGACGACGCCTATGCCCGCCGGGCCAGAGACGAAAAGTGGTTGGCCCGGTCGGTCTACAAGCTCCAGGAAATCGACAACCGATTTAAGCTGATCAAGAATGAGAGCCGCGTTCTGGATCTGGGCTGTTATCCGGGCTCCTGGTGTCAGTATGCCCTGAGCAGGGCCGGACCCGGGGCCGATGTGGTGGGCATCGATCTGAAACGGCCGGATCAGCTATCGGATCCTCGATTTCGGTTTATACAGGTGGATGTCATGTCTCTGGAGATAGACCGGCTGGTAAAGGAGATCTCCCTCAGGGACCTGGTCATGAGCGACCTGGCGCCGTCGACCACAGGCATACGGGTCGCTGATGAAAGCCGGTCCCTTGCCCTGGCCGGGAAGGCGGCCGGGATTGCCGACGGCCTCTTGAAGACCGGCGGACATTTTCTGTGCAAGGTCTTTGAGGGGGAGGGACTGAATCGGTTCAAGAAAGAGATTTCGGACCTTTTCCGGGAGGTCCGCCTCTTGAGGCCAAAGGCAACCCGCAAGCGGAGCAGGGAGGTGTATCTCATCGGGTACAGCAGGCAGGAGCGGGGGACCGGGCGCGCCCATATTGGCGAGCCGAGGGATTGACGAATTTAGAGTGTCTTCAGTTCTGTAAATAACAAACTTTCTTTGCGTCTCTGCGCGGTTGCGCGAGATATCTTTTGCCGGGGGGAAATATGTCAGGCCATTCAAAATGGAGTTCCATCAAGCACAAAAAGGGGGCGGCCGATGCCAAGCGGGGGAAGATCTTCACCAAGCTGATCAAGGAGATCACTGTGGCGGCCCGCATGGGTGGGGGCGATCCGGACGGGAATCCACGTCTGAGGGCGGCTATCGCCGCAGCCAAGGCCGAGAACATGCCCAAAGAAAATATCGAGCGGGGCATCAAGAAGGGAACCGGCGAGCTGGAAGGGGTCGCCTATGAGGAGGTCAGTTATGAAGGCTACGGTCCAGGGGGGGTCGCGGTCTTGATCGACTGTCTTACAGACAACAGGAACCGGACGGTGGCCGACATCAAGCACCTGTTTGAACGCCACGGGGGGAACCTGGGCGAGCCGGGGTGCGTTGCCTACATGTTTGAGCAGAAGGGCGTGATCTCTTTTGAGAAGGACAAGGTGGACGAAGAGGCCCTTTTCAATCTGGCCCTGGAGGCCGGCGCGGATGACGTTAATGAAGAAGAAACAGAGTACGAGGTCATTACGGCCCCGTCCAGCTTTGAGGCGGTAAAGAAGGCCATCGATGAGGCCGGTCTCCCCTACACCTATGCAGAGGTCACCCGGATCCCCAAGAGCACCGTCAAGGTGGAGGGCAAAAAGGCCCAGCAGATGCTGACGCTCATGCAGGGTCTTGAAGACCACGACGATGTATCCCATGTATACGCCAATTTCGACATCTCCGAGGCGGATATGGAGGCCCTGGGCTGATGCTGGTGCTGGGGGTGGATCCCGGCTCGCGGGTGACCGGCTACGGCCTGGTGGAAAAGGGCCGCCGGCGCGTTACCTGCGTGCAGGCGGGTCTTATCCGACCCCCTTCGACATCCCCGTTCTACAAAAGAATCCATGCTATATTTGAATCCATGTTGGAAATCATGGACCGCTACGAGCCTGGCGAAATGGCCATAGAAGATCTCTTTTATGCCAAAAACATCCAGAGTTCCCTTAAGTTGGGACATGCGAGAGGCGCGGTGCTGATCGCTGCAGTGCAGTGCAACATCCCCATTTTTGAGTACACTCCGCTGGAGATCAAGAAATCGGTGGTGGGTTATGGCCGGGCCGGCAAGGAGCAGGTCCGCTCCATGGTACAGGTCATCCTGGGGGTCCGGCAGGAATTGCCCCTGGATGCCTCGGATGCCCTGGCCGCAGCCATTTGTCACATCAACTGGACCAGGCTGGAATCGGTGAAGCCATGATCGCCCGTTTGGCCGGGGCCCTCCTTGTCAAGACGCCCCAGTCGATCATTATCGACGTGGGGGGCGTGGGATATGAGGTCATCGTTCCCCTGTCCACCTTTTACGGCCTCCCTGAGACAGACCACAGGGTCGAACTGCTGATCCATACGCACGTGAGGGATGACGCCCTGACCCTGTTCGGCTTTCGATCGAGCCTCGAAAAGAACCTTTTTCTGATGCTCATTTCGGTATCCGGCATCGGACCCAGGCTGGCGGTCAATGTCCTGTCCGGAATCGGCCCGCAGGAGCTGTTGGAGGCCATTGCCAGGGGAGACGCCCTCCGGCTCCAGGCCATCCCCGGGGTTGGGAAAAAGACCGCTGAGCGGATTGCCCTGGAACTGAAGGATCGGGCCTGCAAGGCCCTTGGAGGCATGGATATCCCCCAGGCCCCGAACCTCAAGGGCGAGGAGCGGGGCATGGTGGAGGATGCCTTGTCCGCGCTCGTGAATCTGGGATACTCCGCCAAATCGGCCAAGACGGCCGTAGAGAGGGCCAGCCAGCGGGCAGGCGAGATGACACTGGAAGGACTGATCCGGGAGGCCCTGAGGGCATTGTCGTGACGGTGATATGATGGAAGAACGAATCATTAGTCCTGAACCCCTCTTGGACGAGATCCCTGCGGAGATCAGCCTCCGGCCCCGGACCCTTGACGAATACATCGGTCAGGGGGAGATGAAGCGGAATTTGAGGGTTTTTATCGAGGCGGCGCGGGGTCGTTCCGAGGCCTTGGACCACGTCCTGTTCCACGGAAGCCCTGGTCTGGGCAAAACCTCCCTTGCCCACATCATTGCCAATGAGCTGGATGTGAACATCAGGAGCACCTCCGGCCCGGTCATTGAGAAGTCCGGGGACCTGGCAGCCATCCTCACGAGTCTTGAGCCCAGGGATGTCCTGTTTATCGACGAGATCCACCGGCTCAACCATGTGGTGGAGGAGGTCCTCTATCCTGCCATGGAAGACTATGAGCTGGACATCATTATCGGGCAGGGACCCTCGGCCAGGACCATGAAGATCCCTCTTCCCCCCTTTACGCTGGTGGGGGCCACTACCCGGACCGGTCTTTTGACCCCGCCCTTGAGGGATCGTTTCGGGGTCATCCTGCGGGTGGAGTTCTACGGTCCTGAAGACCTGCATCAGATCGTCCTCCGCTCGGCCGCCATCCTCAGGATCCCTATTGAGGAGGCCGGGGCCATCGAGATCGCCAGGAGGGCCCGGGGGACCCCCAGGGTAGCCAACCGGCTTCTGCGACGGGTTCGGGATTTTGCCGAGGTGGAGGCGGACGGCGTCATTACCCGGGAGGTGGCCGGCCGGGCACTCGATATGCTGGACGTGGACCATGAGGGACTTGACAAGATGGATCGAACCATCATGCACACCATCATCGAGAAATTCGACGGCGGGCCCATCGGCCTGAACAGCCTCTCCGCGGCCGTGAGCGAGGAAAAGGACACCCTCGAAGACGTGTATGAGCCGTTTCTCATCCAGAAGGGGTATATCAAGCGGACAGCCCAGGGCCGGGTGGCCACACGGAGGGCCTATCTCCACCTGGGGCTGGATAAAAAAGGACCGGGGGATGGGGATCAAGGCAAGCTCTTCGGCTGAAAAGGCCCGACCGGTGCCCGAACAAGGGTCAAAAGAGCGGAATCCGATCAAAAGACCCTTGCCATGAGGGGGAGGGCCACAAAGGCCCCCAGGGAGCTCCCCATATTGGTCAGGACCACGATCAAAAGGACCCGCGTGATCTTATTCTTCCAGAATCCACTGAAAGATCCGATATCTTCGGGGAGCTGCTCAAAGTCTTTTACCTTGGGCTTGCGCAAAAAGATCTCCACGAGCCCGGCCACCCATCCCGCGGCGATCATGGGGTTCAGAGAGGTAATGGGAGAGGCGGCCACAGCGGTCAGGATGGTCAGGGGATGGGCCAGGGCCACAAGTGCCCCCACTCCGGCAAAGACGCCGTTGGCCAGGACCCACCACTTGATCATGTGAGATCCGGCCTCGGCCCCTGCCATGAAAAACCCTGCAACGATCAGCCCCACAACGAAGACCGGAATGGCCCATTTCAAAAATCCCATGAGTTTTCCCTTTGGTGGAAGGACTTCCAATGCCGCTACATCTACGGGTTCATGCCAGTGGGCCTGGATCCCGGGGACGTGTCCGGCCCCCACCACGGCGACGATCCGTTTGCCGGGGGCCGTGCGGATCTTGGCCGCCAGGTAGAGGTCCCTTTCGTCGATCAGGACCCGCCGCAATTCAGGGAGGAGGTCCCCCAGTTCGGCCAGAAGGGCCTCCAGGACATCTTTTTGCTTCATTTTCTCGATGTCCTCTTTTTGGATGTCCTCTACGTCCCCAAAGGAGACCAGCAATTGGGCCAAAAGCTTCACTTTGGGCCAGAGGCCCATAAGCCGCCAGGCCCTGGAAAGGGTGGTCCGGATGTCCCTGTCTGCCAGATGGATCTGTGCCCCTGCCGCCTCGGCGGCCTCGATGGCCCGGAGCATTTCCGCACCCGGCTTGATGCCCAGTTTCTTCCCGATCTTTTTCTGGAAAGAGGCCAGCATCAGATTGGAGAGGAGAAGGAAGGCCTTCTTCTCCCTGATGACCTTGATGAGGTCGGTCTCTTTCCAGCGGTTTTCCTGGATCATGGCCTGGTATCTGGATTCACAGAGCTCCACGCATACCGTGTCGGGCCGCTCCTCTTGGATGACCGCTGCCACAAGGTCTGCGCTTTCCTCGGACACATGTGCCGTTCCGATGAGGGTGATGTCTTTGTCTTGAAAGGTGATGTTGTGCCGGTTCTCGCTTTGGATCATCAGTGGTCCTCGTTTTACATGTGGGATGAACAGGCCCTGGCTCATACCATAAATCCCTTTGGTTTCCAAGGAGTTTTGATTTTTTCAAATTTCCCTGAGACCTTTTGCCCCCTAAAGGGCTCTTAATCAACTGTGGCTGTGATCAAAACGTTTAGGAGGCAGTATTGGTCCCGAGGCGTATATTTTTCTGGATTTTCCTGAAGCGGCTGCCGGTCGCAGGCATTCTTGCCTTTCTTTTTTTTGCCGGCCCTTTTCCGTCCCGTGCTGCCACGGTCCAGGTGGAGACCCTTGGCACGACGACGGCCTGTCCTGCAGGGGAGGTCTGTTCTGTCCGGTTCCGTTTCAGGGTCTCGCCTGCCTGGTACATCCATGGGCCTGGATCGGCTGAGGACGGCATGATCCCCACAAGGCTGTCCTTTCCCGATTCTCCCTGGATCAAGGTGACCGATATCCGCTTTCCGGAACCGGAGAAAAAGGCCTTTCCTTATGCCAGCGAGCCGGTGGCGGTCCTTTCCGGCGAGTTCGACGTCACGGCCCGAATCGTGATCGCCCGGGATGCCCCCCTGGGCCAACAGGAGATCACAGGCCTGCTGTCCTATCAGGCCTGTTCAGCCGCCTCGTGTCTCCCCCCTGAAAGTGTGTCGGCGCCCCTTTCCGTGACCGTGGGCCGTCCTCCCGAAACCTCAGATGGAGAGCCGCGCCCCCCTGTATGGCCCGAGGCCGATGGGGCCGCTTCTCCATTGTCCCCCCTGCCCGGCAGAGAGACCGGGGCCGGTCTCTGGCTGACCCTTGTCCTGATCTTTATGGGCGGTCTCGCCCTCAATCTGACCCCCTGTGTGTATCCGCTGATCCCCATTACGGTATCCTATTTTGGGGGAAAGGCCCGCAGACCCGGTAGCTCCACTTTGCTTCAGGGTTTTATCTATATCTGCGGCCTTTCAGTGACCAACTCGGTTTTGGGCGTTACGGCCGGCCTTTCGGGCGCCATGGTGGGCGCGGTCCTTCAGAATCCGCTGGTCCTTGCGGGCGTGGCAGGCGTCCTTGCGGCCCTGGCCTGCAGCTTTTTCGGGCTCTGGGAGATGCGCTTTCCGTCCGGTTTGACCCGGCTGGCCTCGAGGAATTACCGCGGATATTTCGGGACCTTTTTTATGGGACTCACCCTGGGCATTGTGGCGGCCCCGTGTCTGGGGCCTTTTATACTGGGCCTGTTGACCTATGTGGGACAGAAGGCCGACCCATTTCTGGGCTTTCTCTACTTTTTTGTTTTGAGCCTCGGCATGGGGCTTCCCCTGGCGGTTTTGGCCCTGTTTTCAGGCGCCCTGGAGCGACTGCCGGCCTCGGGTGCATGGATGACGTGGATCCGTAAGGTCTTGGGATGGGTGCTGGTGGCCATGGCCGCTTATATCATTCAACCCCTTGTGCCGGATCCAAAGGCGCGCTGGGTCCTTTTTGCAGGCATTGCCGCGGCCGCAGGGCTCCACCTGGGATGGCTCGACAGGCCAGAGCGGGCCGGCCGGCTTTTCAAAACGGTCAAGAAAGGGGTCGGCATGGTCCTTATCCTGGGCGGGATGGCCCTTTTTTTTGCGGGACCCCCGCAACACGGGGGAGGGGTGGCGTGGATTTCGTATGAAAAGGGCATGCTCTCCAATGCAGCACAGGACAAAAAGCCGGTGATCCTCGATTTTTATGCGGACTGGTGCGGGCCGTGCAAGGCCATGGAGCGGGATGTGTTCACGGACCCGGAAGTGATGGCCCTCATGGATGAATTCCTGCCCGTTCGCGTGGATCTGACCCGGAGACATCCCCATCATGAGGAACTGCTCGGGCGTTTCCAGGTTCGGGGCGTGCCCACCATCCTGTTCTTTGACAGGGAGGGGGGTGAACACAGGCAGCTGCGGATCGAAGCGTATGAACCGGCGGACAAAGTGGCGGATAGGATGCGGCAGGCAGCAGGCCTGGCCGAGAAGTGAAAGAGCCTACAAAAAGGAGGAAGTGATGATGGAACGACAGAAGGAACTGAATGAAAACCGGCTGAGGCAACTGGCCCGATTCGCGGAACTTCTCCCCGATGTTCTGAAGGACGTGAGGGACCAGGGCGCAAAGGCATACCAGGACGGGGCCCTTGATGCCAAGACAAAACGGTTGATGGCCTTGGCTGTCGCCATGGGGGCAGGATGCCGCAACTGCGTACTGGGACAGACCATGTATGCCCTGGAGTGCGGGGCCACAAAAGAGGAGATCCTGGAGACCATCTCTGTGGTGGTGAGCATGCGGGGGACCACCGGCGTGGCCGAGTCCCTCAGGGTGATTCAGCTCTTGGACGAAATGGAAGGGTAAGGACCCGTGTTTTTCATGCGGTCAGCGATGGCCCTGGCAGCGAGCATGCCGCTGGCCGAGGCCTGGAGGAGGCCGCGGGTAATGCCTGCGCCGTCGCCCACCACAAAAAGGCCGTGGATGGCTGTTTCCATTTGAGACGATACATCTGTTCGGTGGGAATAGAACTTGACCTCCACGCCATAGAGAAGGGTGTGCCTGGAATAAACCCCGGGCGCCATCCTGTCGAGGGCCTGAAGCATTTCAATAATGCTCAGGAGGTGACGGTACGGGAAGACAAAGCTCAGGTCGCCCGGTGCGGCGTGGTGCAGGGTCGGTTTGGTGAGACAGCGCTCGATGCGCTCCGGGGTGCTCCGCCTCCCTGCCAGAAGGTCTCCGAGGCGCTGCACTATGACGCCCCCGCCCAGGAGATTGGCAAGCCGGGCGATGTCCTGTCCATAGGCAATGGGATCGTGAAACGGTTCGGTAAAAGAACTGCTGACCAGTATGGCAAAATTTGTGTTTTCGCTCTTTTTTTCGGCATAGCTGTGCCCGTTTACCGAGATGATGCCGTTGGTTTCCTCGGTCACCACTTCGCCGTAGGGATTCATGCAGAAGGTTCGGACCTTGTCGTCAAAGGTCTTGGAATAGTGGATCAGCTTGGATTCGTAGGTGACATCGGTGATCGCCTTGAGTATGGTGGCAGGGAGTTCCACCCGAACCCCGATATCCACGGAGTTGGAATGGGTCTTCAGACCCAGGATCTCTCCCTGTTTCTTCATCCAGCGGGCCCCTGACCTGCCCGGGGCAGCCACCACGAATCCGGCCTCGATGGTGCGGCCGTCCGCCAGGCGCACGCCCTGAATCCGGCCCTGGCGGGCAAGAATCTCTGCGACCTGGGTCTCTGTACAGATCTCCACCTGGCCGATCAGGGAGGTCCGAAGCCGTTCCAGGACAATCCGGCAGTTTTCGGTGCCGATGTGGCGGATGCGGTTGGCGATGAGTTCCAGATCGGCCTGTTTCGCCTGGTCGGAAAGGGTCTCCACCTTTGTCCAGTCTTCGCCGAAGATCCGCTCCGGGGCCCCGTGGGCCACGTAGATGGCATCGGTGCGTTGAAGGAGCGCCTCCAGATCGTTCCGGCCCATGTATTGAGCCAGGTCTCCTCCTACCTCTGTGGAGAGGGTCAGCTTTCCGTCGCTGAAGGCCCCGGCCCCCCCCCACCCGCAGAGACGGTCCTCTCTGGATCCGTGCCTGCGAAGGCTGAGGTCTTTTCCCTTCTCGAGGAGCAGGACCCGGGGGACCTGCATCTCTGCCAAGGTCAGGGCGGCAAAGATGCCCGCCGGACCTGCGCCGATAATAATGACGTCGTAGACCATTGATGCCTCCATTTATGTTAAGAGACGGAGCCAAACCCCCTTTTTCGCCCGGGCGCCGCAGAAAAGGGGTTAAGGGGGGCGTGTTCGAGGGCCGACCCGGGTGGGCGCGACCTGTCTTGGATACAGGATAGCCTATCCGGCTGTCCCAAATCAACCGGGCTGTGCCGCGGACCGCCTGCTTGACATATCCGCCAAAATTGCTTAAGTTTTGCCTACGTTTTTTCAACAGGCAACGGTCTCAAGCCCCCTCCTGTCACATCTTCCAGCTATCAACCGCGCCCATTAAGCACCCTGTCCCGCCGGGGAGCATGCATGAACCGGGCAGGGGCAGTCTGTGGCAGGCCGAAACCGGGCGCAGCATAGCACTGATACAGTGAGCGAAGCGACATTCCTTGCAGTGGGTTTATGGTGGTTTATCAACAACCGATGATCGATGACATTCAATCGTGGTTAAAAGAGGGCGAGGGCTCCAGGGCCGTGGTGGGGCTCTCGGGATCCGCACAGATCTATTTTTTCAGCCGCATCCTGTCGGGTCTTGACAGACCCTGCATGGCTGTTCTCCCGGATCGAAAGACCGCGGAATGGTTCTACAGGGGCCTGGGATTCTTTATGGACGGGTCTGAGACGCATGGGGCGTGTTCGGATCAGAGGCTCCAGCAGTTTTTCTCCTACGATTTGTCCCCCTTGACCGGTCTCAGCCCTCATCCGGAGCTGGTTGCCCGCCGCATAAGGAGCCTGTATGCCCTCACTGCCGACAAAAATCCGGTGGTGGTCACCTCTGTGGAGGCCCTGTGTTTTCGCATCCTGCCCAAGGCGTCGCTCATTGGTTCAGTGGAATACCTTGTGCCGGGAGAGGAGGTGGCGAGAGACGATCTGATAGCCCGACTTGAGGCCAATGGCTATGAGCGCACCTCCCTGGTGGAAGAACGCGGGGATTATTCGGTTCGAGGGGGGGTGGTGGATATATTTTCGCCCCTTTACCCTCTGCCCGTCCGCCTGGAGTTCTGGGGCGACCACCTGGAATCGATCCGTTCCTTTGATCCTGTGAGCCAGCGCTCTCAAGGTCTTCTGGAGGAGATGACCCTTCTTCCTGCCTCGGAGATCCTCATGGACAGGCCCAACATGGAACGGGCCAGGTCCATGGGGAGGCTCCCTGGTTCCGATCCCGGGACCCGGTTTCCAGGCCAGGAGGCCTGGCTCAACCATTTCTATCCCTATCTTGATTCTCCGCTCGACTACCTCCCGGAAGAGGGGATCCTTGTCCTTTTTGATCCTCACCGCTTTGAATCAGAGGCCCAGAAGGCGGATCGGCGGTTTCAGAAGGACGAGGAGCGATTCCGGGAGGAATCTGCTAAGAAAGGCATCCCTTTTCCGGATCTGGAGGGGGTGTTTGTTTCCTACGAGGAGATTGAGGGGGGCTTTCGAACCCGTCGGCAGATCGCATTCAGCGAACTGGATCTCCATAAGGGCGACTCTTCTGATGCAGTCCTGAGGCTCCATGGCCGCTTTGATATAAAGGATGATCTGGAGCTCTCTCTCGGCCGGGCCGGGAGGGTTTCCATGGCCCCCTTTGCCCAGAAGGTGGCCTCGTGGCTGGGCGCCAGGGCAAGTGTGGTCATTACGTGCAGTGCGGAGCAGCAGGCCAACCGGTTGAAGGAGATCCTGGCCAACTACGACATCCAGGTAGAGCGGGTGGTGAAGGGATGGGGCCAGATCCCTGATGGTCCGGGGCTGAGCCTGTGTCTGGGGAGGCTCTCAAGGGGATTCGCCTGGCCGGATGCGGGCCTTTTTGTGGTGAGCGAAGACGATATTTTCGGAGCCAAGGCCGCCAGGGCGCGGGCCAAGAGGGGACCGCGCAAGGAGGCCCTGTCGTGGTCCAGCTTCGGCCAGCTTCAGGCCGGAGATCTGGTGGTGCACGAGGAGCATGGCATCGGAAGATACGGGGGTCTGGTGACCATGGAGGTGGCCCGGAAGATCAACGACTTTGTCATTGTGGAATATGCCAACCAGTCGAAGCTCTATATCCCCGCGGATCGGGTCAGCATTTTACAGAAATATGCAGGGGCCGACGACTCCATCCCCAAGCTGGATCAATTGGGCGGAAATTCATGGAACATTGCCAAGCAAAAGGCGAGAAAGTCGGTTCAGAAGATCGCCAAACAGCTTGTGGAGCTCTATGCCCTCAGAAAATATCGAAACGGATTCGCCTTTTCGCCCCCGGACCCCTATTTTCGGGAATTCGAGGCCACCTTTGAACACGAAGAGACCGACGACCAGATCAAGGCCGTAGAGGACGTCCTGTCAGATCTCTGTTCCGAACGGCCCATGGACCGTCTCGTGTGCGGGGACGTGGGCTTTGGAAAAACAGAGATCGCCCTCCGGGCCGCGTTCAAGGCCGTGTCGGATGGAAAACAGGTGGCCTTTCTGGTCCCCACCACGGTCCTGGCCGAACAGCATTTCGAGACCTTCCGACAGAGGATGGCGCCCTTCGGCATCGAGGTGGGGGTGCTGAGCCGATTCAAGACCCGGCGGGAGCAGACAGAGACCGCGGCAAGTCTCCGCTCGGGTAAGATCGACGTGGTGATCGGGACGCATCGCATACTCCAGAAGGACATCAGATTCGCTGACTTGGGGCTTCTGATCATTGACGAAGAACAGCGTTTCGGTGTGCGGCAGAAAGAGGCCCTGAAGCGGTACAGGGCCCTGGTGGACGTGCTGGCCATTACGGCCACGCCGGTTCCGAGGACCCTGCAGATGTCCATGATCGGGGTCAGGGATCTGAGCGTTATAGAAACCCCGCCCCAGGACAGGCAGGCCATCGAGACCTATCTGTTTCCCTATGACGAGGCCCTCATCATCCGGGCGATTGAATCGGAGATGGAGCGGGGCGGCCAGACCTTTTTCGTGCACAACCGGGTGCGCACCATCGGGCATATGGCCGGTGAATTGCGGAAGCTGGTGCCCCGGGCGCGTCTTGCAGTGGCCCACGGCCAGATGAAGTCGAGAGAACTGGAAGAGACCATGCTTCGGTTTTTGCACAAAGAGGTCGATGTGCTGGTATGCACGACCATTATTGAGTCGGGGCTGGACATCCCTTCTGCCAACACCATCATTATCGATCAGGCAGACCGGTTGGGCCTGGCCCAGATCTATCAGTTGAGGGGCCGTGTGGGTCGGGCCAAGGAGAAGGCCTATGCCTATCTGATGATTTCCAATGGATCGGCCCTCACCAGGGATGCGGAAAAGAGGCTCAAGGCCTTGATGGATTTTTCCGATCTCGGCGCAGGCCTGCACCTGGCCATGCACGACCTGAGGATTCGCGGCGGCGGCAACATCCTCGGATTCTCACAGTCGGGGCATATCTCTGCGGTCGGTTATGAGCTTTACCTCAAACTCATCGAACGGGCCATTGCTGAACTGAAGGGGGAGGAATGGGAAGACGATATCAATCCCGAAATCAATATTGACATCCCTGCCTACCTCCCGGCGAGCTATGTAATGGACACGGATGTCCGCCTGAACATCTACCGGAGGCTTTCGAGTCTGGTGGATCTCTCGGAGCTTAAGGAGATCTCGGAAGAGATCCGGGACCGCTTCGGTCCTCCCCCTCAGGAGGTAGTGCATCTCTTCGGCCTGATGTCCCTCCGCCTCCTGATGAAACATCTCCGGATCGCCAAGCTGGATGCGGGACGTCATCGCCTCACCCTGACCTTGCCTGAGAATACGCGCGTCAGAGGGGAAACCCTTGTCAGGCTCATCCAGGCCCATCCCCGCAAATACCGGCTCGTATCGGATACGATGCTCAGTATCAGTGTCCCGTCCTTTTCTTTTCCGGAAGACCTGGAGAGGGCGGCAAGCGAGATAAGGGCACTGGGCGGTAATCCCAAGTGAGGGCATGAGGGGGGGCGAGGAAGGCCGTGGCCGCAAAAAAGTTGTTTTAATTTTTCGGGTTTGCTGCTAACTTGAACAATTCAGGCTGTTTTGTAAGGTGGGCCCTGGCATCCTGTGCTGTTTGCACGCTCAGGGCTTGCCGCTGCGTGACAGCAGCCAACGCCATATTCAGAAATCTGAAAATATCCTGATCATCTGTGGAGGCATTGATTCCTTTGTCATGGGTTGTTTGAACGTTATGAAATCACCCCGATCAGCGCGGCGCCTGTGGCTGACGGCCTTGTCCGCTGTTCTTTTGTCTGTGGTCCCGGTATGGGCAGAGATTCAAAACAGGATTGTGGCCATTGTCAACAACGAGGTCGTCACCCTTCATGAACTCAACAGCAAGATGAGAGAGCTTACCGGCCTCAACCCGAAGGAACTCAAGGCAAGATCCGAGGACAGATACATCGAGACCCGGCGAAAGATCCTCAATGAACTGATTGATCAGAAACTCGCCCTTGAGAAGATCAGGGAACTGGATATCAGGGTGTCGGCTGAAGAGGTGGATCAGGCCATCGAACGGGTGAAGGAGGACAACCAGTTGACCCAGGAGGACCTCATCGCCATGCTCGAACAGCGGGGGACCACCTACGAGGCCTATCGAAAATCCATCCAGAGCGAGCTGGAAAGGATGCGTCTCATCAACCATGAGGTCCAGTCCAAGATCATATTGAGGGAAGAAGATATCGAAAGCTATTACAAGGCGCATCTGGACGAGTTTACCAGCGGGGCCAAGGTGCGCCTGGCCCTCATTTATCTCAAGCAATCCGATACGGGCGACAGAAAGGAGGCCCGGGAGCTCTACCAGAAGGCCGAAGAGATCCTCGCCAGGATCGAAAAGGGCGAGGACTTCGCCAGCCTGGCCAGGAGATTCTCCAGCGGTCCCGGGGCGAGGGAAGGGGGGGATCTGGGCGTGTTCAAGCTCTCGGAACTGGATCCGGAGATGGCCAAGCAGATCAAGCCCCTTTCCAGAGGAGAGGTTTCCAGACCCATTGTCAGACCGGATGGGATACGGATCATTAAGGTGGTAGAAAAACAGGATGGGGGCGTCAAATCGCTCGAACAGGTTCGCAAGGCCATTGAGTCGATCCTTTACCGCAAAGAGCTCGAGAGGAGATATTCCGCCTGGATCAGCGACTTGAGGAAAAAGGCCTATACCAAGATCATATTCTGAGACCGGGGCACAGGATGGATGAGGAACGCCAGCCATTGAACGGCGACGGCCAGGAGTGGGAATTCCCCTCCCAAAAGGAACTGGGGGCCGTGTTTCGGGCCAAACGGGAGGAACTGGGGCTTGACTATGATCGCATTTCCAAACAGACCAAGATCAAGCCCAACTATCTCGAGGCCCTTGAAAATGAAGAATGGGACCGTCTCCCCTCGCCCCCGTTCGTGAGAGGATTTATCCGCTCCTATGCGCGGGCCCTCGGCCTGCCGGACGAAGGCCTTTTGGCCCTTTATCAGGAGACCTTACCCCCGGCATCGCCCATGCCCAGGCCCATTCAGGCGGAGTCCGCCAAAAAGAGGACGCCCCTTTATCTGGTCCTGATCCTGTTGGGGGGCATCGCGTGCCTCGTGGCTGCGTACTACTACTGGATCAGTCCCCTGGACATGATGGAAAAACCAGCCGAAAAGGAAGGTGTGTTTTTTGGAGATGAGGGGCCGGAAAAGGCGGCCGATGACCGGGCTGAACAAAGGGAGGCGGCTGCTGCATGGCCCGACAAGACGGACGAGCTTTCAGGCCCGGCCGCGGCTGAGGCTGAATTGTCCCAGGATGCCCCGGGCCCCGCGGAGGAGGAGACTGTCCCGGCGACCCTGGCGGAGGCGAGCGCCCAGCCGGAGGCAGAGGAAGCGCCCCTTCCGGAAGCAGAGAAAGCGCCCCTGGCGGAAGCAGAAAGGCAGACAGGGCCTGAGACAGTGGTTTCGGAAACATCAGAGAGCCCTGAAGCCGGTTCTCCGGCCCTAATCCTGAAGGCCGCTGTCAGGCAAAGGACCTACGTCAAGATCAGCATAGACGGAGAAAAGCCAAAGGAATACATCTTTGAGCCCGAAAGCAGCCCTGAATGGCGTGCCCAAAAGGGATTTGAACTCCTCATCGGCAATGCGGGGGGCATAACGCTTGAATTCAACGGTCAAAAAATGGATGATCTGGGCAAAGAGGGGCAGGTCGTCAGGCTGCGACTTCCCGCGGATTAGACTTTATATGTATGACTTCTCCGCAACGTGCGAAGAAGTTTGCCCGTGGGGGTCTCTGCCCAAGGGCTGCAAAAACCGAATACAGCTCCTGGGGACGGCAGCAGGGCTTTAAAATACAGTCTGTTTAAGCCCCA
>Ga0068712_1002693_pt1 | contig 18885 bp, 13 predicted proteins | sample MTBAKSrepl1MetaG_FD_62987 | JGI IMG/M metagenome (GOLD analysis project Ga0068712, IMG submission 62987) | Enrichment culture microbial communities from Arthur Kill intertidal strait, New Jersey, USA, that are MTBE-degrading - MTBE-AKS1... | ecosystem: Environmental > Aquatic > Marine >... | reverse complement strand
AACTATCCACTCGTCGGAATATCGTGGTCATTGCCGATGAAGCGCACCGCAGTCAGTATGACTTCATCGACGGATTCGCGCGCCACATGCACGACGCTCTGCCGAATGCGTCCTTCATTGGGTTTACGGGTACGCCCATCGAACGTGACGACCGCAGCACGCCGGCGGTCTTCGGCGACTACATCGACAAATACGACATCCTGCGGGCAGTCGAGGACGGCGCTACCGTTCCCATCTTTTACGAAGGCAGGCTGGCAAAGATCGATTTGCGGGAAGAGGAAAAACCGACAATCGACCCGGAGTTTGAAGAGATCACAGAGGGGGAGGAAGAGTCCTACAAGCAGAAACTGCGCACCAAGTGGGCTGCGCTTGAAGCGATGGTCGGCACGGAAAAGCGAATCTCGCTCGTTGCGGAAGACCTGGTTCACCATTTTGAAGACCGCCTGCTGGCATTAGACGGCAAGGCCATGGTGGTTTGCATGAGCCGTCGAATCTGCGTGGACATGTACAACGCCATCGTGAAGCTGCGGCCTGATTGGCATAGCGAGGACGACGACAAGGGCGTACTGAAGATCGTCATGTCCGGTTCCGCATCGGATCGCGCTGAATGGCAGCCCCATATTCGCAGCAAACCGCGGCGTGAGGCCCTGGCCAAGAGGTTCAAAGACCCGAGCGATCCTATGAAGGTGGTGATCGTGCGGGATATGTGGTTGACCGGATTCGACTGCCCGTCGCTGCATACGATGTATGTCGACAAGCCGATGCGGGGACACGGCCTGATGCAGGCGATTGCCCGCGTTAACCGGGTATTCAAAGATAAGCCGGGGGGGCTGGTCGTTGACTACCTCGGCCTTGCGGACCAGTTGAAACGGGCCCTTGCGGACTACACCGAAGCGGGCGGCCGCGGCAAGGCGGCCATCAACCAAGAAGAAGCCGTTGCGGTGATGCTGGAGAAGTTCGAAATTGTCGTCTCCATGTTCCACGGTTTCGATTACATCTCTCTTCTCAAAGCAGAACCGGCAAAGCGTATCGCCGGGATTGCGGCCGCTATGGAACATATCCTTCAGCTGGACGATGGCAAAAAGCGCTATCTGACAGAAGTTACGGCGTTGTCGAAGGCATTTGCTCTCGCTGTTCCGCATGAGAAAGCTCTTAATATTCGTGATGAAGTGGGATTCTTCCAAGAGGTCCGCGCCGGGTTGGCCAAAGCAACGGTTGAAGGTGAAGGCAAGAGCCCCGAAGAGATGGATACCGCGATTCGCCAGCTGGTATCGCGGGCCGTGGCTTCAGAAGAGGTCATCGACATTTTCGCTGCGGCGGGATTAAAGAAACCGGATATCTCGATTCTCTCGGACGACTTCCTTCAGGAAGTGCGGCAGCTTCCCCACCGGAACCTCGCGGTGGAACTACTGAGAAAACTCCTAAACGATGAGATCAAGACAAACTCCCGCAAAAACGTTGTCCAGGCACGATCCTTCGCGGAGATGCTTGAAAAGGCCATTCGTAAATACCAGAACCGGGCGATTGAGGCCGCGCAGGTGATCGAGGAACTCATCAAATTGGCCAAAGAAATGCGCGAGGCTCAGCAGCGTGGCGAAAATCTTGGCATGACCGATGATGAAATCGCCTTCTACGACGCGCTTGAGGTTAACGACAGTGCGGTGAAAGTTCTGGGGGATGAAACGCTGAAGACGATTGCGCATGAACTGGTTGAAGCGGTCAGGCGGAGCGTAACCATAGACTGGACTGTTCGCGAAAACGCCCGTGCCCAGATACGTGTGATCGTGAAGCGGATTCTGCGCAAATACGGCTATCCCCCCGACAAACAGGAAAAAGCAACTCAAACCGTTCTGGAACAGGCAGAGGTGCTCTGCAAAGAGTGGGCAGCGGTATAAAAGAAAAAATCGCCCAACAGTCAGTGTGTGGGGGTCGGACCAAGGTAACTGCCAGGGATCAAAACGGATATTCTCGAAATGCCCCCTCATTTTCGGGTTATATCCCGTTTTTTGGCAGGAAGAACTCATTATTGGAATTGAACCACGGCGAGAGCTTAACGGCACTTTATTCCGGGGCAAATATGGCAGGTTAGCGACAGATGTTACCAGCGAGAGTTTTTGCTCAAGTTCGCCAAGGATCACAAGAGGTGGCTTCATTTTTAACTAAGCTGATTGCGGTAAGAACGGGCCAGGAGTTCAATCAACAAAAGGGTCGAAAGGGAGGTTTTGTCGAAGGCGGAGATCATCTTTTCGGATGTTTTCTGTCGTCGCACGGTGTATGATTATCCTGCTGGCGCAACCGTTAACCATGGGGGCAACTTGGACATACACTTTTCGAGGCACACAAGGCGAAGAGCAAAACTTTACAACATCCCGGAATCAACGATTCGAACCATATTGGGCGGTTCTGATTTGGATGTGGGGAACCATGAACTGATCAAAGAGGTAGCTGGTTTTAAATATCCAATCAAAATCGTGGTCTCGGTTGAAGAGGACAAGATGAATGTCATAACCAACTACCCGCTAAAGAGAGGGAGAACGTTATGAAGGTACATTATGATGAAGAGGTGGATGCTTTGTACCTGGAATTGGGTGAGGAAGAACCGGATGGGGTTATTGAAATTGCAGAAGGTGTAAATATTGATACAACCGCTGATGGAAGACTTACCGGCATCGAAATCCTGAAAGCATCAGACAAAATGGACCTTGCAACGATCCTATCATATTCTCTGGAACTTGACCGCAGCATATTACGGAACAATACCGTCAAACAGCAATCCGTTTAAGAATGGGCCTTTGAATCGACCAATAATCGACAGACCGCTGCCCGAAATCGACTGATCGCCCGGTGCCTGTCTATGTGCGGTGTAGCACAGACAGGCTGAGACGAGGCGTGTCCTCCTGTTGTCGTCCTCCAATAATAGAGAGCGTTGCGTATATAGTGTATACTGGGACGCTGGATGACCATGCCAAGAAAATCTCGAATAGATGCCGCAGGTGCGGTCCACCATATAATGGTCAGAGGGATCGAACGGCGGGCGGTGTTTCGCGGTGATAGCGAGAGGGACCATTTCCTGGAGCGTCTTGGGGAAATTCTTCAGGATACCCAGACCCCCTGTTATGCATGGGCGTTGATGCTCAATCACGCACACCGTGTCAAAATGGCGAGTTCTTATCACCTCTTTCGTTTTCGAACACAGTGGCCAAATACCATCGGTCAGACAACAGGAGGTATTCATGAATTTGGTTGGCGAAGCGATCAAACACCGTCTGTCACGGCGGGCTTTTCTTAAAGGCGCCGGATCCCTTGCCGCGGCGCCTTTCCTGACAGGCCTCTGCGGGACCGTGCTGGGAGGATGCTCTTCAGGCTCCACAGCTTCCAGCTATCCGGACAGGTTTAACACCAGACTCGTGATTCTGGGGTCATCCGGTGGTGTGAGCTACTGGCCGGGATCAAACCGCGCGAGTTCCTCATCGGCGCTGGTCGTTAACGACACGATCTATCTCATTGATCTTGGACAGGGCTCCACTGCCCGGCTGAATGAGGCGTTCAATTCACAGGGTGTTGTAAATGCGGACGGCTCATATATGGACGATCCGTCTTCTACCTTCCTCGACAAGGTGAAAGCGCTCTTCTTTACTCATCTCCATCAGGACCATATCGCCGATTACGCCAACTTACTCCTGATCGGTGCCGGGTGCCATATGGGCAATCCTTCGCCTTATGGCTGGGGCCAAAATCCACTGCAGATCATAGGTCCCTGCAACCGTGGACAGCTGGATAACAACAATAATCCCAATATCCCGGATAAGGAGATAGATTCATGGATTATCCGGACAGACAATTCGGATCCTGCCCTGGTCACTCCAACGCCCGGTACCATACAGATGACCGACCTTGTCCTGCAGGCCTTTGCCCAGGCTGTCAATGATCTCATGCTCGATGACGGATATCCCAACTACAGAAGTCTGGTGGAGGTCACTGAGATCGGCCAGCCTCTCCAAACCCAGGACAGCCCTACCTGTCCGTTGATGGCGCCGTTTCCGGCATATCCCGCGGGGGGTGGCAGTGACGAAAACGGCGTCAGCGTGCAGGCCACGCTCGTGGATCATCATCAGGCATATCCGGCATTTGCATTTCGGTTCGACACGCCTGATGGATCGGTAGTTTTCTCGGGCGATACGGGCCCCAACACCACAGGCAACCGAGACCTTGTGGAAGGCGATCCGGAACTCGCTTATGGAAACCTGCAGATTCTGGCTGACGGCGCTGATGTTTTGGTTCATGAGGTTATCGACACGGCATGGGTCAATAAAAAGTTTGGGGAAAACCCGGTCCAGACCTCGCCGCTTTATGTCCTTAAGGAGCACATGTTAAGCGCGCACACGCAGATTGAACGGGTCGGGCAGGTTGCAACGTTTTGCAATGTCAAGACGCTGGTGATCAACCATATCGTGCCGGGCATGGCCCCGATGTCGCATCTGGAAAATGCCGGGCAGAACTTCTTGGGAAACCTGATTATCAGTGAGGACCTCATGCAGATTGGTGTAAGCACGTTTGGCGGTGTTGTGCTGTGATAACCGATTCAAGCCTTGTCCATACTTCCGCACCGGGTAGAGATAAGATTGACATCGCGGCATATGGCGAACAACAGGGTCCCAAGAGACGGCTTCAGTGTCAACTAAGCTGATTGCGGGCTTTCTGTGCCATCGTCAGCGAAGTAGAAAAGGTGAAAAAACCAATCGGCGATGCTCCGGCCGTTATGGACGCCGTCCCCGCGCGTTTTTGCTGAGGTTTGCCAAGTATATGCTGAATGTGATTGGGGAGGCATTCCCCTGAAGGATTGAAAAAGGCGGAAGCCGAAAGCCGAGATCCGATCAAAGGTTCCAATCCAAGAAACCCACCATTCTTTACGGATTGTAAATTGGATTGACAATTTGTAAGGAAATTTCTAAAGCAGTCTGGGGAACGAATCACCGGGCATATGATCCGCACCAACGGTCAGGAAATACCAGATCAGTTGGGTAACAACCGCATCAGCTCTGACTGGAAATGTCGCCGCGTGCGGCGCACAACCAGTCAATCCAGCGGACCTCTTAAAGCCGCCGCTGGTCTCCCTTATCGAGCCCTTGCCATGTGCCTCGTCGCCTTTAGTCCGAACGTCCCCGCGTCCCTGTGCCGGCGTGATCCGGGTGCTGCCTGCACATATTTTGTGGGGGCCGGGGAATTGTAATCAAAGTCCCTTAAGGTACGACGTTCCACCTTGGAACCCATGATGCGGTCGATGGCGTTCACCATTTGATGATCCTCACCGGTGATCAATGTAAAGGCAACCCCGGTGTGGTCGGCCCTTCCGGTCCGGCCGATCCGATGCACATAGGCATCCGTGGTGTTCGGCATATCATAATTGATCACATGAGAGATCTGGCAGATATCAATGCCGCGCGCCGCGATGTCGGTGGCCACCAGTACATGATACCTTCCGCTGCGGAAGCCTTCAAGGGCGGTCTGACGCCGGCTCTGCGAGAGATTCCCCTGGATCGACGTGGAATTGAAACCGGCCCGGGTCAATTGTTCTCCCAGGCGTTTGGCGCGGTGTTTGGTGCGCGTGAACACCAGCACGGACCGGGAATTGATATGCGTTAACAGTTTCAGCAAGAACGCTGTCTTCAAGTGCTGGGCCACCGGATAATGGGCGTGGCTGACTGTCTCTGCTGGTGCGGTTTCCCCCGCCTTGATGGTGATTGGGTCTGTCAGTATGTCGTTGGCCAGGCCATGGATCTCGTGGGGCATGGTGGCAGAAAAGAGAAGCGTTTGCCGTTCAGCCGGGAGATGTTTCAGTATCCGTCGAATATCCGGAAGAAATCCCATGTCAAACATATGGTCCGCTTCGTCGATGACCAGCGCCTCTACCCGGGAGAGATCGATGGTCTTGCGGTTTATGTGGTCAAGGAGCCGGCCGGGGCAGGCAACCACGATGTCCGCGCCCTGCCTCAGTTTGCTGATTTGGGTGTTGATGTTCACACCGCCGTAGACGGTAACGCTCCTGAGCCGGGTTTCTTTTCCCAGGCTCTCGAAGGCCTGGTGGATCTGTTCGGCCAATTCCCTGGTGGGAGCGATGATCAGTGCCCTGACATGACCGTGTTTGCCCTGCAATAGCCTATGTAGTATGGGGAGGGCAAAGACCGCGGTCTTGCCGGTGCCGGTCTGGGCTAGACCGGTCACGTCGCGACCCTTCATGACCGGGGGAATGCCCTCAGCCTGGATAGGCGTTGGTGTGACAAAGCCGGCAGCAGCGATGCCTGCCTCCACTTTTGGGTTTAAACCAAATGTTCTAAAATCCATAAATCCCTTTCTTCTGTTGCGCCGATCTCAAAAATACTGTTAGGTTGAAATGTCTCGACCGTCGGCATGACAAGGTGTGACCATGGCGCTATCGTGTGACAGATGAATTCGAGGGGGGTGGATACACCCCACCTTGCCGGGACAATCTTCCCTGTGTTGGCCGATGCCCCGAAGGCACTGTCCCTGAATTTGAAACCTGTGCTTTCGCAAAACCATGGGGGTGACGGGAAAGTGGCAGGATCGAATAAACTTTTTGCGGAGTAAAATGAATAGGATCGATAAGAAGGTTTTGAGACCGGCTCTGTGTAAGAATTAAAAAGCCCCGAAAACATTCCGGGGCTTATGATATCGTCTTTTTCATCTTTTCGTCCGGGAACAGCAATAATGTTTTATACCTTATTTCATTCGAATCCGTATTGTCAAGCAAAAAACGAAAAAACGGAGCGCATCGGGGCAATGGCAGCGGACGGGGGCCTTGCTGATGCGGACCCCAAGGAGATGGGCGTGCCCTTGGCTGACCTCCTGTGCGGGACGCAAACCGCCTGTTTCGCCCGGGTGTTCGGAGAACCGAGGCTGGCGGGGTCGGACCAGGTCAACAGCCAGGGATCAAAACAAAGACGCTCAAGATGGCACCTCATTTTCGAGCTATATGGCGCCCTTTGACATGCGAACCACGAAGAGTGGTGGGTAAGAAATAAGTTGACGAGATGCTGAGCTTTTTGCCAATCTCGGGATGGACACTTCCGCAAGAAGCCTCAGGATGACCCTAACATGCGCCTGACCCAGTGGCGAACAGCCGACGATGACGAAAAAAAGCCTCATATCTTTTGGCCTCATGCTCCTTCTCATTGTGGCCTGCAGCGGCCCGGAGGCCCAGCATTTTGCCAGAAGTGCGGCCCAGTCCGACGGCGCCAGGGAGATAAGGCTCTTTCTGGAAGATCTGGATGCGCTTCTGGAACGCTATCGACAAAAGCTCAATAAGCGCAACCCAAACGCCTACAACCCAGAGACGGCCCCTGTGATCCAGGAAGAGATTTTGGGCCAATCCGATACCATCCGGTTTCATCTGGCTGACGGCAGGATTCTGACATCGTCATATGACTATCTCCAGGCCGCCTTTGAAAGGGAAAAGGCACGGCCCTACCGTAACGACCTCCTCATCATCGGCATCCACAAGTTGATCTGGGAGGCCTACGACAGGGGAACGCCTCACACGTGGACGGCCTTTGAATATGACCTCGAAAAACTCAAAAAGGCACACAGCCTGCTGCAGATCGTCCACTGGAAGATCAAAACGGAAAAGGATCGGGAGGGCAACTATCTTTTTCTGACGTGGCAGCTCAACTGGCAGGTGGAGCTGGAAAAGCGGCTTCGGCAGGGCGAGATCTCTTCCCGGGAGGTGATGCAGGAGCTTCAGCACATCCGAGACAATGAAGAGACCCTTGTGGACTGCTCCAACACCTCCTTCTCCGAAATCATCGAAATCATGATTTACATCATCGGCAAGACCATCTCTGTCCGGGGAGGCGAGCCTGCGACCCTGGGTGCGGATATGCTCACCAAGGCGATCCTCTTTCCCATCCTGTAGGGAGGCGGGCCAAAAGGTGAGTTGAAGAGGTGTGTCGGCTGGGTATATGGGATATATTCTTTGACAACGATTAAAAAAGATTGTAAAATTGTAAAAAAAGTTCGCCTAAATTTGCGAAAAAGGCAAACCTCTCGAAAGAGTGGGACGCAAAGCTTCCGGCCCTCTTCAGATACGGGTAGCGGGGTTGCCCAATGCGTGGTAGACGGCATAAACAGGCCCATTCTTTTCCAAAAGGAATGGGCCTGTTTTTCTCAAATCTCAAGAGGAGACTATCATGAAAAACGGCGACAACAAACTTATCAATTTCCTGGAACAGCTCTCTTAGGCGGTGTCAATAAATAAAGGTATCAAGTTACTCGTGTGGAGTTGGGGTCGATAGTGTAATTCCAATCAATTCTCGAAGACAGCTGCAACCTTTATTTGTTGACGCTGCCTTACATCCTGGAACACGCCGCGGTAGAGGCCATTGGTCAGGCTGAAACAGAGGTTGAAAAACTGTGCAGCCTGATGGAAACGAATCGTGCGCTGCAGTTTGATTCATGGCGTGAGGCGCATGGGGAATTGCAGGAGGCCCTCATGACCTATAAAATGGGAGAGTTCATCCGTGCCGCATCCATTCTGGCGGGGATCAGCAGGCGGGCATGGAAACTTCTCAGGGAAAAAGGCAGTTGACAATAATCCACCCCCAGGCTTATCGCTCCTTCAAAAACGAGCCATAGAGGGAATGGGAGGGTACTCTGATGGCGCACAGCCCCGGTTACGAGGGATTGGAAAGAAGGGTCCAGGAATCAGAGGCCGAGAAGCAATATCGGACGCTATTCGATGAATCCCCCATCTCTTTGTGGGAGGAGGATTTCTCTGAGGTCAAGCGCTATCTGGACGCATTGCATGCCTCGGGCGTCAAAGACGTGAGGCAATACATTGCGGATCACCCGGAGGTTGTCGCCCGGTGTCTGTCTTTGGTGAAGGTGGTTAGGGTGAATAAGGCCACCCTGACGATGTATGAGGCCGGAAGCGTTGAAGAGTTTTTCGGGAGGCTGTCCTGGGTTCTGGGTGAGGAATCGTACCATGTGTTCAGAGAAGAGCTGCTGGCCGTGGCTGAGGGGAAGACGAGGTTTGAAAGCGAGGCCACCAACCGGACACTGAAGGGAAATACGACCCACATCCTCCTGCGATGGACCGTGGCGCCGGGCCATGAAGCGACGCTGTCCAAGGTCTTGGTTTCCATTATAGACATTACGGAGCGCAAGAGGATGGAGGAAAGGCTTGAAAACGAACGGGCCTTTCTGTCCGCTGTGTTCGACAATATTGAAGAATCGATTATCATCTGCAACGAGGAAGGAATTATTACCCGATTTAATGAGGCATCGCGACGGTTACACGGCCTGCCGGAAGAACCCCTCCCCCCGGATCAGTGGGCCGAACACTATCATCTGTTTCAGTCTGACGCGGTTACGCCTCTATCCCAAGGGGACATCCCCCTGTTTCGTGCCCTGCGTGGGGAGCACGTTCGCAATGCAGAAATTGTTGTCTCCCCCAAAAACGGCGCCCCTCGTTTCTTGCGGTGTAACGGACAGCCGTTGGCCGACGCGGGAGGCCGAAGCATCGGTGCCATCGTTACCATGCACAACATCACCGATCGCAAGGACACCGAGGCGGCCCTGGAAAAGCAGCGGCGGATACACCAGGCCATTATCGATAAGGCCCATACCCATCTCGCCTATCTGGACCCCGATTTCAATTTTGTCGCTGTCAACACCCTCTATGCCAGATCCTGCCATCACTCACCGGAAGAACTCATCGGTAGAAACCATTTCGATCTCTATCCTCACGAAGAAAACAAGGCGATATTCAAACGCGTCAGGGAGAGCGGCCAGCCGGTCTCATTTCATGACAAACCGTTTGAGTACCCGGACCAGCCGGAACGCGGCGTCACCTACTGGGATTGGACGCTGTCGCCCGTATTTGACAATAGCGCGCACCTGGACGGTCTGGTTCTCTCCCTGGTGGAGACAACCGAGCGCAAGCGGGCCGAGGAGAACCTTCGCCTGGCGCAGAAGGCGGAAAGCCTGGGCCGTATGGCAGGCGCCATTGCCCACCGATACAATAATCTCCTGTCTGTGGTGATGAGCAATCTGGAAATGGCCTTGCTGGACCTGCCATCCGAGTCAATAATCGCCGACCGTGTTGCCCAGGGTATCAATGCCATCCATCGCGCCTCGGAAACCAGCGCGCTCATGCTGGCCTACATTGGACAGACGCCGTCCCAACAGGCCCCGCTGGACTTGTCCATGCTCTGCCGCGGGCTTCTCCCCGATCTTGAGGCCAATACACCGCCCCATGTGGTTCTCAAGACCGACCTGCCGGAACCCGGTCCGACCGTCAAGGCCAATGCCGCCCAGATTCAACAGATCCTGCAAAGTCTGGTAACCAATGCCGTCGAAGCCTTGGGCGAAAACCGAGGCGTGGTATTGATCGGGGTCCGAACCGTATCCCCTGGGGAGATCCCCATGGTCCATCGCCAACCGGTTTCGTTTCAAGCCGGGGCGTCGGGATATGCGTGCCTGGAGATTGCGGATACGGGCTGCGGCATCGCAGAGGAGGAGATCGAGAAGCTGTTCGATCCGTTTTACTCCACCAAGTTCATCGGTCACGGCCTGGGGCTCCCTGTGGCATTGGGTACGGCGAAGGCCCATGGCGGGTGTATTGCACTCAAAACCGTACCGGGTCAGGGAAGCACATTTTGCCTCTATCTGCCGTTGACATTCGAGGCCGTTCCTCGTCCGAAGGGGATGGCGCCAGGAGAAGCGGCCGGCGTGCAGGGAACCCCAACAGTGCTTCTGGCTGAAGACGACCCGCTCACGCGAGAGACATGTGCAATGGTATTAAACCGCCTGGGAATGACCGTGATCGAGGCAAAGAACGGCATGGAGGCGGTGGATCTATTTCAACGTCACCGGAGAGAAATCCATTGCGTGCTGTGCGATCTGGCCATGCCCCGTATGAGCGGGTGGCAAACCATTGAGGCCCTGCGACGGCTTGCCCCTGACATCCCCATTATACTGACCAGCGGATACGACGAGGCCCATGTCATGGAGCACATGTGCGAGCAATTGCCGCAGGCCTTCCTTCGCAAGCCTTACAGCCTGGCGGCCCTGAAGGCGGCCCTGTCAAAGGCGATGACTGACGTGCGGGCCTAAGCAACAGGCGCCCACAGCACGCCGAAGTCCCTATCCAAAGATATTTGAAATTTAAACTTTGCCGCGGAAGCCATGAACATCGAACATCGGACGTCCAACATCGAATGATGAATGGTAAAAAGAAAAGGATGTCTCTGTCATCGTTTCGGCCATTCAGGAGAAGCAAATGCGGCCTGCATAAAAGCCTGGGAGGCGTATCGCTCAAGCCTCACTTCTCCTGAGCGCAACCAGGGATTCTCCGGGACCAGTCAATCGATAATCAAAGCACAAAAGGAGTTCGCCATTTTCTATTCAGCATTCCGCCTTTTCATTCGATGTTGGCCGGTCGATGTTGGGCGTTCTTAAAAACAGATCTTATTCCAACTGGTTGGATTTTGTAAGCGATGAACTCTCAGAGTCAATGGGTAAGGATCTAACATCTGACGACGTCACTACCAACCATCCCCGTCCAGCCCGCGCAATCAACCGTTTGCAGAGCGCCCATAAAGGCATTGGGGCCGTCATGGCCGTAGCCCGTGTTGGCCCGGCCGGCCCCCATTTCAGATGCGGCACTCTTCGGGATCGCATCTTGACCCGTGGTCATAATGATAGGCCTTTTCTTTTAGCCCCAGGTTCAGCACCTGCTCCGACCGGCTGCCGTAACGATAAATAGTGATCCCTTTAAGCCCCAGCTCCCACGCCCGACGATAGGCCTTGGCCACCTCGGACGGGGGCGCGTCTTCCGGGATATTGATGGTCTTTGAAACCGAGTTGTCCACGTGGCGCTGAAAAGCGGCCTGGATCGCGAGGTGCTGCTCGACGGGGATTTCGAGGGCTGTCTTGAAAACATTTCTCATTGCCTCCGGGACCCCCTCCGCCTCCTTGAGGGTCCCTTTCTCGACAATCTGCGCCACCACGCGCTCCGTATCCAAATGGTATCGGTCGGCAACCTCCCTGAACAGGGGGTGGACCTCCTCCAGATCATGGCCTTCCAGAACATGTTCGAGTCGGTAGGCAAGGGCAAACAGGGGCTCGATGCTGGGCGTTGTATCGGCGATAATGCCGATAGTCCCGGTGGGGGCGATGGCGGTACGGGTCGCATTACGGACAAAAATCCCCTGTTTGTCGTGAACGCTCCCCTTCCAGTTGGGATAGGCGCCGCGCTCCCCGGCCAGTTCCTGTGAGGTGCGAAGGGCCTCGTCGTTGATCGCTTTCATGACATGAGATGCCACCTTCTCTGCATCCGGTGACGCGTACGAAATCCCCATGCGGATGAGCATCTCGCTGAACCCCATGACCCCGAGCCCGATCTTGCGGTTTCCCTCTGTAGCGGCCTGGATCTCTTTGGCGGGATATCGATTGACGGAAATCACATTGTCCAGGAAGCGAACACCCTTTTGGACCGTCGAACGGAGCTTCGCTGCATCAATTTTTGTGCCTTCCCGGTCCAGCATATGGGCCAGATTGAGGGATCCGAGGTTACACGATTCGTAATCCAGGAGCGGTATCTCGCCGCAGGGATTGGTGGCCTCGATGGGTCCCACATGGGGCGTCGGGTTGGCCCGATTGACCGCATCCATAAACAAAAGCCCCGGGTCCCCTGTTTCCCATGCCGCCTGAACGATCTCCTGAAACACATCACCGGCCCGGACTCGGGACCTGACGCGCCCGCGGGCCGGATGTACCAGATCATACCATGCGTTCTGTGCCACCGCCTCCATAAAGGCATCGGTCACCCCCACCGAGAGATTAAAATTCTGAAGGGCCTGGCCGTCCGTTTTGGCCCGCACAAAATCCAGGATGTCCGGGTGATCCACACGCAACACCCCCATGTTGGCGCCCCGGCGTTTCCCCCCCTGTTTGATATAGGTGGTGGTGCAGTCGAATATCTTCATGAACGAAACCGGCCCGGAGGCCTCTCCCCCTGTGGAGAAGATGGGGTCGGATGCCGGCCGCAACCCTGAAAATGAAAACCCCGTGCCGCCCCCGCTGCGCTGGACCAGGGCCATGAGTTTGAGGGCCTCGAATATGTCTTCCATGGTGTCTTCGACCGGAATCACAAAACACGCACTCAGTTGGCGCAGGGGCGTGCCCGCGTTCATGAGGGTGGGGCTGTTGGGCAGGAAATCCCTGGCGGTCATCGTGTCGAGAAAGATCTCTTCCCACTGCCCGGCCTGGGCAGGGGTCCCCGAGATGAGTTCGGCCCGGGCCACGTGACCGGCCACCCGACCCAGGAGTTCGGCAGGGCTTTCAACGATATTCAGGAGGTGGTCCCGTCTGAGATACCTGGACGTGAGCACCGCAAGGGCATTATCCGACAACTCCAGACGCCTCATTTATTCGCCTCCCTCCCGACAGAATGGCAGATGTCCATCGCTTGGATGAGGATGAAAAGATCGGTCTTTCTTCCTGCCGCAGACCGTACCCTATGTCGGAACATGCTGCACCCATCCCGGGCATTCACACCTGACCACGTCCTTCCCCACGTCCCTTGCCAGTGCAAAAACATGGGCGTATGTCGTGACAAACCCTTTTCGGCTCCGGATCCCGGCCTCCCCATCCGGACCATGCCGGATGCGGTCATCCGCGTTAGAAGTAGAAGGCCAGCCACATGACTACATTGTTGGACGGTCGGTCGGTGAGGCCGGTGCGCCCGATATCCACCCCCCCGTATTCGGTGCCGTGTCCACCCCAGTATAGAGAGGCCGACACATTGAGCCGGAGGTTGTCGTGAAGGTCCCAGATGAGATAGGGCTGGATGACGCCGCTGGGATCGACGATATTGGTGATGGCCACCAGCTGGAAGTTAACCAGGGGGTGGAGTTCCACCCTCACCTGGGCGTCCACGTAATGGCGGCCTCGGACGTAGAGTTCTCCCCTTAGCAGCCGTTCGCGGAGTGCCTGATTCTTCAGGGCCTCGGCATAGCGGTCCCTCGGCTCGCCCAGACCGTTGTAGTAGTATTCCACCCATCCGTAGAAATTCAGTCCCCACCAGACCCAGCCGTAATCCATGTTGGCCACCAGGCTCAAAAATCCCGAATCCTCCTTCTTCAGATGGGTCCAGGTCGTGTTGAGCCGCAGCGCGCTTCCTCCCATATAGCCGACAACCCCCGCCCCCACCGGGAAGTCCTCATAATGGCACGCGCCCATGAGATACAGCTCCCATTCAGTCTCGGGGATGGGAAGGTGATAGTTGGCGGCCACCGAAGACTCGGCCCAGCTCAGATCCCGCGTGACCACGTTTCTGCGGGGGATATAGATGAGCTGGAGGTCCCCATGGGGATCGCCCAGGTTGACCTGCACGGACAGGGCGTCCTCCCCCTGCTTGTAATCGCGGTCCAGGGTGGTGGGCGCAAAAGGCGCAAAGATATCAAAGGGGTTGAAAAGCATCCCGTTCCCCCAGCTGATGGCCTGACGACCTGCCTTGACAACCCCCCAGGAGGGGAACAGGGTCAGGGAGAGCCGATCAAACCGGTTCACGGCGTAGAGCTTTTTCCCCTCCTCCCAGGTCCACGTGAGATTCATGAGGCGCCTTCGATCGTTGACGAGCAACTGGGGCGTCAGCACGTCGCCGCTTCCTCCGCCCGGGCCTTCCTCCAGTTCCGAGAGCACCCCTTGGGTTTCGCTCCAGACAAGGAAGCTCTCGTTGTGGACCTCCAACTCCGCGATGTCCTTGAAAGTGTAGCGGCCTTTCAATCGCAGCTCATTCTGATTGTCCCATGCCGCTCCGCTCTCCATGGCATGATAGATGCTCCCTGAGGCCGGATCATTGACGGCCAGACGGGTCTTCAGGTGTCCGCCCAGTTCCAACTGCTCCGGGGAAAAAAGGGGTGTCTCATCGGAATCCGGTAAGGCGGTTTCCTGGGCAGGGAGATCGAGACAGTGGAAGACGATCCATAAAAACCATCCCAGCTTCCATAAAAAGCGAAGACGCATTGCAGACTGCTGCAGGCCGACACCCGATGCCATATCTCAAATCCCCGGGCGGCACGACTCAACGGTCATTGATGACGGTGTCAACAACCATGCCGTCCCTTAAAAGAACGATCCTCTGGGCCCGCTCCATGACCATTTTATCGTGGGTGGAAAAGATAAAGGTGATCCCCTTGCTCCGGTTGAGTTCCTTCATCAGGGCCAGGAGTTTCTCCCCGGTCTTGGAGTCCAGGTTGGCCGTGGGCTCATCCGCCAGGACAATGGCGGGCTCCGAAACAATGGCCCGCGCCACGGCCACCCGCTGCTGCTGTCCCCCGGACATCTCAGCCGGCCGACGCCCCATAAGATCCACCAGCCCTACCTCCTCCAGAATGGCGTGCGATCGCTTCAACCGCTCGGATCGGGGGATGCCCTGGAGCATCATGACAAACTCAACATTTTCCACGGCCGACAGCACGGGAACGAGGTTGTAGGATTGAAAAACAAACCCGATCTTGTGAAGCCGCATGTCTGCAAGCTGGGATGACTTGAGCCGGGTGATATCCTGCCCGTCCACCACGATCCTCCCCCGGGTAATGTCATCAAGGCCGCCGATGAGGTTCAAAACCGTGGTCTTTCCCGATCCGGAAGGTCCGGCAAGGGCGATAAACTCACCCTTATCCACGGACAGATCGATGCCTTGCAAGGCATCTACCGACACCTTGCCCTGCTGGTAGGTCTTCCGCACGCCCACGCATTCGACAATAGCCATCTTTTCTCTCTTTCAGTTGTGCGTCATCGCCTCCACGGGCGGGATGCGACCTGCCTTGATGGCGGGATAGAGATTGACCATGATGCCCAAAAAGAGGACAAAGGCATTGGGGATCGCCAGGTCCCGGACGTGGAACAGGGGGACGATGATCTTGGGAAATCCCATCTGTTCGGCGCTGGCCGCGTAAGCGCTCAAATTGATCCCGCCAACGTGGCGGAGCCATTCGACCGAGGCAAAGGTGAGCAAGTCGCCCAAGACGATCCCCATGATGAGGAGCCATACGGCCTCGATGCTGATCTGAATGACGATCCACCGCGATCTCATGCCGATGGCCCTCAGGACCCCCAGTTCCCGAAATCGCTCATACACGGCGATCAGCATGGTGTTGACCAACCCGAATGACATGGCAACAAAAAGGATCGCATACCAGATGACCATGAAGCCGTCCCATATATCGAGGGTGGCGGTGATCAAGGGCATCAATTCCCTCCAGGTCATCACCTCATAGGTCTGGGTATCGATGCGCGATTCAAGCCATTGACGCAGCCGGGGCGCCTGATCCGCATGCGTCTCCAAAAGGCACAGTTCAGAGATCGCATCTCCCATCTTGAGCATCTCCTGGGCCGATGGCAGGAGAATAAAGGCGAAGCCCTCCTCGGTTGCATCCAGCTCGGCCCGAAAAATGCCCACGATGCGATAACCCCCGGACGAGATATTTCCCCTTGCGTCCTGGGAGGTCAGCACCAGCTTTTTGCCCACCCGGGTATCGAATTTCTGGGCCAGGGATTCACCGATGAGGATGCCGTACTCATCCTCCCCGGTGAGATACCGTCCCTCTGTCACCGCGGATCCGATGAACGACACCCGGGCCTCGTCCTGGGGAATGATTCCCACGATCACAATGCCCGCGGAATGGCGCGCATTGCTTACCACACCCGGGACCTTCACCCGTTGGGATGAAGCCACATCCCCGGGGAGCCCCTGCACCATCTGAGAGAGATCCTCTGTGTCCGCCATGATATAGTCGATGCTGCGATCGTTGAAAAAGCCCTTCTTGTGGACCTGGACGTGTCCGGTCAACGTGCGGATCCCGTTGGCGATCATCTGGTCCATGATCCCTGTCATGAGGGATTTCATGAAGACCATGCCCCAGGTGCCGATGAGGATGGAGACCAGTATGATGATGGTGCGCCTCGGCATGCGCCACAGATTGCGCCAGGCGAGTTGTGCCAGCATCCCTAAACCCCGTATGATGGGTTGTGTTGCATATGATAGACCGTGTTCCTTTCACGCGGCCGGGGGGCGCCCACCAAAAGCGCTTATTCAGAGCGCTCGAAGGGCCCTCGCAGGCCCCAGTCCAAAAATCCGTAACACAGGATAGACCGCGGTCAGCAGGGTAACCATCACGATAACGGCAGGGCCGGTAACCATCGACATGAGGCTCAGTCTGGGCCACATGCGCGAGGGCAGTCCCCACTGGGCCATGATCTCTTCGGCGCCCGGTATCTGAAACCCGTGGATCTGGAAATAATAGGTGATGACGCATCCGCCCACAAGGCCTAAGGCTATGCCCAACAGGCTCATGAACGCGGCCTCCAAAAGGACCAGGCGGGCCACCTGGGAAGGCCTCATGCCGAGCGCCATCAGCATGCCGAATTCCCGGGTCCTCTCCATGACGCACATGACAAAGGTGTTCATGATCCCGAAGGCCACAATGATCACCACAATCCCGTAGTTGATCCATCCGCTGACCATATCCACCCGGATGGACTGCTCCAGGCCCGGCAGCAACTGCTGCCACGTCAGGAGGTGCAGTCCCTCGGACGATGAGGCGGATGCGAGACGCTCCCGGATTGACCGGGCAAGGTCCGGCAAATGCTCCAAATCAGTTGCCACGACGACCAGTTCGTGAACCGCATCCCCCATGCTGAACGTCTCTTGAAAGGCCCTCAATGGCATCTGGAGGGCCGACCGATCAAACTCGGGTTGACCGGTGCTGAAGATCCCCGTGACGGTGACAGCCGTCGCAGCGATCGAGCCGTCCAGACCCTGGCCCAGAAGCACCAGTTCATCACCCAGCTCCACCGCCAGATTCTTGGCCAGGATGTCCCCGAGGACGACCTCATAGGCGGTGTCATCGCTCAGATAGCTCCCCTCGCGGATGACGCGCGAAATGGTGGTGACTGCCCTTTCCCTGGCCGGATCGACTCCGGCCACCCAGACGCCGTAGGTGCGCTGTTCGGAGGAGACCAGACAAAAGGCATTGCCGCGGGAGGACATGGCCTTTATGTGGGAAAGATCCTGTATGGACTGGACAAGGTCCTGCGGATGGGCGATCACCAGGCGCATTTCCTTATCCGTGTGATAGCCCTCCGCCTGGATCTGGAGGTGTCCTGTATGCCTTTTGACCGCGGCGTCGATCATGGTAGCGTAGGAACTGAATTGGAGGGAAATGGAAAAGATGAGGAGCGCAGAGGCAAACAAGATGGCGCCAATGGTCAAAAGGGAGCGTCGCTTGTTTCGCCAGATATTGCGCCAGGCAATTTTCGTGTTAATGGACATGACCGGACGTTTCTTCGTCCCAGGACAGGTCCTCGGACTTACGGTATGCCAAGATCCCCGTTGTTCGGCATCACCGGACCCTCGGGTCTTTAAGGTTGGGTATGGAGAAGAAGGCATCGGTGATGGGGATATCAAAGGCCGCCTCCCTGTAAACCACCTCGGTATACTCGTCTGGGGTCTCGGCCTTTCGCATCCGCCAGACGCGCGGAAAGAGCTTCCCGCCCAGCATGACGATGTCGGACGTGGTCATCTCTTTCACCAGTTGCCTGTCTTCGTCAAAAAAGCCCTGCTCCAGGAGGATGTGATCATCCCGGATCTTCATGTGCTGCATTCCCCAGACGACGGGGGCCCTGGGTTTCGGGGTCAGCCTGATGGCGTACACGGTGTGGTTGCCCTCTGATGTCACGGATATCATTTCATGGGTATAGTCTTCCAGGATGGTGTCGGACTTGGCCAGGTCGTCGTTGGAAAAGTCGGACCCCATCCAGGCCTGGGACATCATGGAAGGGGGGAGCTTGATCACGCGGTTT
>Ga0068712_1002669_pt1 | contig 19028 bp, 16 predicted proteins | sample MTBAKSrepl1MetaG_FD_62987 | JGI IMG/M metagenome (GOLD analysis project Ga0068712, IMG submission 62987) | Enrichment culture microbial communities from Arthur Kill intertidal strait, New Jersey, USA, that are MTBE-degrading - MTBE-AKS1... | ecosystem: Environmental > Aquatic > Marine >... | reverse complement strand
TTTTCCAATATTTGTTCCTCTGTTATAGAGATATGTGGTGGAATGATAGTGTTCCATCCTGACTCTGAGGCCACCGTCTTGCAGAAGAGTCTTGTCTCTTATTTCGTGTTCTGATTCATTCAGTTTCAGCCCAGAATATGGCTTACCATCGGAAATTCTCCAGAGAAAACCCGCAACCCAGCCAAATGCCGTTGGATTGGAATTCTCGCCCTCCGATTCAAGTCTGAAGTCATCAAGCGTGAACTCACCGTAGGCAACCACGCGGTCAATTCTTACCTCGGCCGCTATGGTTGCTGTGACGTTTGAATGATCTTGATAGGTATGATGATAGATTAGAAATGGTCCAATGTCCTGCAGGTCAGGGTAGACACCATAAACGAGATTTTCTTCGCCGAAAGTGACTTTGAGATTGTCGTTCATATATCCAAAACGGTGACCAAGAAGCGTCTTGGGTCCACCGCTAACTGTTCTGTCGGAAGATATGGCAAAGAAATTATAAAGATACTCTCCTGATTTGGCTTTGCCATTCAACTCAATCCACAGGTGATCGAAATATGGCAGAGTATTGGAAAGAACGAAACTGTAAGTAGAACCACCAAGACTCAATTTTCGCCTTCCCAAAGAGATCAGCGAGTTTTCATCCTTTCTCTCGAAGTAACCCAGCCTGGGAAAATTCATATCTACCTCCGGAAGAAAAGATGTCTTCGACAGCGGTAAGTTAGTAAACCACTCTCCCGTCAAGTAATCAGAAAACTCCTGTCTAAGATCCATATTCACATACAGCCTTGATTTTCCCAGGTAAATCTCCATGCCGCCCGAGAAGATTGCAGGAACGCTTAAATAGCGATTGAGGTCTTCCAGGCTTGGCTTATAGCTGTTGCTGACTGCCTGAAAGCTGTTAAACGACAAGGATGGTGAGAGAATCACATGGAGTCCAGTACTCCCGAGAGCTATTAGTGGTATGATAAGCATCAAAAGCAGTGCATGTTTTTTCGACAAGAGATTCACCCCCACTAGAATTTTACACCAGGAGGTTAAATATTCGGTGGACATTTCTCTTTTTAGGGCCTCTTCCAGCGTCCGTGAGATCGTTACTGAAATATTCATATATTCAAATCTCAGCATCACCGCTCTTTTCAGTCAGCTTTTCCACAGCAAAGGCTTTTCATCAATAGAGATCGGGATTCTGATGGCGGTTACTCCTACCCTCTCAATTATTGCAAATCCTTTTTGGTTTAGGCGATCAAGCAGGACAGGGGGGCCATCTGTTATGGGAACAGTTTCTATTGTCTCGGCAGTCTCTGTCTGGACAGTTTTCTTCTCATCAACCTTTGAAACTTCATTGATTGCAATGTGTTTCTTCGCGTTCTTTGTTGTGAGCATAATACCTATCGCTGAGTCTGTGGTCGTTCCTTCTTTGAGAAAAAAGAGTAAACGCTTTGATCGCGTAAGATTATTCGGAACCGTTGGTTATTCGATTACCGCCCTTATGTCGGGAATCATATTGACGTACGGATTTGTCTTTATCTTCATAATGGCCACAGTGTCATTATCTGCTGTGGCCTTTGTAAGTAGAACCTATCCGACAGGCAGGAAGCTGAAAAGGACAGATGAAGAGACTGATCGCTCATCTTTGCCACTTCAATTTTATCTGCTCGTACTTGCCGGTGTCGCCTCCATTACTATTGGAGCGTTTGGATCAACCTTTTTGCCTGTCTTAACCAGCGAAAGAGGTTTCAATGTTTCCTCGGCAGGGTTCGCGTTTTCTTTGATGGCTTTTTCGGAAGTCCCATTCCTTTTCTTCGCAGAGAAGGTGGTTGAGAAGATTGGTAATACACGCCTTCTAGTAATAGGAATCTTTGCAACAGGTCTTCGATGGTTTTTGACATCGATGGCGATTTCTTTTCCCGTCTTTCTCCTTCTTCAAATGCTTCACGGCATCAACTATATTGTTGTCTATTACTCTGTCATGAATTACATCCATACCAGATTCGAAGCCAGCAAAGCCACCAGAGCGCTTACAATCTACTGGATGTCGACTACCGGATTGAGCTATCTTCTTGGCTCCGTACTTGGCGGAGTGCTCATTCGTACATTTGGAATTGTAAGAGTGTACACTGCCACAGGAATAACCGGTATGGCGATTGCCATCTTCTTCTCGTTTTTATTTGCCGCGTTCCACAAACGAACTGCCTTCACATATCTTTAACTTCAATGCCGATAAAAACGGTATACTTACAATAGATAATTTCAATTGAGGGTGATACAGTGAAAGGGATGAAACGCATAAAGCAAACATTGATAGATATCTCTATGGACGTAGACTCCTATCTTGAGAAGGACCCTACAGCTTCCAGCAAATGGCACATCATTCTCTTCTCTGCGGGTTTTCATGGTCTTTTGCTATACAGGATTTCTACCCTTCTTTGGAAAAACAGGCTTGGTTTTCTGGCCAGGGGCCTCCATCTATTTTCAAGGATAGTATATTCAATGGACATTCACCCTGCAGCTCGAGTAGAAGGCGGAGTTGTAATTGATCATGGTGTAGGAGTTGTTATAGGTTCGACGGCTTCAGTGGGGACGGGAACGCTGATATATCACGGAGTGACTCTAGGCTCAAAGAATGTGATGAAGGGAAAGCGGCACCCGGACATTGGGCGAAATGTTGTGCTTGGGGCGGGCGCTAAGATACTTGGCCCGATTTATGTTGGAGATAATTCTAAAGTCGGCGCAAACAGCGTGGTTATTGAACACGTGCCTCAATTCTCTCTTGTTACCGGCATACCGGGGAGAATCCATAGGGTATGTGAAAGACTGGGATCACAACAATGATTTCTATTGATTCTCTAATAGGTAACACCCCGATCATTAGGCTTCGATCTCTTGGAGATTCTTCATCCATAATGCTTAAGATCGAGAAGAACAATCCCGGAGGAAGCGTAAAGGACAGAACAGTGCTTGGAATGATTCTTGACGCCGAGAGAAGTGACATTCTCAAAAGTGGAATGACTATAGTAGAGCCGACCAGCGGCAACACGGGAATTGCAATAGCAATGCTTTCGGCTTCCAGAGGTTACATGTCGGTTATTTTTATGCCCGAATCGGCAAGCATTGAACGAGTTAAGCTAATGGAAGCCTTTGGTGCTAAAGTGATAAGAACTCCATCTGATAAAGGGATATCCGGCTCATATGACGAAGCCAAGAGCTTTCTCCAGAGCAATCCGGGTTCAATAATGCTTGATCAGTTCAACAATGATGCTAATCCGTTGTTTCACTTCTCTACTACCGGTCCTGAGATTTTTAAGCAGGTCAACCGGGAGCTGGACGCCTTCATTTGCGGCATGGGAACGGGAGGAACAGTGACCGGAATTGGACGCTATCTCAAGAAGGAAGTTCAGAGTATTCATATAGCCGGTATCGAACCTGCGGGTTCGCCCTTCATTTCACAGGGGAGAGCTGGCTCTCACCAAATTCAAGGAATCGGTCCCGGCTTTAGACCGAAAGTCCTTGACCTTTCAGTGCTGGACGAAGTGATCACCGTTGAGGACGAAGAGGCTCTATCTATGATGAAATGGCTCCACACAAAAGAGGGATTAATGGTTGGAATATCATCCGGAGCCAACGTTGCGGGAGCTCTAAAACTTTCCCAAAGAGGTTTCAAGCGAATCGCAACGATAGCTCCGGACACTTACGAGAGATATTTGAGTATGACTTGAGACCTTCTTCCTATGGACAATCGTGCTTGTACACTGCATAAAGCCTGATTGGACTTTCTACATAGACCGTGATAATTCTTCCTACAACCTCTTCTCCGTTCTTAATCCATCTGTCGAAGGTGAAGTTATCAACTTTTGGAGCGCTTATGGACACTTTTTCACCTGATTCATACCAGGCGGCACCTTCAATTACGATTTCGAGATCTACAGGAAGGTTGTGAGTAATATTTATGTAATAGCTCGCATCGAAACTAACAGAGAAATCAACTGAATCTCCAAGGATAATTGATCGCTCAGGGCTCTCTTCACCATCACTCCATCTGGCAAATTCCAATCTAATATCATCACCATCTGGCAAGACCGAGTCATAAAGCTGCTCTTCTGGAACCTCCATCAGGACAACTTCACTCTTCTGACCCTCAAAGATTACAGGCAATTGGCGCTCAATTCCATTTATGACTACTAGAGGTGCCACCGGAAGATCATCCTCTGCAATGATTTGAAGTATAACTGGAGGCACCACGGTGGTGAATTTCCAGACAGGACTCTCGACGGTCTCCTCTCCATCTGATGCAACGACTTTCCAATAGTACTCAGTATCTGGGTCAAGGTCACCGGGAACGAAGTTGTCTACAAAAATATCTGCGGCAACTAAAAGTGGATCTTGATCTTTACCCAGGTAGATATCGTACTGAAGAGCATCGCCATCCGGATCACTGCAAGTCCATTTCAGAGAAGAGCCGGTTGCAACATCTGTCTCGCCATCTGTCGGTGATTGGTTTGTAGGAACTTCTGGCTTCCTGTTCACATTCTCAACAGTAATCTGGAACTGATCGGAGCTTGATGCGCCTTTCGTATCAGTTACTCCAATTGTCGTCCCATACACTCCAGCACTTTCGTAATCTGCTGAGTACTCGTAGATGCTCCCTTGTACAGATCCCACACCATTTATCAATTCAAAAGTGAGTGCGTCACCATCAGGGTCTGTTGCGAAGTCTAGAAGATCGACTGACAGATTTTCACCTTCCTCAATGGTTTGATCTGGTAGATTGATTTGCGGCGCTCCATTCGAGTCAAAAACGGTTATGGAAAATGATGTACTATCAGTCCCGCCCTTGCCGTCGCTAACACCAACAGTGACGCTATTCTCTCCAACATATATGTCACTTGAACTGAACATATATGTATTTCCCATGATTTCTCCGACTCCACTAATGAGAGAGAATGCCAGAGCATCTTCATCGGGGTCATCAGAAAAGTCCGTTAGGTCAAGCCGGAGTTCTTCTTCAATCTCAACATGCTGATCCGGCACATCAATTGAAGGCGCTCTGTTCTTATCAACAACGGTTACAGCGAATACCCTGTTGTCAGTCAGCTCGTTACTATTAGCAGTAAGCTCAACACTGTAGACGCCAGCAGAATCGAAATCAGGGCTGTAAACAAATTTGGTTCCGATTATTTCGCCAACTTCACTGTCTATCTCAAATGTAATTGCTTCAGCACTATAAACCGGAAACACGTAGGCCATGAGATCAAGTTCAAGAGTACTGCCTTCGTCAACAAACTGAGTATGGATTGCCTTTAGCAATCTAACCGTTGGATCAAAACAGGATACTGTTGAGATTAGCACTATGGTAACAACGATAGCAAGTCCGAAAAACTTTTTAAGATTCATCTAAACCTCCAAAATCATCAATGCCTGATTAGCTGAAGCGCTCCTGTATTCTTGCCGGTCTGCCAGTCTTCTTGAAGTAAAACAGCAACTTCCTTCCCACTGAAAACAATGTCAACCGGATAACCATCTAACTCTACATATTCTATCGTATTTCCCCTACTATCCAAAACCTCTAGTGTTCCAGTAATAGTCTCAAGAACGTAAATTCTATCTCCATTGTGAACAACCTTTATTGGACCTCGCCCCAGAAGATCAAAATACTTCGATTGGTAGCTCGATAAGTCTATCGCCATAATCTGGTCTTCACCGGTCAAGGCAAGCCAGATCTTTCCATCATGAATTGTCGGAAAGTTCGGATATCTTCCAAGCTTGATTGTCTGAATCTGAGAAAAATCACTTTTTGAAAGGACTTCCAGAGTCTCTTCAACATATGATACAAGAAAGACCCTATTGTCTTCCAAGAGAATGTAGGAGGGCCTCTTTCCGATATTCACTTCCTTCACCAAGTTGCCCCATTCATCAAAGACTAATAGTCCCTTCTCTGTTTCATGAGAGCGCGTCAGCATGTTGTAATTGTGAAAGAGCGAGACGAAGAAATTCTTTGCATCCTCGGCAACCGACAGTCCGATTACTGGCAGATTTTCCCTCTTGAGAATCTCCCGTTTGTCGATATCAAGCACAAGAAACTCGTAATCATTAGTCAACATTCCGACTTTGCCGTCAATAAAAGAACCGGTTACCAGTCTGCTGGAAGTTGGGATCTCGTCCATCTTCTTCCATTTGCTGGGGTGACCGGAAACGTCAACAACAATCACTCTCCCACTGTAGAATCCAAAGCAATATAACTTCCCATCCCTGTAGATGAGATCATTTATCCCATCGTTTCTCATGGAGTCGAAAATAGTCAGGGGTCTGAAACTTGTATCAAAAACAACTAGTTCCGAGTCACCTTTTACAAGGGTTACGAAGTACGTACCGCTGCTATTCTCAACCTTCTTAAGTCCCGAAGGCATGATACCAAGAGGATATCTCTGACCAAGGGTGATTGTTCCGGATGCTGTAACTGCAATTATTCCAATGAATAGGAAAAAAAGAATCGGTGATCTTTTCAAGGTTTCTTCACCACATACACGAGAAGATCTTCTTTGAAATTTGACGCTATGTCGAAATCGTGGGTGTAAACATCGATCTTATTACCTCTTATAGAACTACCGGTATCCTCAACAACAAAGAATCCTTTGTTTGGAGAGGATGAGAAGAACGGGATATAGACAATCGAACCAAGAGGAATTACGCTGGGATCGGCAGCAACCGTTCGATATCCCTTCACAAAATCCCCACTTGCAGTCATTTTGAAAGAAGGTGACGTTGGATTCTTTGCATCATCCCATTCAGTATACATTGTAACCTCGAAAGTTCCCACGTTCTCAAATATTATATCTGCAGGGTTAACCGGCACGTCAGCTTTCCAGAATTCAAAATGGAGGTTTCCTTTTGCATCGGAGGCCGATCCGATTGTATCTCCAACCCGAACAAAATCGCCTTTCACTACTGTACGACTACCAAGGCGCGCATACACAGTCTTAATATTGTTTCCGTGATCTACGACAACCATTTCACCGTATAGATCGTTCACACGCTCGGACAAAATAACCTTTCCAGGAAGAAAAGCCGTGATTCTTGATCCGGGCGGTACAGTCAAGTCCATACCTGGATTGGCGTAACCGTAATCATAGCTTCCGAAATTCGACTCTATCGAATCGACAAGAAAGTCTACTCCAAGGTTCAAACCGAAATGAGTTGCAATTGATGCCTTGGCCATCAGATTGTCAAGAGAAAGAGGAATCTTGATCTCGTCACCGCGGTAGATTAGATCCCAGTTTTTAACATCCGTATTCATAACCTTTAGCTGCTCCACCGTCACACCGTAAGCTTGCGAAATACTCCAGAGACTGTCTCCCGACTTCACAACGTAAGATACATAAGATGTAGGTTCTATGGTCTCGTAAGCAGCTGCTCCAAGCCTGCTTCGAATGTCGGAAATCTCTCCCAGGAAAGTGGTCATAGTAACAAACTCTCTCTGTTCAGGCTCTTCCTGCTGTTCAATTGCCTCGAGATTGCTGGCAAGCTCTCTAGTTCTTGAATCCATTTCCTCAATTCTCGAAACGAACTCGTTGAAAACCTCTGCATCAATCACAGAGGAACCCACAGTCTGCTCCAACTCGGCAAGCCTTCTTGCCAGTGAATCGTACTTAACGCTGTCTACAACCGAAGTATCCGTCCTGGCAGAAAGTTCCTCAATTTTCTGTACCAGTTCATCGTATCTGCCGTCTGTGTTTTCCGGTTCCTGCTGAACGATAACGGTCTCGGCATTCTTGATCTCTTCAATCCTCTGAAGAAGCTCATCATACTTCGCTTCATCGATAGAACTATCGTAACTACCAACTTCAGAAATTCTCTGGACGAGTTCTGAATATCTTGAAGAATTAAGAGACTCGAGTGCCTGAACTTTTCTGTTCAGGTCGTCGATTTCTCTTGTGATGATATCATTCTCCACCGAGCCGGTGAGAACACCGTCAATCTTGTCATAGAGTGTCTTAACTATTGCAGCGGAAGAAGCTGAATCGATTACTGACTCGGCGAGCATATTCTTTATTATCTGAAGTTCGGCTCTCAAAGCTTCGAGCTCTTCATAGCCTGCATACGTAGGCTCTATTGCTTGAACAAAGTTAATCCGGAAGGCAAGCTCTTGAACTGCGTCTTCCAGTTGGACAATCTTTCTCTGACCTAGAGTCAGAGAATCAATCTTCTGTTCAATAGAATCCATCCTTGCAAGAAAGTCATCCCTAGTAATGAAAGGTGAGTCACACCCTGTGAATAACAAAAAAACAGGTACAAGAAGAAATAGAAGGGCAACTTTTTTCAACTGAATCAACCCCCTCCCGCGGGAATGGTAATGAATTCAAGTGGCAGAAAAGTCACTTCAATTTCTCTGCCCTTAAAAAACTCCTTCAAGAGACCCAGACCGGAAACCAAATAATCGTAATCGCCCAACACTTCAATAACAATAGGCGAAATTTGTGTAGGTACATCATCAATTATAACAGTTGCTCCTACGCAACGCACGTAAGTATATGGCATTATTCTCTTCCCGTTTAGTGAGATCTTTGTCGCCCTCAAGGCATAAAGTTCATTCAATATCATGAGAATATCACTGTCGTGAAGTATGCTGCTCCCTTTAAAGCCCGATTCTATTCTAATCCGAACACCTTTTCCAACTTCTTCATCGAAAGACTCATTTGCAGAACTTGACGAAGCTCTCACGCTCTCTACAGATTTCTTCAGATCAACTGTACTTGTTTCGAGCAATGTCTTCAAATCTTCTACCTGCCATTCAAGCGAGACGATTTTCCCCCTAATCCCTTCTATCTGAGATGAGTAATCAATACTATCTCCCTTATCGAGCGAGCCAATAGCATTTTGAATGTTCTTGACATCTGCGGACAATTTCGTAAGTGAATCGACAACAGCAGAACTACTCATGGAATTTGACGCTGAATTCATCGCTGAAACGATTACTTCGAAATCCGAGATGATTCCCGAGAGATCACTTCTCACCTCGATTGATGAAAGTGAATCGAGATTGAGATTGAGTTGGGAAAGCCTTTCTGACATGATTTGAAGTTTGTTTTCGATTTCCTTGGTGCTGAGGCTCGAGATCATCTGATCGCCAAACTGCTTAAGAAAGTAGATGTTGAAGAAAGCACCCAAAGCCACGATAATAACAAAGACAATAAGAAGAACCCAGATTCCTTTCAAGCTTTTCACTCCAAAACAAAAGCGGCGGCTACTCTGGCCGCCGCAGAGTCTACGACACTATTTTACCTTTTCCTTCAGTTCCTTTCCAGGTACAAACTTAGGAACTTTTCCACCCGGAATCGTGATGGGTTTCTTGGTTCTAGGATTGACACCCTTTCTGGCCTTTCTTGAAGCTACCATAAATGTGCCAAAGCCAACCAGTCTCACAACGTCACCCTTAGACAGTGTCTTTTCAATAATCTCGATCACCGTGTCCAGGGTTTTTCCAGCATCCTTCTTAGTAACACCCGTTTTCTCAGCGATTTCAGCGATGAGTTCTTTTTTGTTCATACTGTTCCCCCCTTCGCATGAGATGTCGCTATTATTCTACCACTCAGAGCCTAAATTACCAAACTCCTTATAGAGGGCGATTTTGGCCTTCTCAAGCAAGAAACCCGCCATAAGAGTCCTAATTCGCTTATGAGCTCTCGATTTGGCCTTCAAAGCTGATAAGCCATCGCCACGCTTGAAAAATGAGTGTATAATTGTCAGTGGAGGTGGTTCTCTATGAAAAAAGTCATAATTGTATTCTTGTTGCTGTTCCTTACCGTAATTTCTTTCGGGGTAAATTACATCAATCCAGTCGGTCCCACACTTATTCCGATCGCAGAATTGCTGTCTTCAAACATCTCCGAAGAAATACCCGGCCTCGAAGTGAATCTTTGGAGAAGCGTTGACGAGGCAATATCCTTGTTGGTGACTGAACAGGCTCAGATCAGCCTTCTTCCCGTCACCGTTGGGGTCAAGCTTGCGGCGTCCGGGGTAGACATAAAACTCGCCGCAGTTAGCATGTGGAACGGCTTTTATTTCATGTCTTTGGAAAAGGGAATAGTCATAATAGATGATCTAGTTGGCACCGAAGTCTACACGCTTCAAGCTCCGGGTCAGACGGCCGATACTATTCTGCGAGGCGCACTTGAATCTAAGGGATACGAAGTTGGAAGAGATGTGACAGTTGTTTACGTTGGAGGAGCAGAAGCTGTTCAACTTCTTGCAAGTGGAAAAGCAAAGGTCATCCTTGTACCTGAACCCTTTGCCTCGCTCGCCGAAACGCGTGTGCAGGGAGTTATAAGATCCATGCCTATCGAAGATCTATGGAGCAGTTTCAATGATGAGAAAATCAGGATCCCTACTTCGGGAATATTTGTGAGCGGTAGTCTGGATAGAGGAGTTGTAGAGTCATTCTTGCTCCTGTACCAGCAGTCTATGAACCTCTCTATAGCTAACCGGGAGAAGACTGCACAGATTGTATCGGAAAAGATGGGCGGATTTCCAATTCCCGTATTGCATAAGGCAATGGACACGGCAGGTTTTCTCTTCCTAACCGCTGAAGAGGCAAAGAAAGAAACCGTCATCTATCTTGAAAAGCTTCGGGAACTGAATCCCGAACTGACAGGTGATGTTGACCTAGATGCTCTCTTCTTCTAAGAGAAAGTATCTTGCACCGATTCTCTCAGTTGGTTTTCTGGTACTGATCTGGTTTGTTGCTTCACGACTTGTGTCAAGCAGTCTCCTGTTACCGAGTCCTGGCGAGACCGCAAATGAATTGGCAAGGATCGTTTCAAGCGCAAGAGGCTGGTCGAATATTGCCGAGACGTGCTTAAAGGCATTTATCGGGCTATTTCTTGCTCTTGGGTTTGCTCTTGTTGCTGGATTCTTGATGGGACTGCTGGATGCTCTCTATGATCTTCTAAGACCTGTTGTCGTTATTCTTCAGTCCATACCCATAGTTTCCTGGCTTGCACTGGCAATTTTCTGGTGGGGAGTCGGTTTCACTTCTCCTGTCAATATTGTGTTCTTGACTTTGTTCCCTATCTTCACCATAAACATCGCCGAGGGAGTGAGAAATGTAGACAAGAAATTGGTAGAGATGGCGAGGATTTACAAATTGCCAAGAGATATTGTTCTCAGAAAGATCTATCTGTCCTCGGCTTTTCCTTTCATCGTATCCTCAATGAGAGTGGGAATAGGAATAATGTGGAAATCCGTCGCCGTTGCGGAGTTTATGGTAGGAACTTCGGGAATAGGGAGAGCAATATCTGATGCGAAATATTCTATCAACATCGAAAGAGTCTTCGCGTACACTTTGATTCTGATTATTCTGGGCATCTTAACTGAGAAACTTCTCGACTTGATAGTCAGAAGGGGTAGTCGTTATGCGTTTAAGAATTGAGAACCTTCATAAAGGATTCGATGGCGAAAAGATAATTGACGGCCTGAGCTATTCGCTGGAAGGTAACTTCTTTCTGACAATTCTGGGTAGCTCTGGGAGCGGTAAAACAACTCTATTGAGAATTATCAGCGGTATACTCAAACCCGAAAGGGGCACGGTGGATGTTCACAGTGAGCGGCTTGGATTCGTTTTTCAGGACGACAGGCTCGTCCCTTGGTTAACGGCAGCTCAGAACATCTCTATTGTTGCTCCAGAAAGCAATCCGGTCGAATTTCTTTCATTTGTGGGACTGAAGGGGCAAGGAGACAAGTATCCTTCTCAGCTTAGCGGTGGAATGAGAAGGAGACTTAACATAGCAAGGGCACTGGCCTTCAATCCCGATCTCATTCTTATGGATGAGCCCTTTGGCTCCCTCGATATCGTCATAAAAGATAGCCTAATCGATGACATCCAGAAAATCTGGATCGATAGGAAGATCAGCGTAATTATGGTGACTCATGATCCATCCGAAGCAGCAAGACTCTCTACAGATATAATGCTTGTGCGGGACAAATTTTCGAAGATCGAGTCCATACACCTTGGAAATCCTGTTGAAAGAAGCCCGGATGAGAAAGATAAAATTGCCAGAGATCTGCTATCCAGAATGAAGGAATCTTCTTCATTTGTTCAATGAAACGTGCGTAATTTGAAATACCCTTGTTGTAATATTTGCTGGCACAGAGGTGATTTGAATGTCAAAAGTTTATGAATTGATCGTTGATCTGAATAGTTTTGAGTTCAACAAGACTATAGACGTAGTACTAGATCCTGACTTCACCGAAGAGCTAAGACTTTCAGGTCAGGTGAACGTTCACGTTGAGTTATTCAAAGACAAAGATTCGATTATTGTGACAGGTTCAGTTGGGACGGTTATCGAAGACAATTGCGCTCGATGCTTGAAGGAAGTGTCAATTCCTATTGAAGGGACAATCGAGGCCACCTATGTTCATAAGGATTCTCTTCCACTTATGAAAGAGGGAACAAGCGATGATCTGGAGAATTTTCTGCAGTTTGAAGGAGATCTTCTGGACTTGTCAGAACGCGTTATAGAGGCTATAATTGTTGAGGTTCCTCAGAAGGTTCTCTGCAGGAAAGATTGCGCGGGACTTTGCCCGTATTGCGGAGCAAATCTAAATGAGGAGCCAAATCACTCGTGCCAGAAGAAGGAAGAACTTCCCGATGGCTGGCACAAAGCGGTGTCTGAGCTCAAATCGAAATTGAAGAGTTAGATATAGGAGGGATTAGAGTGGCCGTTCCAAAGCAAAAAAGAAGCAGAAGCAGAACCCACTTGAAACGCGTAAAGATGTATAGCCCGATCAAGGTTGCTGTTTCTACATGTCCAAACTGTGGAGAACCAAAACAACCACACAGAGTTTGTTTGCATTGTGGTTTTTACGGAGGAAGACAGATTCTTGAGATCGGTGAGTAGTAGATGCAAGGCATAAAGATTGCCCTCGATGCTTATGGTGGAGACAGTGCCCCAGAAGTCAACATAGATGGCTCTCTTCTTGCTCTTAAGGAGTTTCAGGATCTCGAGATAGTTCTGGTCGGCAGAGAAGAAGAACTGAAGCTTCTGCTGAAAAGGACTCCAGAGACCTCAAGAATTTCAATAGTTGATGCAAGAGAGGTTTTTCCGATGTCGGAGAAGCCTTCTCTTTTGTTGAGAAAGAAAGACACTTCCCTATACAAAGCCGCCCTGCAAGTGAAGGAAGGAAAAGTCGATGCTCTTGTATCAGCAGGTAACACAGGCGGAGTTCTTGCTGCGGCACTATTTGTTGTTGGCAGGATAAAGGGTGTCGATCGCGGTGCCATTGCTGTTCTTATTCCTTCTAAGAACGGTTTTACCGTACTCATTGATGCAGGCGCAAATGCGGAGGTCAGAGCAGAACATCTGCGCGATTTTGGCACGATGGGCTATGAATATGCTAATCTTCTTGGAAGAGATAGCCCCAGAGTCGGTCTACTCAATGTAGGAGAAGAGCAGGAAAAGGGTACAGAACTGACGAAACTGGCTTATGAATACTTGGAAAACGAGTTAGGAACCAATTTCATTGGAAATGTTGAGGGCAGAGATATAAATTATGGCGACGTTGATGTAGTTGTCTGCAGTGGATTCGACGGAAACATTGCAATGAAAGCAATGGAAGGAACGGGGAAGTTGATTTCCGAGACTCTTAAGAGAGAGATCAAGAATAGCGGCCTATTTGGTCTTATTGGTGCCCTTTTTCTTAAGCGAGCACTGGGAAGACTTAAGAAGGCAATGGATCCAAGTGAATACGGCGGGGCCTTCGTTCTCGGAGTTAAAGGGGCTGTCGTTAAAGCTCACGGAAATTCAAACGCTCTCGCGATAAAGAATGCGATCAGAGTAGCGTATCAAGGGGTTAATGGCGGCCTAGTCAAGAACCTTGAAAACAAGCTTGGGGGAAAGTAGCGTGTGCGGCATAGTTGGAATGGTGGGCAAAGACCTTACAATTAGGAAACTGGTCGACGCTTTGAAGAAGCTTGAGTACAGGGGATATGATTCGTCCGGTGTCGCAGTGAATAACGGAAATGAATTGAAAGTGATGAAGGCCGTTGGGAAGATCTCCTCCCTTGAGAAGCTTCTGGACGGAGATCTTGATTCATCTGTTGTACAGGGAATAGCCCATACAAGGTGGGCAACCCACGGAGGCCCGTCTGATTTCAACGCTCATCCCCATACTGACTGCACCGGAAAAATTGCAGTCGTTCACAACGGGATAATTGAGAACTTCGACGAATTGAGGGTCGAGCTTGAAAAGAAAGGTCACATATTCAAATCGGTAACCGACACGGAAGTAATCGCCCATCTGATTGAAGATCACTATTCGGGAGACATTGTTGCCGCTGTAAGACATATGTTAGTGGATCTGGAGGGCGCTTACGCAATTGGAGTAGTACATCAGGACCATCCCAATGTGATCGTGGCAGCGCGTAAAGGTAGCCCTCTTGTCGTAGGTTCTGCAGAACAGGCTGGATATCTTGCTTCTGACGTTACTCCCTTACTCAAGTACATTCGTGACGTCTATTTCGTAGATGACGGAGAACTGGCGATAATTAGGCCGGAGAGTATTAACATAACCAGGATTGATGGGTCTATCGTCAAGAAGTCTGCAACGAGAATCACATGGGGCGAGGACTCTGCGGAAAAGGGCGGCTATGCTCATTTCATGCTTAAAGAAATATTCGAAGAACCACAGACTCTCCGGAACGCTCTTACGGGAAGAATCAAGGCCGGTTCGCCCAATTTCAAAGAAGTCAAGCATTTGCAGGATGATATAAAGAAAGCCAGATCCATTACCGTTCTGGCATGCGGAACTAGTTACCATGCAGGCCTCGTCTTTCAGAGATTCATTCAGGATTATTCAAATATCCGCGCAGAAGTGGAGGTTGCTTCAGAGTTCCGTTATAGAAGGCTATCGGAGAACTTCGCCGACTTGGTCATTGCGATTTCCCAATCAGGAGAAACCGCAGACACTCTCGAAGGTATCCGAAAGGCAAGAAAGATGGGAGCTAAAGTAATATCTTTGACAAACGTTGTCGGATCTACGATATCAAGAGAAAGCGATGCTGTGATCTATATAAATGCAGGCCCAGAGATAGGCGTGGCGGCTACGAAGACTTATGTAGCGCAGCTCGCAGTACTTATTCTTTTGGGGGCAGCCATAGCGAAGATTATGGACTCTAGTACAAGCAATATTGCTATGATCGTTAATGAACTGGAAGGTATGCCCACGATATTTGAGAACACTCTGCCAATAGCAAACGCACAGTGCAGCAGACTTGCGGGAGAGTATTTTGCCTACAAACACTTCATGTACATCGGCAGAGGATACAGTTACGCGACCGCCCTTGAGGGCGCTCTGAAGCTCAAAGAAATCAGTTATATTCATGCTAGCGGTTATCAGGCCGGCGAATTGAAGCACGGTCCAATCGCGCTTCTCGACAATGATTTCCCAGTCTTTGCTATAGTTCCCGAGGATGAACTCAAATCCAAAATGATTTCCAACATTATGGAAACCAAAGCACGGGATGCCAAAGTCGTAGCCATCTGCTCTGAGAATGACAGGGAAGTTGCAAAGGCAGTCAACAGTCGAATTGAAGTACCTGGAGTCCTGGAACCCTTGTACCCGTTAGTAATGTCGCCATATTTACAGCTCTTCGCATATTACGTCGCCGTCAGGAGAGATCTTGATCCAGATAAACCCAGGAATCTTGCGAAGAGCGTCACTGTTGAATAGGTAGAATCAAGATTATTGCTAGACTCGATTTTCGAAATCATCTTGATTGATTCGTTTTCTTAGGTTTTGCGGAGAACGGTGAACCCCCAACGGATGACCATGATATGAACAGGAGAATCTATCTTGGATAACGTAGTGAAGGAAATTGTAGAGATACTTGACGAAAAGCACGGAGAAGAGATAATTGTACTCGACGTCTCCAAAGTGTCAAATCTTTCTGACTACTTTGTTGTGACAACAGCAAATTCCGATCCACACATGGACGCCCTCAGAGAGGGAATACTGGAATATGTTGAAAGAGAAGCAGTCCAGATCATCTTCTACGACAAAGGAAAGGGGTATGACTGGATGGTAATCGATGGTGGTTATTTTATCGTCCACATATTTAGCAGGAAGGGCAGAGAGTTTTACTCTCTCGAAGATCTTTGGTTGAACGCAAAGAGATACACATATAGAGATCTCGTCAAAGACGGGGACAACACACGGCAATAATCGTTATCGATCCCGGTGCCCCAATAAGCGCTAGTCGTTGCTCTTTAGAACTACTTGAGATTTGCTCGCTCTCGGTCTTCACCCCACTAGAACGAGGTGGACAGATTGCGGCAGGGTGTGTTCTTTCTATCTGAGAAGATAGTTCATTAGGAAATCACTGAATCGACACATCTATCGGTAGAGACGCTCTTCAGGAGAGGTACTAGAAGAAGAGTATTGAGTAATTCTGGAGCTTACTGGGGTCGATCGTTGACGAAGCCGGAGGTAAACCAAAACGGAGGTGTATTTGTGTCGGTAGTATCAATGAAGCAGCTTCTCGAAGCCGGAGTTCACTTCGGTCACAGAACGAGAAGATGGAACCCCAAGATGAAGCCGTATATCTATGGTGAGAGAAAAGGCATCTACATTGTGGATCTTCAGAAGACCTTGAAGCTCATCGAAGAGGCTTATGAGTATGTGAGGAATTCAGCTCAGGAAAGTGCAACGTTCCTTTTTGTTGGCACTAAGAGACAGGCTCAGCAGATCGTACAGGAAGAAGCGAAGAGATGCGACTCTTTTTACGTCAACAATCGCTGGCTCGGCGGACTTCTTACGAACTTCACCACGATCAAGAAAAGAATCGAAGCATTAAAGAACTTCGAGGAAATGGAAGAGTCCGGAAAACTTGCAGCTCTTCCCAAGAAAGAACAGAGCATGATAAATAAAAGACTCGACAAACTGAGAAAGAATCTCAGTGGTGTCAAGGAGATGCAGAAGCTCCCAGACGTGATTTTTATAGTTGACCCAAAACAGGAAGAAATCGCCGTTGCAGAAGCCAACAAACTCGGAATAAAAGTCATCGGAATTGCAGATACTAACTGCGACCCTGACGTCATCGATTTCATTATCCCCGGAAATGATGACGCAATCAGAGCCATTCAGCTAATAGTACATACGATGGCAGATGCTATTCTTGAGGGCAGAGAGGGTCTTAACGCAGCTGCTCTCGAGACAAAGAAAGAATCAACTGACGAAAAAACCGTCGAAGTCTCCTCAGATGAAGAGAAACCTTCTGGAGAAGAGGTTGATGACTCAGATGATTCAGAGGACAATGAATAACAGAAGCAACTTACGCCTTTAGTGCTTCGGGGAGCTGCTAGGCTCCCCGTTTCTTCTGCTCATCACTACCCACATCATTTTCCCTGGAGATCAATCAACCTGTTCCTTAGTTCCGGAATCAGTCATAATTATCAAATAAATGCGGCTTCACGAATCCATAAGCACCTGATCTCAGTCGCCACTTGAGTGGGACACACTCTCCCGAAGAGTAGTAACCAGCCTGAACTCACAAGGTCTGCGCAGACATCACACCATCTCTTGAGCGACCTCTTCTGAAACGATTTTTCAACCGTATGTCCTTTTCAAAATCGAAGATGCATTTCTTTCTGAAAGGCTCGCGACACTTCTTCAGTAAGTCAGACTAATGCACTAATGTACGAACGAGATTTCTGCTCTTCAGAGACGCAAACCCTCCGCCGTTATGTGACCCTCCTCCCTCAAGGGAGGATTTGAGATCAGGATCATTAGGAGTCAAATACACATTCAAACAAGATCCAGCATATTCTTCGCATTTAACTCCCTGACTAGTGGGAAATGATGAGGTTTCTTATGTATGAGCTATGACAAACAAATCCTCGCAATAGAAAGCTTCAAAAAAATGGAAAAGCCAGATGGAATCATACATGACTAATCTCGTATTCCATCGGGCTTGTATTATCGGCACCATCTATGAGTTCTGGGAGAAGCTCTGGCTAAATCAAATTGAAGGTCTTGAGAGTAATATTCAGCATTATCACAAAGAAGACAACAAACAAAGCCCCCATTAACAGCTTGATTTTCGCGGCAGCTTGTGTCGAGGTCATGAATTCTTGAATTCTCTTCGTTGAGGAACTGAAATATGCTATTAGCGTTATACCGATAATCGGAACCGTGAACCCAAGATTGTAGATCATCAGAAAGCCCAGAGCCCTACCTGAAAGACCTGCACTGTTTATAATATAGACGATCGTAGGTAAATAAACCTGCCCGGTGCACATAAACTCTACAAAAGAAACAAGAATTCCTGTGACTAAAGAAGCGATCCATATTGTTTTCGCCCTTGCATTCTTTCTGATTATTTCGTGAGTCTTTCTTTTCAAGCCCGCTGATAGTTCTAGAATCGCCTTCTTGTTCTTATACCTCATCCTGTAGAAATCAACGATGGAGAGAATTGCGAGCACTCCGGTGAAAATTGCCATAGCCGGATAGAATATGAACTGGAAAATCCTGGAAATACTCTCGATGTAACCCACGGCTCCGAGGAGCCCCGTCCCCATCAAGAGATAAGCTGCAAAAATACCGATGGCAAAAAAGAGACCCGACACGAGAATCTCGTTTCTTCCCCGTCCAACGTAGTACAGATATGAAACAAGAAAAATCAGTACCACAAAAGCGCATGGGTTTATTCCGTCAATCAAACCTGCTCCGAGGACTACAAGGAAACCAAACTGCTCGTATCTCTCGGTAAGTCTTTGGCCTACATCTTCGCTCAAAGCATCAATCTCGCTTAGCTTCGACTCTCTTTCTTCCTTAGAGTAGTTCTCCATACTCTCAAGTAAGGCGCCCGGTTCAAGATTCGATGGAGTGAAGGCAGCCTTTCCAACAAACAACATTGGATAGAGGTCATATTCACTTTCATCGACTCCATAGACCATCGCATACTTCAATTTCAGTAGCTGATTCTCTGATTCACTCAACATAAACTTGTTCAGAACGACTTCATCCTCAATTTCATACTT
>Ga0068712_1002654_pt1 | contig 19099 bp, 15 predicted proteins | sample MTBAKSrepl1MetaG_FD_62987 | JGI IMG/M metagenome (GOLD analysis project Ga0068712, IMG submission 62987) | Enrichment culture microbial communities from Arthur Kill intertidal strait, New Jersey, USA, that are MTBE-degrading - MTBE-AKS1... | ecosystem: Environmental > Aquatic > Marine >... | reverse complement strand
CGCAAAAACCCGGTGGTCGTCCTGGTGGAGGACCGTTTCGATCTCGCTTTCCTGACCCTTTTCAAGGTCAAGGCCTACGTCATGGATGTCCGCTTCGAGCGGCTCATGGCCAGCGACATTACGGAGCGGGTCAAGGAGGCGATCAACGAACGGGGGCTCGTGCCCGAGGCGTGTCTGTTTCCTCTGCCCGCGGCCTGACCTCCTCAATCGTACGCATCCACAGGTTCCGGGTTCAAGGTTCACTGACCCCCCTGAACGGTTACCTCCTTTCAGGTCCCTTCTTTTTCTTTTTCAGGGCTTACGGATGGCTGTGCCTCGGGCCCTGAGGCCGTGGGCGTGGCCCCAAGGGGAAGCTGCTTGAAGCGACCCCCGGTGATAATGGGATCCCCCTCATACCCCAGGGCCTTGAAATCGATGAAGTCCGTCTGGCCGATGAGATCGGATACATCCCTCCCCCGCTCGGTCATCCACGAAAAATCAGTACCCGTGGTGGCTAGTTTCTTGAAGTCCACGTCCCGGGTGTCCTGGTGACACCGGTTGCAGGTCTTCTCGCCGCACAGGGCGCTGTGGCACTGGACGCACCCCAGGGCGTTTTTGGCGGGCATGGTTTCGTGATTGAGCCCCCAGTACATGATCGTCTCCACCCATTCGTATTTACCGCTGTAGGGAAGACCCACCGTTTTCATCCCTATCTGAAAAGACGTTTCCCAGTTCAGGTTCTGCCAGTAGGCGCCCGGGCCGAAGAGGTACGGGACGATGAGGGTGTTGTGTTCGGCATCGGCCATCTGCCTTCCTCTCATGGGCTTGAACGGATAGATCTTGGCGTCCCTGTCCCGGATATCCCCCACCGGTTCCGTAAGCTTGAGCACGCCGTTCTCATCGATCTGGCCGCCTATCAGGTGCCGGCGCACGTAGCCGTTGTACCAGAGGTAGGTGGGCTTGGCACTCTCTTTCCAGACGAACTCACCCTTCATCCAGGAGTAGTCGGGCATGCCGTACTTGTCCTTTTTGGGGGCGCGCTTTTTATCCCCGGCCTTGGACCAGTCCCACCACGTCTTGGTGGGCCTGCACTTGGCATAGACCGGGCTGTGACAGGTCTGGCAGGCGATATGCTCGGTGTGACGATTCAGATGATGGTTCAGGAGATTGTGCTGTTCATGTCCCTTGCCCTCATGGTATTTATGTGGGCTTTGGGTATGGCAGTCCTGGCAGGAGCGGCTCCCTTCGACCACGGGAAGTGAAATGGACCGCCCCGATATCTTATGATTGCGGGTCTTGTGACATTCATGGCACTGGAAGTCCATACCCCCCATATGAATGTCGCAGTCGCGGGAGGGATAATAGAGGATCCCGTTCATGTCCCCGTGCTTCACCGCATCGCCGCCGCCCCCCTGAAAATGGCAGTCGCCGCAGGTCTTTCGGCTGGGCTTGCCCACGCTCTGCGCAATCTTTTTGAGATCCAATTGCGGAAAGGGCATGCCCGCATCCGTTGGCACCTTGGCATAGGTCAGGGTGGTGTCGTGACAGACCAGACAGTCCATCCGGGTGAGGTCGTTAAAATCAAAGTCGGCATCCCGCCAGCCATATCCGGCATGGCAGCTGGTGCAGCGGGGCCAGTTGGAAGGGAGGGCCACGCAGAAGTTGTTGATGGTGTTGGTGGCCTTTCCCATATCCACACGGTTTTTCGCTCCCATCGTATAGGGGGAGGGCCCCCGCCACAGCCAGTGGGCCGCGGACCGGAGGTCCTCCGCGGCCTCCCTGTGACATCTGAGGCACTCTTGGGTCACCGTGATCGGGTCCGGGTTGTCCGGCAGTTCCACCAGTTTGGTATGGTCCGGCACATTCTTGGCGTGGCAATCCGTGCACCCGACCGGGCCATTTTTCTCCTCCTCATGACACCCCATACACTGCTGATGGTAGGCGGCCTTGAGTCCGAGCCGTCCCGGCACCCGGTCGTTGAAAGCTGTCTGATGACATGCCGAACACCGCACAGCCTCGGGCGCATCCTTTTGCGCGGGCCGGTTGTGGTGGCACACAAGGCAATCTTTCACCACAGTGGCATGCTTCATGTGCATGAATCGAACCGGGCTGTACAGATCGGCGTAAGCCTCCTTTTCCTCTTTGAGGATGGGGCTGTCCAGGATCAGATAGCGGTATTTCATCTCCGCAATATCCCGCGCCTTTTTGCCGAGCCGGTGGCGCCGCTCGACAAGGGACTCCTCGGATACCGTCACCACCAGTGCGGGCACCTCATGGGCGAATTCAATGGCCTTTTCCTGATCCACCGCCTTCCACGGGGTTCCGTCCTCAAAGACCTTCTCGGGCGGGGGAGGGGGTCCGGGCACACCTTTCCCGGAGGCGGCAGGGGCTTCTGCCCCACATAGGAACCAGACGGCGGCGGCCATCAAAAGGACCAACATGGATACGGCAACGGTCTTGTTCCGGTTCATGACGACACCTCCAGTCTGCGGGCGCTCAGCACCGGGAGATATTTGACGCAGATGCGATAGATAAAGATCAGGGTCGAGATCAGGCCGATGGTGATGGCGAGTTCGCCCACAGATGGGAAGTAAGACTGCTGGGCATAGGGGGCCTGAAAGCCGACCAGAAATACGTTGACCCGGTTAAGGGCAACGCCGCACACCACCAGGGCCGACGCCGCAAAAAGCCATCCGCGCGACCTCCGCACCCCGGGCAAGAGGAGCATGCACCAGGGGACGATCACGCCGAAGAAGACCTCCACCAAAAAGGCCTTACCCTGCACCGAACCGTCACATAGGTAGACATATGTCCCCCGATGGGCCATGTCCCCCAACTTCACCGCCAGATAAATCCCCAGGAGGATAATGGTAAAGCGGGTCAGGGGGCCCAGGATATCCATCTCGTCCTTCAACTTCATGGCCTTGGTGGTCAGGGTGGTCTCGAAAACCACCATGGGATAGCCCACGGCGATGGCCGACAGCAGAAAGAGCAGCGGCAGCAAGGGGGTGTACCAGAGGGGATGGAGCTTGGTGGGCGCAATGAGGAGAAGCGACCCCAGGCCTGACTGGTGCATGCAGGAGAGGACCACCCCCAGGATAATGAAGACCCACATGATCTTGTCCAGGATACGGTCCAAAAAGTTCAGGATCCCGCCGATGACATCCTCCAGGACCCAGAGACGACGGCCCGGGAACGTGACCCCTTGGCGGAATCGTTCGGCCAGGATCGGGATGAATTCGATGTAGAGGACATGGAGGTAGATGACCACGCACATGGCCACCTCAAAGAGGACCGAGTTGGTCTGCCAGTAGAAGATCGGTTTCCAGATGGCCCAGGAGCGGCCGATGTCGATAAAGAGGCCCAGGGACACAAAGGTATATCCGAGCATGGCCGTGAGAAGGGCCGGACGCGTGACGGCCTCGTAATGTTCCCGGCCGAAGATGTGGGCCAGGGCCGCGGTGGTGAAGCCCCCTGCGGCCAGGGCCACGCCAGTGGCCACATCGACGCCGATCCAGATCCCCCACGGGCTGGTCTGGCTCAGGTTGCTCACCGCACCCAGTCCTCCGGTGAACCGGCCAACGACAAAAAGGAATCCGGTGGCCATGAGGCAGGCCAGGAGAATCACACCGGGGGTCCAGAAGGGGGCGTCCACAGGGGCGGGCTTGGCATGGGCGCTCATGAGGCATCCTCCTTGTTCTCCGATTGATCGGGGCTCTCTTCCCCGGTGATCTGTTTGCGGTTCAGGCCCCACATGGCGGCGGTCAGGACCCCAAACAGGGCGATGGGCGCCCAGAGATAAGCGAAAATACCGTGCTGAATGGTCTCCGTCAGGCGGGGCGGGGCCTCGTGAGGGAGTTTCAGGAAACCCAATTTGTGAAAGGGCTCCCGTGAGATATAGAGCCAGGAGGTCCCGCCCACCTCCTTCTCCCCGTAAATATGGTCGATATAGCGTCCGGGATCCGCGGTGATTCGCTCCCGTGCAAGGGCCAGGATATCGGCCCGCTTGCCGAAGGTAATGGCCTCCACCGGACAGATGTCCGCACACCCGGGTCTCCCGCCCTCCTTGGAGATCCGCTCAAAGCAGAAGGTGCATTTGCGCACCTCTGGCGTAAGCGGGTCGAAATAGTCATAGGCCGGGATCTGAAAGGGACAGGCGATCATGCAGTAGCGGCAGCCGATGCACTTGGACACGTCGTAATGGACCGCGCCGTTTTCCTTTTTGGTGAGTGCCCCCACAATGCAGGCCGACGCGCAGGCCGGGTCCTGGCAGTGCATGCACTGCACCTTGACATAGGTGGGAATCAGTGCATTGCGTTCGTCCAGCCGGCCGGTGAAATAGCGGTTCACCACGGTGTAGGCCTTCTCATCCGGACGACGGGGCGTGTCCAGGGGACGGGGATCATCGAAAGGGGTGTCCGGTTCGGGGAGCTGGTTGACCTGGTTGCAGGCCAGCTCACATTTGCGGCAGCCTACGCAGAGGGTCAGATCCACCAGGCAGCCATAAGCATCCGGCGCGTGCTTCGGGGGTGTCGCGCCACGGGCCTTTGCTGCGTTTCCGGCAACAGCGCTTCCGAGCCCCGCTGCCGCTACGCCCAAAAAGGATCTTCTGGTGATGTCCACGGTGCCTCCTTCCATGCTCGCCATCCGGCGGTTTAGAATCTTTGTCCATAACTTCTCTGCAACATGCGAAGAAGTTTGCCCGTGGGGGTCTCTGCCCAAGGGCTGCAAAAACCGAATACAGCTCCTGGGGACGGCAGCAGGGCTTTAAAATACGGTCTGTTTAAGCCCCAAGGACAGTCTTTCACCTGCCCGCCATGCGAGTGAGGCGAGTCAGGCGGGTCGATAGGGATTCCTTGCTGCCTTTCAATAAAAGGCATCCCGAGCCCGGGGGCGGTCGCCGAACGATACGGGCGCATTTTATTGCAGCCCTTGGGCAGAGACCCCCACGCGCGGGCAGAACGCTGTTTGCTTGCGGCCGTCAGCCCGCCTTGGGGTTGAAGGGGTGTAGTCTCCCCATGCAGAGGGCATGGACGACCGACGTGATGAGATTATAGTTGAGAACCGGGTAAATCAGCGAACGGGCAGATGCCAGGGGTGCGGTTGCCGGATGAGATTTCCCCGGGCATAGGGCCCACGATCAGCGGCTGTGGTCACAGGATTCTGGGCTTGTCCAAAGAAGACGCCAAGCCCTTGCACCTGAAGATCCATTGCCGTGGTTATGGCGATGTATGTTAAGGAAAACATGAGAGAGTGTCAAGAAAATGGCTGGGGACTCAGCAATTCTCATTATGAAGTAGATCCAAAGTTGAACTGCTGTGAGAGTGGCATCTTGCCACGACTTTTCGCGGCTCGGAAGCCGCTCCCACATGACAATTTTGCCAAAATGAGAATTGCTGCTGAGGACCGTCGCATGAGAGGGCCTGTTTCCCTACGACAGGAGTCTGCGGAGATAGCGCAGTTTGTTCCCGTAAGGGGGATAGGCGAGGGTGGGATTGAAGAGAGTGGTCTTTCGAAGGATCGAGCGGTGATGGCTGAATGTCTCAAATGTGAACCTGCCGTGGTAGTGGCCCATGCCGCTGTTCCCCACGCCCCCAAAGGGCAGGCGGGGGCTGGAGACGTGCATGATGGTGTCGTTGACGCACCCGCCCCCCGAGGAGGTGGCCGACAGGACCCGCTCCCTCAGTCCCCTGGATGCGGTAAAGAGATAAAGGGCCAGGGGCTTTTCTCCCCTGTTGATCTGGGAGACGACATCATCGATCCGGGTATAAGAGAGGATGGGCAGGAGGGGCCCGAAAATCTCTTCCTGCATAATAGGATCGTCTGGGGTGATCCCGTCGATGAGGGTCGGTTCCATGTAGCGGGTCTTGGGGTTGAGCCTTCCGCCGTGAACAATGGTCCCTGCCGAGTGCATGAGGCGCTGCAACCGGCGGAAATGCTCATCGGTGATGATGCGGGCAAGATCCGGGCTCTTCTCCGGGTCATAGCCGTAAAACCGCTGAATGCAGTGTCTCATGGACCTGATCAGTTTTTCCTTGACGTCCGTGTGGACAAAGAGGTGATCAGGGGCGATGCAGGTCTGGCCGGCGTTCAGGAATTTCCCGAAGCAGATGCGCTGGGCCGCAACCCGGATATCCGCATCCGGCGCCACAATGCACGGGCTCTTGCCTCCCAATTCCAGGGTGACCGGCGTCAGGTGCCTGGCGGCCTTCTCCATGACAATCTTTCCCAGAGGCGGGCTCCCGGTAAAAAAGATGAAATCGAATCGCTGATCCAGGATGGCCTGATTGACATCCCTTCCGCCGGTCATCACGCTGATGTAAGCGGGATCGAAGGTCTCTCCGATGAGTTCACGGAGGGTCTCGGACATATGCCTGGAATAGTGGGCCGGTTTGAGCATCACGCAGTTGCCGGCCGAAACGGCGCCTACCAGGGGGAGAAGGGCAAGCTGAAGGGGATAGTTCCAGGGCGACATGATCAGGGCCACGCCATAGGGCTGAGGGTAGATCCGGCTGGTGGAATAGAAATTGAGCATGTCTGTGACGACCTTTCGGGGTTTGGCCCATTTCCTGACCCTGGCCCTGTGCAGGTCGATCTCCTTGCAAACCATCCCTATCTCTGTCCCGAAGGCCTCGAACCTCGACTTGTGGAGGTCGTCCCAGAAGGCATCATACAGCCTGTTTTCGTATCTGAAGAGCGCCCTCTTCAACCTTCTGAGGCTGTCTCTTCGAAAATCGATATTACGTGTCTTGCCGGCATCAAAAAAGGCCCGGTGGGCCTCCATGGTTCTGGATATGTCTTCCACTTTATTCCCCTGTGAGGTTGTCTTTCAGCATTTTCGTACCTTGTTATGTCCCCTGTGCAGCCAAAGAAAGACAGGATACGCATGTCGGGTTTTGATGTCAATCCGGCTCTCTGTGCCGGGTGCAATTATTTCTGTCAGTCCACCGGGAATCCTCGGACGACCCTGATAAAAGGCTGACGCCTGAATTCCGGAAACAGAACCCAATTCTTGCCTGCACGACCTTCCAGAGGTGCGAAAAATGATTGACAAAAATAAATAAAAGGGTAAAGCATAAAAAGCACACAAAACGCACAAATCACACAAAAATGAAAAAAGACTCTTTTACCACCTCGGATATCGCCCGGATCAGTCGCCACTCGCGGGAAACAGTGAAGCGGTGGCTGGAAAAGGGGGAGATCAAAGGCTACAGGGTAGGTCGGTCAGGGCACTGGCGGGTCCTCCCCAAGGAACTGGCCTCCTTCCTGGAAAGAAACGGGATTCCCTTTCCAGACCAGGCCGAAACTGGTTATCCCCTGCAAGCGTTGACCGAGCGCGGCGCCTTTCCTCTCTTCTGCTGGGAATTTTTCAGAAACACTATGAGCGATCATGTCCGCACAGACGGACGCTGTGAGGATTGTTTGGTCTATAAGACGAAATCCCTGAACTGCCGTGCCCTGAGAGAAGAAATCGACCATAAGAAGATCTTTTGCGGTCATTCCTGTGAGAAGTGCGCATATTACCGCTTCGTGGAAAGGGAGTTGGAGGATCAGGTCTAACCCGTCACGGCAGGAGGCAACCTCAGCTCCTCGTTGATCCTGAGACAGGCAATCAGGGAAATTTTGAGAAAGGGGGTGATGAAGGATACAGTGAGATCGGGGGGGGCAAAGGGCCCTTGGGCGTTTACTTTGACAGATCGGAGGGAGGCGTCATGAAAGAGATGAGCAGAAGGGAGTTTTTGATGGCATCGGCAGCAGCGGGGGCCACATTGATGGCAGGGCCTGTCCTCATGGGAGGTCCATCCGCGGCACATGCGTCCGTAAGCATCCCGGAGATTGACAAACTGGTGATCACCGTTATTACGGACAACTACTACGATTGCCTGAGGTGGAACTACAAGATTGCCAAAAGGCAGATAAAGGTTCCCGGGGCCGCTTCCATCTGGAAGGGTTTCTCGTTTCACGCCGAGCACGGGCTCGCCTATCACATCGAGACAGTCGTGAACGGCAAGTCAAATGCTTTTCTGTTTGATTACGGCATGGATTTTGAGGGCGTCAGCAAAAACATGCAGATACTGGGTATCGATTTGAACCGGGTGGAGGTCCTGGGACTGAGCCACGGTCACCTGGATCACTGGGGAAATTTGATCCCTATGCTCAAGGCCCACCGGGATAAGATCCGAAAGGGGATCTATTTGTACGTGGGAGGAGATGCCTTTGACAACAAATTTGCAAAACTGCCGCCTGTCTACAAGCCCCTGGACGGACTGGCCGATCTGGGACAACTGAACCGGCCGGAGCTGGAATCCCTGGATCGCGTCAAGATCGTTCAGGTCAAAGAACCCACGGAGATCGCCCCCGGGGCCTATATGACGGGCGATATCGAGAGGGTGACCGAGTATGAAAAGGGTTCTCCCATTCTGATGGTCAAAAAGGGAGATCAGATGGAGCGCGATTACTTTTTAGGGGAACAGTCCCTCATGTTCAATGTGAAGGGCAAGGGCCTGGTGGTCCTGTCGTCCTGCGCCCATGCCGGCATTGTCAATACGGTGAAACATGCCCAGAAGGTCACAGGGATTGACAAGGTTCATATGGTGATCGGCGGGTTTCATCTGACAGGCGCCAAACCGGAGATCATTCAGCGCACCATCGCCGACATTAAGGCGGTTTCTCCCGAATACATTGTCCCTATGCATTGTGCCGGATTTGAGGCCATCGCGGGGTTCCAGCAGGCCATGCCGGAGCAGTTCATCATCAATGTGGCGGGCACGCGCTACGAAATCACAGCGTAATACCTGCCGCAAGTGCCGGAGCACGGGGATCTTCTGAGAAGAGCCTTTGCCGGGGTGGCCCGTGAGAAGCTGCGGCGAGAGTCGATCTTCTGCAAAAAAAGCAAGGCTGTAACGGCCTTGCTTTTTTTGGGGTGTAATCTCAACGACTCAGGGGTCGCGCTGTGCACAAACGATCGCGCCTGGACTCCGCATCGCCTCCCGTAGGTGCGCCTTCAGGCGCACCACCCACGCTGCCTGTGCTGATAAAGCGGCACCTGCCCTGGATTTTTGAGATCATAGAAATTGTTGAGCGCCAGGGAAATGTTCTTGCCTGAGAACAAAAAGGCCTGCTATGGTATTGCTTCAACCGCAACCTCAAACCAAAGGAGGACAAGGACATGAAGATCCCCTGCTATGTAAGCGCGGAAGAGGTGAAACGGGTCTGCAAAGAACTCAAGATCAGCGACTGGACAAAGAAGACAGAATCGAAGGTTTCTCGGAAGGAGGCAAAGATCATCCTTGATGCGGTAAACAGGCGCAAGATGGCCATCAATCCCAAGGAGTTCCAGGCAGGCCTTGGGGTGGAACTGGAACACGGGATGCGCTTCAAGGATGCCAATGTCACCAACAACCATCCTCTGCTGACCGGCCTGATTGTCCTGGCCCATTTGAAAGAATCGCTCGACTACTACAAACTCCTGGAGGTGGCGGAGCTGGAGGGGGATCTGATCAAGGCCTTAGCCAGGGGCTCGGCAAAGAAGACCCGGGAGATCTATGGCAGGCTTGCAAAGGCGAGGATTGCGCTCAGAAAGGCAGAGCTGGAGTGGCTGGAGTAATTGGGCGGAGGATTTTGTCCGTCGATGTGGGTTTCACCAACATAAGAACATCCCCCGTTTGCAGTGACCTGGCGCCCCTTGTGCCGGGATGCCTTATTCGAAAAGGCTTTGATGGAGGATGGGCACCACCTTGGCGATGTCCTGGTCGTCGATGACCATGGAGAAATTGATGCTGTTGAGTCCCACGCTGATCATGTGAATGGAGGCCCCGGCCTTCTCCACAGCGGACAGGATCTCGCCCCCGAGCCCCCTCTGATGAGACAGATCCGGTCCTACCACTACCAGGATGGTCTTGCCCGTGTGGACCTCGCATGTCCCAAAGGCCTCCAGCTCGGGCAAGGCCTGGTTTAGGAGATCCGGTCGGTCCGTGGAGAGGGAGACGCTGATCTCCGATGTGGAGACCACATCCACCACCACCCCCCATTTAGCCAGGACCTGAAACACGCCCGCGAGATAACCGACCTGCTGGAGCATGCCGGTGGAGGTGATGGTGAGGATGGCCTGGCGCTCCTTGTAGGCCACGCTGGTCACCCCGGTGGTCTTGCCCTCGCCGTCCCTGTCGATGACCGTGCCGGGGTGGTCCGGCCGATTGGTGTTGAGGACCCGTACCGGGATGTTCTGTTCCATGGCCGGAAGCAGGGTGGAGGGATGCAGGACCCGTCCCCCGAAATGGGCCAGTTCTGCAGCCTCGTCGAAACGCATGCGCGGGATATTGCGGGCATTGGGGACCACGCTGGGGTCCGCGGTCATGACCCCGTCCGTGTCTGTCCAGATCTCCACCTCGTCGGCATTGAGGGCCGCGCCTGTCAGGGTGGCTGTGAGATCGCTTCCGTTCCTGCCCAGGGTGGTGATCTCGCCATTGGCGCTCTTGCCGATAAATCCGGTCACCACCGGGAGGACATCGGGGGAGACCTTTTCCCGGAAGGCCTCCTGCATCCGCTCTGTGAACCCGGGGAGGGGCCGGGCCGCGCCAAACTTTTCGTCTGTGATAAAGCCCAGATCCCAGATGTCAAAGGCCTGGGCCTTGAGACCCTGACGGGTGAAAAAATCCGCGATGCACCGGACCGACATGCGCTCGCCAAAGCTGGCGATGTAGTCCAGGCTTCGAGGGCTCAGCTCCCTGACCAGACCGATCCCGCGAAGCAGGTCGCTGATCTCCTGGAGAAGCTCAATGAGAAGGGTTTTCGGGCATCCCAGTTCGTCTGCGATCTCGGATTGGAGGTCAATCACATCGGGCAGGCTGTAGTGACGCTGAACAGCCCCCCTCGCGGCATTGAGGAGGGCGTCGGTTATCCCCTTGTGGGCCGAGCAGACGAGGACAGGCCTGCGGTCGATGCGCGTTTTCACGATCTCCAGGACCTTGCGCACCTGCTCCAGGTTTGCGACCGAACTTCCGCCAAATTTCATAATAATCATTTGTTCTCCCCCTCAATACGGTATTGCGATGCGTGATTCAGGGCTTCAAAGCGATCCGTCCAGTTCGTGGGCCACAGGCCGCTTGCAGGCCCGGCAGCGCTGGGCCCCCCTGAAGAGGGGCTCCCCGCATGCGGGACAGTGATATCGCTCGCATTCGGCCCGGGCCCATTCAATGCTCCCCTTTGCGTCTCCCCATTGGGCCGCCTTTTGACGCCAAAGGGGAATGGCGCGCTTCATGACCCGGACGCCTGTGGCGAATGGAAAACGGTCGATCAGGCTGCAGGGCCACTCATGGCACTGATGGCAGGAATACAATCCCTTTGAACGGACGCAGTCCCGTATCCTGCATTGTCCGCAGAAATCGTACCGTCTGAGCGGCGGATCCGGCTGCATGCACCCGAGGCATTCGGTCTCTTCAGGAGGCGTGCCGTACAGGTTTCCCATGACGGCCTTGAACTTCTCGTTATGGTCTCGGGTGGCGATATAGACGCCGCAGACCCCGCAGTAGAGACCGCACGGGGCCAGCAGGTTTTTGTCGGCGAATTCTTCCTCGGTCCATCCTTTCATCACAGGGTCGTCCTTTTCGTGGCCTCGGCGCATTCCTCGTTAGGGGGCCAAAAGCGCAGACGCTCAGGGCCTGAGTTGTTCGATCCATGCCTCATATGGTGAGCCTGATGCCTGCCCTTCCTCAGGCCGCGCAATCCGTGGGGTCTCCTCCCAGCTTGGAAAGGGCATGGTCCAGGGCAGGGAGGACTACGCCAAGATTTTCAGCGGCCCCGCGTGGACTCCCGGGGAGGTTGATGATGAGGGATGCCTTTCTGACCCCTGCCATGGCCCGGGAAATCATGGCATGGGGCGTTTTTTTGAGGCTTTCCGCCCGCATGGCCTCTGCCATCCCGGGCACCGGATAGTCGATGACCTGTCCCATGGCCTGGGGCGTGACATCGGTGGGGCTCAATCCGGTTCCTCCGGAGGTGACGATAAGGGGTATGGCCTCCGCGTCTGCCCATGCCGTGAGGACATGGACAATCCGTTGTTGATCGTCAGGGACGATCTCGCGGCGCACGACCTCAAAGCCATGGTCTTTCAGCATGCGGCAGACCTTCTCGCCGCTCTCGTCATGGCGCATGCCCCTGGCCCCCTTGTCGCTGATGGTAAGGACCGCGGCCCTGAAGCTTCGCTCCATGATCTCTGTCTAATCCTCCTGCTTCGCAGCGGCGATGACCTTTTCCTGCAGTTGGGCAGGCATTTCCTCGTAGTGGGAATGCTCCATGCGGAAGGTCCCGCGGCCGCCGGTAAGGGCGTTCAGATCCAGGGCGTATTTCAGGACCTCGGACATGGGCACCTGGGCCTTGATGATTTGATATTTTCCCTGGGAATCCATCCCCAGGACCCTGCCCCGTCTGCTGTTGAGATCTCCCATCACATCGCCCATCACATCCTCTGGCACGGTGATCTCCATTTTCATGATGGGTTCCAGGAGGGTGGGGCTTGCCTGCTGAACGGCCTTTTTGAGACACATGCTGGCTGCGATCTTAAAGGCCATTTCCGAGGAATCCACCTCGTGGGATTTGCCGTCGTAGAAGCGAACCTTGAGATCGACCACCGGATAGCCCGCCAGGATGCCGCTCGTGAGGGCTTCCTGGATCCCCTTTTCCACGGCCGGGACAAAGTTCCGCGGGACATTCATCCCTGTCAGGGCCTCGTCAAACTCAAAGCCGGTATCCGGTTCCAGAGGGGTAACGTCGAAATGGACCTCGGCAAACTGCCCCCTGCCGCCGGACTGTTTTTTGTGCCGGTAGACGACCCCTTTGGCAGGTTTCTTGATGGTTTCTCTGTAGGGGACCCTTACCGGGTTCAGATTGACCTCGACCCCGAATTTCCGGGCCAGCTTCTCGCATGCCGTTTCCAGGTGTATCTGTCCGGTTCCCGACAGGATCACCGCGGCCGAGGTCTGATCTCTCTCCAGTTTGAGCGTGGGGTCTTCTTCCACGAGTTTGGCCAGCGAGCTGAAGACCTTGTCCTCGCTTCCCTTGACCTTGGCCTCCACTGCATAGGATATTACCGCCGGGAGCCCGTGGATGGGCGTATAGAGGATGGGGTCGCTCACAGAACACAGGGTGTCTCCAGTGGCTGTCTCCTTGAGCTTGGCAACGGCCACGATGTCGCCGGGGCCGGCCGCTTCCACAGGTTGTTGTTTTTTCCCCTGGGGTATGAGGATCTGTCCCAACTTTTCTTTAACGTCCTTGTTTGCGTTGTACACGGTTGAATCCGATTCAACCGTGCCGGAGAAGACGCGCATGATAGTGAGCTTGCCTGCAAAGGGGTCTGCCACGGTCTTGAAGACCAGGGCTGAAAACGGGGCGTCGGCAGAGGGGATTCTTTCGATGACTTCTTCGGTCCCGGGAAGTGTGCCCTTTTTGGCCGGCCTTTCCAGGGGCGAAGGGATTCCCTCGACGATCAGGTCCATGAGCTGGGGAACGCCTATATTGGCTGGGCCGGCGCCGCAGAGAATCGGGATGACGGTCCCTGATTTGATTCCGTCAAGGAGGGTGGCCTCGATTTCCTGGTCTGACAGAGATTCCCCTTCGAGGTACTTTTCCATGAGATCGTCGTTTACCTCCACGATGTTTTCAATAATGGTCTCACGCCATTCGGAAACGATGCCCTCCATATCCGAGGGGATGTTGCCGATGGTGAATTTCCCGCCGGCGTCTTTGGCAAAGGTGTAGGCCTTTTTTTTCACGAGATCGACCACGCCCGAGAAGTCAGCCTCTGCGCCGATGGGGAGGAAGAGGGGGGTGGCCTTGATCTCGAATATGCGGGCGGTCTCTTCCACAACCTTGTAGAAATCGGCCCGCTCGCGATCCATCTTGTTGACGAAGATGATTCGGGGGAGTTTTTGTTCATCGGCAAAGCCCCATACCTTTTCAGTGCCCACCTTTACGCCGGATGTGGCATCAATGACCACCAGGGCTGCATCGGCCGCCTGAAGCGAGAACTTGGCGTCAGACAGGAAGTTGTCGTCGCCCGGGGTGTCAATAATGTTGATGATGTGCTTTTTCCAGGTGCAATCGTGGAACGCGGTGCTCAGGCTGGCCTTTCTCTTGATCTCCTCAGGCTCAAAGTCAAAATTGGATGTGCCGTCGTCCACCCTGCCGAGCCGGGTAGTCGCCTTTGCGTTGAACAGGATGGCTTCAGCCAGCGAGGTCTTTCCCGAGCCCCCATGCGCGATGAGAGCGATGTTTCTCAACTGCTCACTCTTTCTTTCCATAGTCAGAAACCCTTTCGTTATGTAGATAGTATTTGGCGGTTGCAGCCGTGCGGATGGAAACAGTTTGAGACTGTGTCGCAGGCCCCCGTGACATCCCGATGGGAGGCATTACCCGTTTCTCTACAATATAGCGTGAATCGAATTTTGATGCGCTGTTTTTAAGCATAAAATCGGTCGCAATAAACTGCAGAGCCTTGATTCGGTATGAAATCAGCCCAAAACAGGCGGCTTTCAAGAATCAGGTAATGTTCCCCCCGATGGGGCATGATGCATCTGTTATGAAAATAATGCCGAAACAGGGGCGGGTCCCTGGAAAAACCATCTCCCCGTGGAAGCATCAGGCGTGCCTGACCATCGATTTTTAAAAAAATACCCATTACACCAACACTTGAATTAAAGTCAAGTCAAGAATTTAGGGGATATTTTTTTAATTGCCAATTTCGAGAAATGTGTTATGTTAAAAGCTTATTTTAAGCCCAAAGAGGGGCTGTGCTCCCGGCGAAGGGGCCTTGCCGGTACTGTGAAATCAGATGGTTAGAGAGGGTGTTGGGGGCGTTCTCCCCCGGGGCATGGGTATTTATTGTTGATAACCATGTTATCAGGGAAAGGCGGAAGCGACCCATCTTGCTGCTTCACGACGGAATAAGGCTCTTTGAGGCCTATCTGAGGGACCGAAAGAATTACTCTGAACACACCGTAAAGGGTTATCTCACGGATCTGGTTCAGTTTTCCGAATTCCTGCGCTCTCAGGGCAAGTTGCCCCTTTCCGAAGCGGGCGATGTCTGTGTGGACGCCATTGATCCCCTTCTGGTCCGGGAGTACGTGGGGCGCCTTTACGGCCGGCTCGGCCGGTCGTCCATTGCGCGAAAGCTTTCCGCAGTGCGCTCCTTTTTTCTTTTTTTGGAAAGGGAAGGGCTGAACCCCAGAAATCCGGCGGCAGACATTCCCACGCCCAAACAGGAGAAGCATCTGCCGGTCTACCTGCCGGTGGATGATGTCTTCCGGCTGCTGGAGCGGCCTGACCGCGAGAAACGGCTGGGGCTCAGAGATCTGGCGATCCTGGAGATGCTTTATTCCTGCGGCATCAGGGTGGGCGAACTCCACGGCCTCCATGTGGCAAGCGTGGACCCTGAACAGCGACTGATCAGGGTCCGGGGGAAGGGGGATAGGGAAAGGATCGTGCCTATAGGCCGTAAGGCCCTGACAGCCCTCAGGAACTATCTGGACGCCACCCGCGACATGCGGGGAAGCCCTGAGGGTCCCTTGCCCGACGACCCCCTCTTCATCAATTGCCGGGGAGGGCGTCTTTCCATGAGGAGCATTGGAAGGATCGTCAAGCGGTATGCAAAGGAGACGGGGTTGACCAGTGAGATCAGCCCCCATTCCATGCGCCATACGTTTGCCACCCACCTCCTGGACGGCGGGGCCGATCTTCGCTCTGTGCAGGAGTTGTTGGGACACAGGAGCCTGTCCACGACTCAGAAATACACCCATGTCAGCATGGACCGGTTGATGGAGGTCTATGACAAGGCCCATCCCCGGAGTTAAGAGAAGCAGTTATGATCAGACGGAGCGATTCCAATAAATTGAGGGCCACCACGGTCCTGGCGGTCATTAAGGACGGAAAGAGCGTTATGGCTGCGGACGGCCAGGTGACGCTGGGCGAGACCATCATGAAACACAGGGCCGTGAAGATCCGGCGCATGTATAACGACAGCGTGCTGGTGGGATTTGCAGGGGCGGCCGCAGATGCCTTCAACCTGTTTGAACGGCTGGAAGGAAAACTGGACGCCTACAACGGAAATCTGGTCCGGGCCGCGGTGGAGCTGGCCAAAGACTGGCGAACCGACAAGATATTGCGCAGGCTGGAGGCCCTCCTCCTGGCCATGGACAATGAACACATCCTGATCATCTCTGGCACAGGGGACGTCATTGAACCGGACCGTCCGGTCGCGGCCATCGGGTCGGGAGGACCCTTTGCTCAGGCTGCAGCCGAGGCCCTGGTGGCCCACTCCGGCCTGTCCCCGGCTGAGATCGCTGCCGAGTCTATGAAGATTGCCGCGTCCATCTGCCTGTATACCAATGATCAGATCACGGTGGAGGAAATCAACGAATAGATAAAACGTAACATATCAGCTCTTTGATGTCCGGCAGGGGAGCTCTGTTGGGGCCAAATTTTCATAAGGCTGAAGTGATACGATAAAACGAGGTTGGAATGAACAAGGCTGTTGAGAAGGAAGATCAGTTGGTTGAGGTGTTGACCCCCAGGGAAATCGTAGCTGAACTGGACAAATATATTATCGGTCAGGATCAGGCAAAGCGTTCGGTGGCCATTGCTCTCAGAAACAGGTGGCGCAGGCAACAGGTTCCTCAGGAGCTGAAGGATGAGATTGCGCCCAAAAACATCATTATGATCGGTCCCACCGGGGTGGGCAAGACCGAGATTGCCAGACGCCTGGCCCGTCTTGCCAACTCGCCCTTTCTCAAGGTGGAGGCTACCAAATTCACCGAGGTAGGGTATGTGGGCAGGGATGTGGAATCCATGATCAGGGACCTGACGGAACTGGCCGTCAACATGGCCAAGAAGGATGAGCAGGAGCTGGTCAAGCCCAAGGCCAAGGAGCTGGCCGAGGAGAGATTGCTCGACATCCTCCTTCCCAAGCGGACCGAGGAGACGCCCTCGGCTGACCAGGATGCTGAAAAGGAACGGATCCTGGAAGTGGTGAGGACTGACAGGCCGGAGAATACAACCCGGGAAAAGCTGCGTCGCATGCTCAAGGCCGGAAAGCTGGACAAGCGGTTTGTAGAGCTGGAGGTTGCCAACGCCGCCATGCCCATGGTGGAGATCTTTTCCAGCGCCGGGCTCGAGGAGATGGAGTTCAATGTCCGGGAGATCTTCGAGAACATGCTGCCTGCCAGGAAGAAGAAGCGGCGGGTGAAGGTGCCCGAGGCCCTGGAGATCCTTTTTCAGGAGGAGTCTCAGCGCCTGATCGATATGGACAAGGTGGTGGAAAAGGCGATCAAAGTCACGGAGCAGAACGGGATCATCTTTCTGGATGAACTGGACAAGGTAGCCGGTTCCGAGGCGTCCTACGGGCCGGACGTATCCCGCGAGGGGGTCCAGCGGGATCTCCTGCCCATTGTGGAAGGCTCGACCGTGGCAACCAAGTACGGCATGGTGAAGACCGATCACATCCTTTTCATCGCGGCCGGGGCCTTCAATGTGAGCAAGCCGTCCGACCTCCTGCCGGAGCTTCAGGGGAGGTTCCCCATCCGGGTGGAACTGGACTCGCTCTCCATGGAAGATTTCATTCGCATCCTGCTGGAGCCGAAAAACGCCCTTATCACCCAGTATAAGGCCCTCCTTGCCACAGAGGGGATTGAACTCATCTTCGAGGAGGATGCTGTCACGGAAATTGCCAGCATGGCGAGCAAGGTCAACGAGCGGACAGAAAACATCGGGGCCCGCAGGCTCCATACGGTGATGGAGAAGCTGGTGGACGAGATATCCTTTGAGGCCCCGGATATGACCGTTAAAAGCGTCGCCATCAATAAGGGATATGTGGCGGAAAAACTGGCCGATATTCTGGAGGATGAAAATCTGAGCCGGTATATTCTGTAGATCGAGGGGTTGAGGGATCCACGGACAGGGATTGGTTGGGGGGTTGGTCAACTCCTCAACTTTTTGCTTTAAGGGGATGGTATGACAGCGGACACAGACCGGGCCAGGGTCCTGATCGAGGCCCTTCCCTATATTCGGCGGTTCAACGGGGCCACCATCGTTGTCAAATACGGGGGCCATGCCATGGTGGATGAGCAGTTGAAACGGGATTTTGCCCTTGATATCATTCTGATGAAATATGTGGGGATGAATCCTGTGGTGGTGCATGGCGGAGGGCCCCAGATCGGCGATTTCCTCAGGCGGCTTTCCATCGAGTCTGAATTTGTGGACGGGATGCGGGTGACCGACCGGCAGACCATGGACGTGGTGGAGATGGTCCTGGTAGGAAAGGTGAACAAGGAGATCGTGGCCCTCATCAACCACAACGGCGGGAGCGCCGTGGGGTTGTCTGGAAAGGACGGGAACCTCATCCGCGCCCGAAAGATGACGTACCTCAAAAGCCGTGGGGAGGATCAGGCGCCTGAAATCATCGACATGGGGATGGTGGGTGAAATAACGGCCGTTCACAGCGGGATTCTCTCGAGCATCATGAAAAGTGAGTTCATCCCGGTGATTGCGCCTGTGGGCGCAGGCGAGGGAGGGGAGACCTACAATATCAATGCCGACCTGGTGGCCGGGGCTGTCGCTTCGGCCCTGAACGCCCGCAAACTGGTCCTGCTCACCGATACCGAAGGGGTGCTGGACCGGGAAAAGAGGTTGATCTCCAGCCTCAAGTCGGACGAAGCCCGGATTTTGATTGGAGAGGGGACCATTGTGGGCGGGATGATCCCCAAGGTGCAATGCTGTTTGAATGCCCTGGCCAGCGGCGTGCGCAAGGCCCATATCATCGACGGCCGCGCCCCCCACGCCATCCTGCTGGAAATCCTCACCAAGGTCGGCGTTGGAACGGAAATTGTGGGTTAGCGGGTTCACATCAACATTAAAAGGCGTGAAGAGGAATTGGGAAATGAACGATGTGCAAGACGAAAAATCCACCATTGAACTGGCGGATACCTATATGTTCACGACTTACGGCCGCTTTCCGGTGGTCCTGGTGCGGGGCGAGGGGTGCCGGGTCTGGGACGAGAACGGGAAGGAGTACCTGGATTTTGTGGGAGGGATCGCGGTCTGCGCCCTGGGCCACAGCTCGCCGCTGGTAACG
>Ga0068712_1002642_pt1 | contig 19226 bp, 13 predicted proteins | sample MTBAKSrepl1MetaG_FD_62987 | JGI IMG/M metagenome (GOLD analysis project Ga0068712, IMG submission 62987) | Enrichment culture microbial communities from Arthur Kill intertidal strait, New Jersey, USA, that are MTBE-degrading - MTBE-AKS1... | ecosystem: Environmental > Aquatic > Marine >... | reverse complement strand
AGGATGAGCATCCAGGGTGTCCGCAACCGTCCATCCGCTCGCCAATTCTCGGAGAACTTGTTCGACGGGAATCCGTGTTCCTACAATCACGGGTTTGCCCGTCATGACGTCGGGGTTGGTGGTGATACGCTCGTGTTTCATCGAAAAACCTCACGGTATGGTTAAGCTGATTATAACGCATCCTGAGTGAGCCGAAGCGAGGATTGCTGAGCGGAACGATAAGAATCATTTGTCGTCAGCCTGCTTCAGCATCTGCCCCACTCTGGTCCAGTTCAATTCCCCTTCGCGCCCGATCTGCCGGCAGCGCCAACCCTGCGCGCGCAGCGCCAAGATCGATAGTGTATGTCTGGTAAACGGGTGGTTGTCTCTCGCCAACTTTACACGGCTGGCGGGGCGGTGTACACTCTGCCTGTGCGAGAAAACCGCATTTTGGAGATGGATATGAAACAAATTATGGGTGTTCTGACAGGGCTGGCGCTGGTCGCCGGGCTGATCGTGCTGGGCGCTGCGCTCGCGCCCGGCGGCGTGGCCGCGCAGGACGGCGATCCCACCCCGGTCCCCGATCCGGTGCTGGGCGAGCTGGACCTCGACGCGGTGGCCGAGATCGACCTGGAAGCCGTGCCGGTCATCCCTGAGATCGACGAGGGGGCGCTGGCGCTCTACCGGGCCGCGCTGAACGCGGGCCGCGATCCGCACGCCTTCGCCAAGGTGGGCGACTGCATGACCGATCACCCCGGCTTCCTGATCCCAATCGGGGAGGGTGACTATGACCTGGGCGAGTACGCCGACCTGGAAGCGGTGATCGCGGCGTTCCAGGCGGGCGAGCTCGACCCCTTCGCGCGCCAGAGCCAGGCCGCGGCGGGCGGGTTCAACGCCGCCAGCATCCTCGACAGCATGTGGGCCAACCCGGAATTTTGCGAGAGCGGCGAGACGCCGCTGTCGTGCGAGTTCCGCCTGTCGGAGCCGAGCGTGGCGCTGATCATGTTCGGCACCAACGATGTGTTCTACCTGGACGAAGCGCAGTACGACTATGCCCTGCGCGCGATCATCGCCGAGACGATCCGCAGCAACGTGCTGCCCATCGTGAGCACGTTCCCGGTCCGGCCCGAATTTCCCGATAAGTCCGAGCTGTACAACCAGATCGTGGCCCAGGCGGCGGCGGATTACGGCGTGCCGCTGATCAACCTGTGGCAGGCGCTGGAGCCGCTGCCCAACCAGGGCATCGATCCCGAAGAGACGACGCACATGACCGTCCCGCCGGACGGCGCGGCGTGCGTGTTCATCGACGAGAATCTACAGGCCGGGTTCACGGTGCGCAACCTGGTCACGCTCCAGGCGCTGGACGCGCTGCTGGCGGCGGCTGAGGGCGAGTAGGGGAGTGGTTTGACCACAGAGAGGACACAGAGAGCACGGAGAAATCAAAAGAAGAATCTCTGTGTGCTCTGCGCCCTCTGTGGTAAGTGTGTTTATTCCTGTTCGCCGCACATCCTCCACTCGCCGTCTTCCTTGATGGCGCGGTAGGTGACGGCGCTCAGGTCCTGGGTACGCGTTTCGCCGTCGTATTCCGCCGAGATCCGCCCCTCGCAGGTGACGAGCGTGGCATCGCCGTCTTTGTCGCCGGCCTTGCAGCTCATGTCTTGCAGCTCGGCCTTGACGGACTTGAACGACAGCGCATCCTGGGAGGCGTTGGCTTCCCAGGCCGCGCACGACAGCTTCGCCAGTTCGTCGGCGTCGCTGGCAACTTTGGCCTTCAGGTAGGCTTCGATGGCCTCGGATGGGCTGCCCTCGTCGGCGCAGGCGGCCAGCAGGGCGGCGAGCAGCAGGGCCAGGATCAACATGGTGAGTCGGCGCATGGCAGTGTCCTTTGGGTGCCGGTGAGCGATTGCAGGCTGAGATTATAGTGCGTCCGGCGCGCGGTGAAAAGCGCCCAGAATCCCCCCATCCCCCGGCCCCTTCCCCCACTGCTGCGCGGAGGGCAGGGGAGCGAGCTGGCTCGCGACAAGTCCTTCCCCACCTGTGGGGGAAGGATTTAGGATGGGGGCAGTGGTGCAACACCCCGCCGGGCGGTGAGCAGGCTCAAAATGCGGTAAACTGCAAGCAACGGATGCGTTGGAAGATTGGGCAGCAGAGTTTACGGAGGAAAACGTGATGAAGAGCGTTGTTTTACGGGGATGTATTGTGTTGGGGCTGGCGGCGGTAGTGCTGGCCGGCGGAACGTTCGCCGCGCCGGACGCCCAGGCCCAGGATGGCGATCAATGCGCGGCGTTCGTCGCCGAAAAACTCGCCAGCGCCCAGGGCGCGTGCAGCGCGACCGGGCCCGGCCAGGTGTGCGCCGGGACGTCCGGCGTGCTGGCGACCGCGTCCGGGGCAGGGGAAGCCCTGCCCGCGACGGTAGGCGAGGCGCTGGCCCTGGCGGACCTCAGCGCGCTGGCGACGGCGCCCGGCGATCTGGCCGCGGATGAGTGGGGCGTGGCGATGCTCACCTTCCCCGGCGGGCCGGAAGGCGACCCGTCCGTGACCGGCGTGCTCTACGGCGACGCGGCGATCGCGCGCCCGGCGGCGGTGGAAACCGACCGGCCCACCATGACCGTCACCAACAGCGGGGGCGCGACGGCCAACCTGCGCGCCGGGGCAGGCACGACCTATGCCGTGGCCGGGCAGTTGGAGCCGGGCCAGTCGGCGGTGGCGGATGGCCGCAACCAACAGGGCGACTGGATTCGCATCCAGATCGACGGGGCGGCGGCCTGGGTCTTCGCCCGGCTGGTGACGTGGGACGGCGACCTGAACAGCCTGGACGTCCTGCTGCCGGACGACGTCAGCACGCCGTTCGAGAGCGGGACCCCGTTCCAGGCGTTCACGCTGACCACCGGCGAGGCGCCCGGCGGGTGCCCGGCGGCGGGGTCCGGCCTGCTGCTGCAATATTCGGGCGAGGCGGCGGCCAATTTGCAGATCAACGGCGTGGAGCTGGACTTTAGCAGCGCCTCGCTGCTGGTCACGGCTGCGCCCAACAACGCGCTCGACGTGATGGTGCTGGACGGGGCCGCGACGGTCACCGCGCGCGGCATCCCGCGGGACGTGGCGGCGGGCGGCGCGGCGCGCGTGAGCCTGGCCGGTGAGGACGGCCTGACGCCCACCGCTGCGCCGGTCGCGGCGGACTCGTTCGCCTTTGCCCAGGCGGCAGCCGCCCCGCTGAGCGCGCTGCCCGGCTCGCTGGTCTGCTGGGCCGGCGTGGCCGATCCGGCGGCGCGGGTCGTGCTGCGCGTCGGCCCCGGCGAGCAGCGCGGCACGCTGGCGAACATGAGCCCGAACGCGATCTATCGCGTGGAAGGCTGGGCCAACGACGGCGAGGGTGCACCGTGGTGGCAATTGGACACCGGCGCTCAAAAGTCGTGGGTAGCCCAGGCCGAGACGCGCACCCTCGGCGCGTGTGACGCCGTGGCCCAGGCCGACGCGCCGCCGCTGGTCTTCGCGCCGCCGTCGGCGCCTGCCGGGGGCGAGGGCGCGGTCGACAGCGTGGGCGACTTTGCACCGACCGGCAACTCGGTCTGGCAGATGATCCCCGGCTCCGACAACATGACCGGCGAGTGCTCCGGCGCCCCGGCGATCAACTTCTGCGATCACCTGGCGGCGATCTCCCCGGCGTCGGGCGGCATCATGTGGAAAGGCATGGAAACCAGCGGCTACTACTTGCAGCGGCTGCAGCCCAACGTCTATTCCTACGCCGGCCCGAACGCGCTGGGCACCGGCACGATCAGCATGACGCTGACGTTCACCGGCGAGTCGACGGTCAGGATGACGCAGCGGCTGACGCTCAGCAGCGAGCCGAACTGCCAGCACGTGTATTTCTACACTGGCACGCGCAACTGGTAGCGGCGGTTATTATCCCCCCCATCCTAAATCCTTCCCCCGCCAGGAGGGAAGGACTTCAAGATAGTGAGCCTGACTCCCCTTCCCTCCGCGGAGCGTGGGGGAAGGGGTCGGGGGATGGGGGGGAAGCGCTGTGCCCTCACTGTCTCTGGTGGTGAATCGAGATCGATGATGACAACGCGCATGATCACCTACCGAAGCGGGCTGTTCGCCCTGGTCGCCCTGGCGATCCTCGCGGCGCTGGGCGCGGCCCGGGCCATCGCGCAGGCGCCGTCCCTGGCCCGGACGCATTACGCCGTCACGGTCTACAGCGAGCCGCGCCGGGCCAGCGCCATCGTGGACGTGCTGGCGCCCCGCGCCGAGGTCGCGCTCGAAGCGCGCAGCGCGGACGGTGCCTGGGTGCTGGTCCGCAGCGTGGACGGGGCAGCGCGCGGCTGGATCGAGGGCCGCTTCCTCGACACCGGCGGGGCCGATCTGCCCGCGCTGCCGGTCAGCGCCGAGCGGATCTTCGATGCCGCCGGGGCGCGCGCCGCCGGGGCCGGGGCCATCGACCTGAACGCCTTCCCCCTCGTCCCGGCGATCACCGACCGCGCCCGCGCCATCTACGCCCGCGGGCAGGCCCTGGGGCTGGACCCGCGCGCCGTCTCCAAGATCGGGGACTGCATCTCCGACAACCGCCACTTTCTCAGCCCGTTCGGGTGGGGCGACTACGACCTCGGCAGCTACACGGCGCTCCAGCCGGTGATCGATCACTTCGAGCCGGCGCTGGCCGCCGACAGCCTGGCCGCGTACGATGGGCTGGTCACGGCGGCGGCGCTCGACCCGCTGTTTGCCAACCCGCTGGCCTGCCTGCCGGGCGAGACGCCGCTGCGCTGCGAGTACCGCGTGCGCCGCTCCAGCTTCGCGATCATCATGTTCGGCGCCCAGGACCTGCTGTTCGCCAGCCCGGACGAGTTCGACCGCAACCTGCGCCAGATCGTCCACGAGACGATCGAGGCGGGGGTGGTGCCGATCCTCAGCACGTTTCCCGGCAACCTCGACCGCTGGGACGACGCGATCATCCTCAACCGGGTCGTGGTGCAGATCGCGCTGGATTACGACATCCCGCTGATGAACATGTGGCGTGCGCTGGACGGGCTGCCGAATCACGGGCTGGAATCCGACGGGCGGCACCTCAGCCCGCCGGTCACGCATTCCGGCGACCTGACGGGCGACAACCTGCGCCGGGGGTACCCGCTGCGCAACCTGGTCACGCTCCAGGCGCTGGACGCGGTGTGGCGCGCGGTGCAGGGGTAGGGGGATCGGCTCACCACCGGGAGCACAGGGATCACAGAGGAAAAAGCGTGCTTTCTCTGTGCTCGCTGTGTGAATCTCCCCAAGCGAGACGCCAACGCGCCAAACTCGCCATTCAGCACGCCGCGCCCAGATGGATATAATCAAACTACAAACACGGGTCAGGACCAGGGGCGATGGGATGCCGGAACGTGCCACGCAGGACGATCTGAACGCGCTGTTGACCCATGCCGTGCAGCACGTGCGCGGCCTGGGCTGGCAGACGGTGGCGCTCGCCCTGGCAGAGGAACTCGCGCCGGACCTGTCTGCGCCACGCGCCAGCGCGATCGCGCTCACCCCGGCCCTGGCCGCCCAGCTCGATCACTGGACCGCGGGCGGGTTCGCCGTCTTCATCGAGCACATCGCCCCGCACGAGCTGGAGGGCCTGCGCGCGCCCGGCGCGAATGCCTGGCATACCGGCAACCTGCTGATCGTCCCCCTGCGCAGCGGGGCGGACCGGTTCGGCTGGCTGCTGGCCAGCGACCCGCCCAATCGCGCGAGCGTGACGCCGGAGGCGCTCCAGACGCTGGACGTGCTGGCCGCCGGGCTGGCGGTCGCCATCCGGAGCGCGCGCGAGGAACACCGCCTGCGCCACCAACTGGCCCGGCAGGCCATCGCCAACCGGATCGCCCTGAAGATCGCCCAGCACCTGGAACTCGACAACATTTTCGCGGTGGCGATCCACCACTTGCAGCAGATCATCAGCTTCCAACAGGCAAGCATCGTCCTGCAAGAGAGGCCGCAGCCCACCGTCCAATACCTGGAGCGCAACGGCCCGAACAGCGCCTTCGCCGACCGGCGGATCACCCCGCTGGAAACGCTGGCCTTCGACTGGATCATCCAGCAGCGCCGGCCCGCCCTGCTGATCGACGCGCTCGACGCCGAGGCCGAGCACCCCGCCGCCCGCCAGCTCTACGACGACGGCATGCGCTCGGTGTTGTGCCTGCCGCTGGCGATGTGGAACCAGACGATCGGCGTGTTCAACCTCGCGGCGCGGGCGCCCGGCGCGTTCCAGGCCGACGACGCCGAGTTCTTCGACCAGATCGCGGATCACCTGGCCGGGGCGCTGTGGAACGCGCTGCTGTACGAGATCGAGCAGCGCCGCCGCCACACCGCCGCCGCCCTGGCCCAGTTGTCGAAGATCGTCAATTCCACGCTGGACCTCGACCGCGTGCTCAAGCTGGCATTGGAGCAGTTGGGGCGCGTCATCAGCTACGATTCCGCGGCGATCCTGCTGGCCGAAGGGCCGCACCTGCGCTTCACCGCCGCCAGCGGCTTCGAGCACCCCGAAACGCTGGTCGGCCAGCTTTTCCGCGCCGAGGAGAACAACATCTCGCACCAAGTCATGCAGTCCCAGCAGGTCCGCGTTGAGCCGGACGTGCAGCAGGTGCCCGAATGGGGCCACCACCGCGACGACCTGGAAGGCGCGCACACGATCCGCGCGTGGATTGGCGTGCCGCTGGTGGTGCGCGGGCAGAGCATCGGCCTGCTGGCGATCGACAAATACCATCCCGGCTTTTTCGACGAGCACGACGGCGAAACCGCCGCCGCCTTCGGCGCCCACATCGCCAGCGCCATCCACAACGCGCGCGTGTACCATTCCGAGCACCGGCGGCGCGAAACGGCTGCCGCGCTGGTCCGGCTGTCGCAGATCGTCGGCTCGACGCTCAACCTCGACGAAGTGCTCCAGCGCGCGCTGGAACAGCTCGCCCAGGTGGTCAGCTACGACACGGCGTCGATCATGCTGCTGGAAGGGACTAACCTGGTGGTGGCGGCCTGCCGGGGTTTTTCGGACCCGGCGGCGCTGCTGGGCACCGTGATCACGCCCGACGAGGTCAGCACGGCGTACCGGGTGCTGATCAAGCAGCAGGCGCGCGTGATCGGCGACGTGCAGCAGGCGCCGGACTGGGGCCACATGCGCGAGAGTCTGAAAGAGGTGCGGGGCATCCGGTCGTGGATTGGCGCGCCGCTGGTCGTGCGCGACCAGGGCATCGGCGTGCTGACCATCGACAAGCAAACGCCGGACTTCTACACCGAGGACGACGGCGAAACGGCGTCGGCCTTCGCCGCCCAGATCGCCACCGCCATCCAGAACGCCTGGTTCTACCAGGCCGCCGAGCGCCAGCGGGACCGGCTGGCGGCGATCATCAGCGACGCGACCGACGCGATCGTCGTGCTCGACGAGCAGGGGCTGGTGTGGCTGCCCAACCGGGCCACCGAGCGCTATTTGCACATCCGGCCCGAGCAGGTGCTCGGCCAGCCGGTGTCCGCGCTGGAGCTGCCGGAGCTGGACGCGGCGCTGAGCCAGGCCCGAGAGAGCATGGAGCCGCTCGTCACCGAGATCGCCGGGCCTGACGACCGGGTGTTTCACGCCAGCATCGCCCCGATGCGCGAAGGCGGCTGGGTGATTGTCATGCAGGACGTCACGCCGCTCAAAGAGCTGGACCGCCTGCGGACCGACTGGGTAACGTCCGTGACGCACGACCTCAAGAACCCGATCCAGGTAATCCAGCTTGGCGCGGCCATGCTCGACCTGGACACGCCCCTGAGCGGCGAGCAGCGCGAGCGCGTGGACCTGATCCAGCGCAGCGCGTCCCAGCTCAGCGACCTGGTGACTGACGTGCTGGACCTGGCCCGGCTCGAAGCCGGCCCGGCGCTGCGGCTGGTCCCGGTCGATCCGGCGGCGATCATCCTGGCGGCCCTGGGCGACGTCGAGGACCTGGCCCGCAAGAAAACACAATCGCTGGTGGTCGAAGTGCCGGACGACCTGCCACACGTGCAGGGCGACAGCGTCCTGCTGAAGCGCGCCCTGGGGAACCTGTTGGGCAACGCGGTCAAGTACACGCCGGCAGGCGGCAAGGTCACGATTCGCGCCGCCCTGGCCGGGAGCACGCTGGAGATCGAGGTGCGCGACGACGGGCCGGGCATCGCCTCCGAAGCGCAGGCGCGGCTGTTCGACCGGTTCTACCGCGCGCCGGGCACCTCCGGCGAGGGAACCGGGCTGGGCCTGAGCATCGTCAAGAGCATCCTGGAGAAGCACGGCGGGCGCATCCGGGTGACGAGCGCGGCGGGCGAGGGCAGCAGCTTCGTGATCGCCCTGCCGCTGGCGGAGTAGCCGGGGCCGAGGGCTCGCCGCGCCCTCTGTAGCGCAAGTTTTTTAACCCCACCACGAATGGCTATAATAAGCCCCGTTTTGCCGCCCGCAGAACCGCGCGGCGCGCCGCTCACCGGGAAAGGAACGTCCTTTTGTCTACGCTGCTGCGTGATGCATTCCGACAGCCCGCCTTTCAGTCTCCGCAGGCCGTGGCGCTGCTCCAACGGCTGAGGCCAGTCTACGATTCGCCGTGGACGATCTGGGGCCTGCTGGCGCTGGGCGCGATCCGCGCCGTCATCTTCCTGATCGCCTACCCGCCCGCCCACGGCGCCGACTCGCCGGACTATTTCCTGTATGCCGCGCAGTTCGAAGGGCTGGAAGCGCCCAACGTCTTCAGCCTGATCTACCCGCTGTACCCGCTGCTGATTTACCTCACCCATCACGTGCTGGGCAGCGTGTACGTGCTGATCATGTTCCAGGTGCTGCTGTCGGTCGTCCAGGGGGCGATCTTCTACTGGGGCGTGCGGCCCTACAGCCCGGCGCTGGCGTTCGTCGTGGCGCTGATGGTCCTGGGCGACGCGCAAACCGGCGTGCTGTACAACTTCACCTCAACCGAGCCGCTGTACATGTTCTCGCTCAACGCGGCCTTTTGCGTGTTCCTGGTGCAGGTCCGGCGCCGCCCGGATCGCAGGATCACGTTCGGCGACATCCTGCTGGGCGTGCTGCTGGCGACGACGCTGCTCTCGCGGCCCGTGGGGCGCTACCTGATCGCGCCGTTCGGCGTGCTGTTCCTGCTGGGGACGCGCAGCGTCTGGCGGACAGCGGCCATGGGCGCGGCGTATGGGGTGGTGCTGGTGGCCTCGGTGCTGTTCAACCAGCTCGTATTCGACCAGTTGGAGCTGACCGGCGGCGGCGGGTTCATGCTGGTGCGGCCCTTGCTCGTGTCCGGCCTGCTCGAAGCGGACAACGGCCCGGCCTCCGCCCGCCTGGTGGAGATGCGCAGCCAGTGCGAGCCAGGGGAGACGGGCGCGCGCTGCCTGTACCTGCAAACCCGCGATTGGCCCGCCGTCAGAAAGTTGTACGCCGACGCCTACCAGGAGATGCTGACCGCGCACCGGCTGGACTTCGCCCGGCTGGTGTTCGAGGATTTCACCGACTATTTGCGGCTGCCCGGACGGCAGTACAGCGGGCCGGTCACGCCTGCCGATGCCCAGTGCGAAGATATCGACGCGGTCAGCGACCGCAACACGCGCGCCTATCTCGAAAAGGACTGGCTGCTGCTCGATTCGCCCGACGCGACCTACGATCAACTGTGGCCGATCATCGATGACATGAACCGCGCCATGTGCCCGCCGTGGCCCGATCACGACGGCGTCCGCGAGGTCGTCGATCACGCGGCGCTGCGCTACCGCTCGCTGAGCCGCCCGCGCCCGTACCTGTGGTATGCCGCGCTGGCGGTGGCCGTCCTGGCGATTCCCTGGGCGCGCCGCTACGTGATCCCGGTGATGCTGGCCGGGGCGATCCTGGCGAACCACGCGGCGGCCAGCGCCGTTGTGCTGAACGTCCAGCCGCGTTACATCGCCGTCGCCAACCCCTACAAAGGCGTGCTGCTGCTGGTGCTGGTCTTCGTGGTGGCGCGGACGGCGGCGCGGGTGATCGATGCCTGGCTGGCACAGCGGGCGCGCCCATCGACAGCCTCACAGAACGCAGGGAAGACGACCTGACCGATGCAAACCTGGAAATGGCTCACCGATCCCGACGCGCCCTATAACTGGCGCTTCATCCGCAACGTGCTCGTCAAAACGGCGATCCTGTTCGCCGCGTTCAATGTCGTCCTGGTGCTGGTGGACCCGCTGCCGGCGTTGGGCCGGATCTCGGCCTATAACGTGCTCTTTCGCGGGCGCGAGCGGCTGCCCTATGGCGAGAATCCCGCCGCCTCGTACAACCTGAGCCTGTACCAGATCGACGCGATGTTCGCCGCCCACGCGCTGGACGGCGCCGACCGGGCGGGCGAGTTCCGCGTGCTGGTGGTCGGCGATTCGTCGGTGTGGGGGATTCTGCTGGAGCCGGACGACACGCTGGCCGGGCAGATCAACCGGGCGGATTTGCGCACGGCGTCCGGCGAGCGGGTGCGGGCCTATAACCTGGGCTATCCCACCATGTCGCTGACTAAAGACCTGATGCTGCTCGATTACGCAATGCGCTACGATCCGGACCTGGTGGTGTGGCTGGTCACGCTCGAATCGTTCGACCGGGCCGCCCAGCTCGAGTCCGCGATCGTGCAGAACAACGCGCCGCGCATCCGCGACCTGATCGCGCGCTACAACCTGGACCTGGACCCGGACGACCCGCGCCTGGTCGATCCCTCGACGTGGGACAAAACCCTGTTCGGGCGGCGGCGCGCGCTGGCCGACCTGCTGCGGCTCCAGCTTTACGGCGTGCCGTGGGCCATCACCGGCATCGACCAGGAATATCCCGACGACTACACGCCGCGCGCCGTCGACCTGCCCGCGGACGCCACCTGGCACGGCATGGACGACGCGACGCTCACGCGGGACGACCTGGCCTTCGACGTGCTGGAGGCGGGGATCGCCCGCGCCAGGGAGTCCGCGCCGGTGCTGGTGATCAACGAGCCGATCTTCATCAGCGAGGGCGAGAACAGCGACATCCGCTACAACTTCTTCTATCCCCAGTGGCTGTACGATCTCTATCGCGGCCTGCTGGTCGAGTTCCGCGACGCGGGGATGTGGCCCTACCTCGACCTGTGGGACCTGGTGCCGGACGTGGACTGCTACACCGACAGCGCCGTGCACCTGACGCCGGACTGCTCGGCGCGGCTGGCGGAGCGGGTCGGCGCGGCGATCGTGCAGATGGCCGACACGGGCGACGTGGCGGAGTAGGGGAAAGCGTTCGCCACAGCGGGGGCGGTGAGCGCGGAGGAAGATTTACGCCCTGATCCAATCGAGGTTTTTTGCTATGAGCAACTCGGTTTGCCGGGCATGATGGGTGTTCTTCATGGCAATGGCCTCGGTGTCAAATCCGTGTTGACGAGCCATCTCCTGAATTTCTTCGACGTTGTCGTAGGTCATCAAAAAGTCGCCCTTCAATCGTCCGGCCATGTCGAATAAGGCGCGGTGATCGATCTGCCAGTGGGTGTAAAGGCGGCTGCCGGGCTTCTTGCCGGACGCTGTATAAGGCGGGTCAATGAAGAAAACCGCATCTTCCCGATCAGCGTACCGGCGTATCACTTCCAGGCCATCCCTCTGGATGAAGCTCAGACGATCGCGTATGGCGTGAATGTCGCAAATGCGCTTTTGCAGCGTGGCCGGGTACCACCGCGAGCGAATGCCTTTACCGTTCTCCCCATATTTGAGCTTACCAGACCCTTCGGCCAGAATGCCCCCGTGGTTGACCCGGTTTTTGATGATGGTTTGCAGCGCGCGTACCTTCAAGGGTAAGTCGGTTTCGTCCAACAGGCGGTTGACGTTCTCACCGGTCAGATCGAACTCGCCGATCTGCTGCGCGAGCCACGGACCCTCCCCACAAGTAATCACCGTCTCCCACACGGCAGCAACCTGCTCGTCAATCTCGACCAGCAGCACTTTCTTGGCAAGGTCCTCGAAGGCAGCCGTTAGCCCTACGATGGCGCCCCCTGCAAAGGGCTCGACCAGCAGCGATGGGCGGTCGGGCAGGCTGCCGAGCCATTGAAAAATGCGGGGAATCAGCCAGGTTTTTCCGCCCGGATACCTGAAAGGGCTCCGGTGTTTGACCGACGCGACATTGACGACTTTTTCAGCCGGTGAAAGTGACATTCCAGGGAGAAAAGGTTGGTGCATTGTTCGCCCTAAAGCAAATCAGCCAGCGTGGGAGCATCCGGCGGGTTCTCGTCGTTTTCGAGCTTCTTGTCCAATTTCTCCTGCAATAGGTCCATAAATCGGTCGATCGGACCGGGCTTCGACGTCAAAATTTGATCGAGCGCAGGTTTAAATAGAGTATACACGGTCTGACTGAGTCTGAGATGGTATTGGTTTTGATCCGGATCGGCGACGAGGTCATATACCAACCAGGCCATATCAGCATCCTCTTTGGCTACCACCGACAGCGGCGGCAGCGTTCGGAAAAACTCGCTATGAAGCGCCACGACCTGTTTTTTGCCCCAGTGCCGTAGAATTCCGCCCTTGTAAATCAACTGAGGCACCAGCCGTTTACGAGAAGAAGACAGGTAATCCGCGCGAGGATATCCGCGCCGGTGACGCCAATCCATGTCGAAACGAGAGGCCGGATCCTGCATGTAGTGTCCGAAAGGCTCGCGGATATTCCCGGACACATACACCGCCTGGACTTCGAGCGAGCCGAAGTCCATAACCACGCCGCGATCGTCATAAGTCACCAACACGATGTCGATATTGCCTGCTGACTCGCCACCGGCATCGTTCAATCTGACTTCGCCGAGAGACGTCCACTGAGCGCCCGGGGGAAAAAGAAACGTGGCTGCATCCTCGGCAATGATCCAATCTTCCCTGAAGCGAACCGGACAGGTAATCACAGGCACGCCTTCGCTCGAAAAGATGCTACAGACGCCCAGCGGATCGTTAGCCTTGTCTTTCGTGCAGTTGGGAACCCTGTTGTTGTAGGGACAAAGCCTGTTTTTTCGGTAGCGCTGGGCGCGGTCGGAGAAATTATCAACGGGAAAACCAAAAACTTCTGCTAGCGGATGTTCTGGCATGCGGCGCACCATCCTGAACGTATCGTGTCCACTGCCATTGTACTCGTTCCCCCACAGAATGGCATATTTGTTCTGGTATTCCCGATAATCGACTGCCTCCCGATTGGACATGCACCATCCCGTCAGGCTATCATCAGGGCGTCTTCGCTACCTGCTGCTGAAGGAAAAACCCCATGACCGAGCTGCTCTACCAGACCGACAGCTACCTCCAGACCTTCGACGCCACCGTGACCGCCATCGACGAGGCCAACCACGGCGTGATCCTCGACCGGACCGCGTTCTATCCAGGCGGGGGCGGCCAGCCTGCCGATCGCGGGACGCTGGCGCTCGACGGCGGCGCGGGCCTGGCCGTGTCGCGCGCGCGGAAGATCGGGCCGGACCTCGTGCACCTGCTCGACGGCGACGCGCCGCTGCCCGCGCCCGGGGCGCTCGTCCGCGGCCAGATCGATTGGGACCTGCGCTACCGGCTGATGCGCACCCACACCGCCATGCACATCCTGTGTGGCGTGGTCTTTCGCGATTACGGCGCATCGGTCACCGGCGGCGATATGGAGCTGCTGAAAGGGCGCATGGATTTCGAGTTCGAGACGATGCGCGGCGAGCTGGTGGCCGCCATCGAGCGCGCCATCAACGAGGAGATGGCGAAGGCGCACCCGGTCCAGGTGCGCATCCTGCCGCGCGCGGAAGCGTTCCAGATCCCGGACCTGATCCGCACCAAGATCAACCTGCTGCCGGAGGGCATCCGCGAGGTGCGCGTGGTGGAGATCGTCGGGCTGGACCTGCAGGCCGACGGCGGGACGCACGTCCGCAATACGTCCGAGGTGGGGCCGATCCGCGTGACGGACTACAAGAGCAAGGGCAAGATCAACAAGCGGATCTACGTCGAGCTGGCGGAGTGATCGGGCTGGCGCGAATAGGGTGCTAAAAAAAGTGGCAACGGTGTATTGGGGTCCCTAAAAACGGGTCAAAGTTGAACCGGGTGCCCCATAAAAAGTGTCAAAAATGGCGGGTCCCCGGTTCAAGTCCGGCCCGGTGGCGCGCCGCGATGGATAAAAAATGAAAAGTGTAAAGCCCTCCAGCACCCCCCTACCCCGGTTTTTGGGCATCATATAACTTATGAGAATGTAAATTCTCGCAAGTTATTTAGATTTCATTACAGATACGAATCGGACCAAGCACAACTCAAAGCCCTATCAGAGATTCTCTTCTATCCCTTCGACGAGATTCAGAAATTCCGCTGTCAGTTCTTCAACCCCGTAAATATCTGATTTGTGCCACAGTCCCAATCCCGCCTGGGCACTCAGCATGGCAATATTTAGCTCAGAGAAAGTCTGTGTTCCCATGTGCGCCAGTTCAACGGCATAGGCGCATCGTGGTAACTCGGGAACTACGCTCCACCGCCATAACAATCGTAACGAATTCATTTCCCCTAGTACCACGTCAACACGATCCGAAAAATCCCACCATTCCTGAGCGGGAATTTCCTCTGCGCGATCGATAATGTCTTGTACTTTTTCTGAATACTCAGGCACGAGTTCAGCCATTATCTTGAATTCTTCCGAATCACACGCTGCTATCGGTTCATTGGAGGTGGCGGTATTAGTGTCATCTTGAGCAAACACAATGCCAGATAACATCCCAAAGCATATTAAGACGATCAAAGTAAATCGGATCATTTTTCTATCCTCAATCTTGGTATTTCGGATATGTATATACAGGGTACACCCAAGTCCGGCAGACGCAACTGAAACTGAGCCGAAAACCCCGCCAGCCGCTGTTTCTCCGCGCGCTGGTGTCCACCGGGGCGATGGTACTTTGTTCTCAGCCGTTCACCGCCCCGGTTGGCGCTCGCGGATACCTGCTATAATAGAGATGCATATCGTAAAATAAAGAACCGCCCGCCATGCCCGGCCCACCGCCGGGCGCAAGGGGAGCGGGCGCGGGTTGTGTCGGGTTGGGACGTGATGGGACGAGAGGAGATCGGCATGTTCGAGACGGTACAGGAAGTGCGCGAGGCGCTCGCCGCCCAGAAATACATCGCCACCGACGAGATCGCCACCGTGTTGTTTCTCGCGGAGAAGCTCGGCAAGCCGCTGCTGGCCGAGGGTCCGGCGGGCGTCGGCAAGACCGAGCTGAGCAAGGCGTGGTCCGCCGTCACCGGGCGCGAGCTGGTCCGGCTGCAATGCTACGAGGGCCTGGACGAGAGCAAGGCGCTCTACGAATGGGAATACGCCAAGCAGATGCTGTACACCCAGCTTCTGCGCGACAAGCTGGCCGATCTGCTGTCCGGCGCGGGATCGCTGAGCGCCGCCGCCGACCGGCTGGCCCAGGAGGAGGACGTCTTCTTCTCGGACCGCTTCCTGCTGCCGCGCCCGCTGCTGCGCGCCATCAACAGCGACGCGCCGACCGTCCTGCTGATCGACGAGATCGACCGCGCTGATGCCGAGTTCGAGGCGTTCCTGCTGGAGGTGCTCAGCGATTTCCAGGTCAGCATCCCGGAGATCGGGACCATCGTCGCCAAGCAGCAGCCGGTCGTCTTCCTGACCAGCAACAACACCCGCGAGCTGAGCGAGGCGCTCAAGCGCCGCTGCCTGTACCTCTACATCGACTACCCGACGCTCGACGAGGAACTGCAGATCGTCCAGCTCAAAGTGCCGGACCTCGCGCCGCAGTTGGCCCGGCAGGCGGTCGAAACCGTCCAGATGCTGCGCCAGCTCGACCTCAAGAAGAACCCCAGCGTCAGCGAAACGCTCGACTGGGCGCGCGCGCTGGTCACGCTCAACGCCAGCACGCTCGATCCCGACGTGCTCGACAACACGCTGACCGTCCTGCTGAAGTACGAGGCCGACGTCGAGCGCGCCCGCCGGATGCTGAGCAGGCAGCAGGGAGGCAACGGCCATGGAAGACCGTATCGTTAGGTTCATCGCCGCGCTGCGCGCGTCCGGCGTGCGGGTGTCGGTCGCCGAGAGCCAGGACGCCTGGCGCGCGATCGAGGCCCTGGGCGTGGGGGACCGCGAGCGCTTCCGGCTCAGCCTGCGCGCGACGCTGGTCAAAGACGCCGACGCGCTGCCCACCTTCGAGGAGCTGTTCCCGCTGTACTTTGGCCGGGGCACCCCGCCGCTGCTCGACCCCCAAGCGGAGCTGACGCCGGAGCAGCAGCAGATGCTCCGCGAGGCGCTGCAGGAGCTGATGCAGCAGATCGCCGCCGACCTGCAGAAGCTGCTCGACTGGCTGCTCAACGGGGGCGGCCCCACCCAACAGGACCTCGAAGACCTGAGCGCCCAGGCCGGGCTGGACGATTTCCCGTCCATGTCGCCCGCCGCCGCCCGGCGCGCGGCCCGGCGCATGCAGCGCCTGCTGGGCTGGGACCAGCTCGGCGACCTGCTCGACCAGTTGTGGGAGGCGCTCGCCGAGGCGGGCATGGACCCGGAGACGATCGAGGCGCTGCAAGGGCAGGTTGCGGAGAACCAGGCGCGGCTGGAGGAGCAGTTGGGCGACTTCGCCGGGCAGACCCTGCGCGACAACGCCGTCGAGGACGCGCCGCGGCACAAGCCGCTGAACGACCTGATGGATCGCCCGTTCGGCTCGCTGAGCCCGGCGGATATGGACGTCCTGCGCGAGCAGGTCCGGCGGCTGGCGGCGCGCCTGCGCAGCCGGGCAGCGCTGCGCCAGAAACGCGGCGCGCGCGGCAAGCTGGACCCCAAAGCGACCCTTCGCGCCAACCTGCGCTACAGCGGCGTGCCGTTCGAGATTCACTACCGCCAGCGGCGGCTGAAGCCCAAGATCGTCGCCCTGCTCGACGTCAGCACGTCGATGCGCCCGGTGGCCGAGTTCTTCCTGCGCCTGCTCTACGAACTGCAGGACCAGGTCCAGAAGACGCGCAGCTTCGCCTACGTCGATCACCTGGAAGAAGTGACGCCGGACCTGCTGACCGCCCGCATCGATGAAGCCGTGGTCGCCGTGCTCACCCGGCTGCCGCCCGGCCATTACAACACGGACCTGGGCGCCAGCCTGCGCCAGTTCGAGGCGCGCCACCTGGACGCCGTCGATCACCGCACGACGGTGATCGTGCTCGGCGACGGGCGCAACAACTTCAACGACCCGGCGGCGGACACGCTGGGCCGGGTGAGCCGCCGCGCCCGCAAGCTGATCTGGATGAACCCCGAATATCCCGCGCAGTGGGGCACGGGCGACAGCGATATGCCGGTCTACGCGCCGCTGTGCAGCGACGTGTACCAGGTGCGCAACCTGGCCCAGCTCGCCGACGCCATCGACCGGATCCTGGTGTAGAACAATTCACCACAGAGATCACGGAGTCCACGGAGGGGGATTTTAGAGAGACTCTCCAAATATTTCTCTCTCAGTGCCCTCTGTGCTCTCTGTGGTGAAAATCCTTTCCCCGCGATCGGCCACCTGTCAGCCTACGGCGCCGCAAAAGCGCGCTACACTACAGGTATGATGACGCGCTATCGACTCGCCCGGACCGGGCTGATCCTGATCGCGGCGGCGCTGGCCGGCTGCGGCGTGAACATCGACGCGCCCCGGACGCCGACCGTGGCCCTGTCGCCGACGCTCGAGGCGACACTGGTGGCGCGCGTGGATACCCTCACGCCGTCGCCCACGGCGACATTCACGCCCACGCCCACCGCAACAACGACAGCCACCCACACGCGCACGCCGACCCGCACCGCGACAGCGACCGCCACCCACACGCGCACGCCAACCGCGACGATCACGGCAACGGCGACGGCCACCTTGACTCCCACCGTCACCGGGACGCATACCCCGATGCCATCGCCGACCGCGACCGCCACCGCAACCCTGACGCGCACGCCGACCGCGACGATCACCGCCAGCCGGACGATCCCCCCTACCCCGACTCACACCGCGACCGCGAGCGCGACGCTGGCCCCCAGCGCCACGCCGACCACAACGATCACAGCAACGGCGACCGCCACAGTGGCAGCCACGGACATCCCAACCGCCACGCTTACCGCGTCGCCCACGGTGACCGAGTCACCGACCGTGACCGCGACCGCCACGCCCGAAGTCCCGGCGACTGCGCCGCCCACGCCCACCGAGGTCCCAGGGCCGACCGCGAGCTTCACGCCCTTCCCCAGCCTGACGCCCGCCGCGGTCGCGCAGGAACCGGCGCGCACCCCGCTGCCGACCTTCACCCCTGCTCCACCCGCGGGCGGTCTGCCGGGCGGTGACGAGGGCGCGGGCGCGGGTCCTGCCCCTGACGCCGGGGAGACGGGCGAAGGGCCGGGCGGCATCCCCGGCGAAACCGGCCCCATCGGCCCCACGGCTCCGCTGCCGGAACAGGCGTCCGTGGTGGTGAGCTACGCCGGGCAGGTCGTGCCGATCCTCGAGCTGGGCGCGGATGGCCGCCCGTCGGCGGCGCCGCTGGCGCAGGGCACCGTCTTCGCGGTCAGCAGCGCGGGACAGGTGGCCGCCATCGCGGACAACGCGCTGCGCGTCGATGGGGCAGAGCTGCACGTCTCGCCGGACAGCGGTTGGGGTCTGGGAGACAATCTCGCCTGGGGCGATCTGGCCTGGTCGCCGGACGGGCGCTGGCTGGCCCTGCGCGTGGACCCCGCCGACCCGGCGGCGTATCCCCCCGGCGCCAGCTACAACGAGCCCACCGGCGTCTGGATCGTCGATCCGCTGGAGCCGAATTCGTGGCCCATCTTCCGCAACGGCTACGCGGGACAGGTGGCCCAGCTTCACGAGCAGCGGCGCGCGGTGGGGATGCGCTGGTCGCCCAACAGCGACGCCCTGATCGTCACCGTCGAGACGCCGCTGGGCCGGGGGAGCGTCGTCCTGTCCGCGCGGCATGACGCCGCCGCGTTCGTGGATGCGCTGCACTATGACGATGCAACGTGGTCCCCCGATGGCGGATCGCTGATCGTGAGCGGGGCGACGTGGGAGGGGCCTTCGGTGGTGGGGCGCGTGGCGCTCGACGAGGCCCGGACGACGACGATCTTCCTGACCGAAGCCGCGACCGGGCTGCACATGCAGGCCGCGCTGGAGCTGGCCGACGGGCGGATCGCCTTCCTGGGGAGCGCCGCGCCGGGATCGGTCGCGCTCTACGCCACGCGGGCCGACCCGGATACCACACCGGACGCGGGGATCGCCCGGCTGTCGCCGCCCATCACCGGGGAGGTGCTCGCCGCCGCGTGGAACCCGGCGCGCACGGCGATCCTG
>Ga0068712_1002638_pt1 | contig 19267 bp, 20 predicted proteins | sample MTBAKSrepl1MetaG_FD_62987 | JGI IMG/M metagenome (GOLD analysis project Ga0068712, IMG submission 62987) | Enrichment culture microbial communities from Arthur Kill intertidal strait, New Jersey, USA, that are MTBE-degrading - MTBE-AKS1... | ecosystem: Environmental > Aquatic > Marine >... | reverse complement strand
AACCCGAGGCTTATACCGACGACTTGACCTTGCTGGTTTATCTGGGCGATATCCTGACCATGATGTTCGGCCAGGATCTGGGCGCCGACGGCCTGGCTTATACCGGCTATCCTGAAGTTTTGCGGCACTTTCATCTACGGGAAAAGAATTTACAGAAAATCCTGCTGCAATTTGGCAGCGCCTGGGATGAAGCCCAGGTCTTCTTCGGTCTGATGGGAAATCAAGATGGCGTACAATGTGCTAATCGTGGATGACTCAGCTACCATGCGGGCCCTGATCCGCAAGGTGCTGGTGATTTCCGGCTTTGACATCGGCGAATACTTCGAAGGGGCCAACGGTCAGGAAGCCTTGGGCATCCTGGAGCACAACTGGGTGGACATCATCCTGTCGGACATCCATATGCCGGGCATGGACGGCGCCGCCCTGGTGGAAACCTTAAAGGATCACAAACTGTGGCGCAATATTCCCGTGGTCCTGATTACCACGGAGTCCCGGCCGGAGGTGATCAACCCCTTCTTGAATCTCGGGGTTCAGGATTATATCCAGAAACCCTTTCGCCCGGAAACCATCAGGAAAAAACTGACCGGTATTCTGGGGGAGGCTCAAACACCGGATGCTATCGAATCTGAAGGCTGCGACTTTTGAAGTCCTGGAGACCATGTTCTACCTCTTCCCTGAAAGTCTGGAAGAGGGGGAAGTGCTGCCGGCCCGGGGGCCTTTTCTCCGCTCCTGGGTGACCATCGCCGGTCCCCAATCCATTTGCATCGGCTTGCAGGTGCCCCAGAGCCTGGCCCGGAAAATGGCCGCCAACTTTCTCGGGACCGATGAAGAGGAAATCTCCCAGCCGGAAATGGAAGATATCCTCAAAGAGACCACTAACATGATGGCCGGGGCTTTTCTCAGTAAGATGAAGGCCTCAGGGGCCTTTAAATTGCAAACCCCCGAAGCCCAGTGGCTGGCGGTGGAGGAAGAGAAGAAAAAAGCGCCGGTTAACCGGCTGCGATTTGACGTGGATGATGAACTTATGGAATTATTTGTGAAAAAGGGTTGATAGCTCATGGGCAAAACCAAAGTTCTGGTGGTGGACGATTCCGCCATTGTCCGTAAGATCTTCACGGATCTGATCTCCAAGGAGCCAGATCTGGAAGTGGTGGGCGTCGCTCCCGATCCATATATCGCCAGGGACAAGATCGTCCAAACCCGCCCGGACGTGGTGACTTTGGATATCGAAATGCCCCGCATGGACGGCCTCACCTTTTTGAAAAAATTGATGCATTACTTCCCACTGCCGGTGATCATCGTCTCTTCCCTGACTCCCAAGGGCAGCCAGATGGCCCTGGAGGCCATGGATTTAGGAGCGGTGGAGGTTCTGGCCAAACCGGGGAGCGCCTATACCGTGGGCGACTTAGGCATCCATCTCATAGAAAAGATTCGGGCCGCGGCCCAGATCAAGTATCTCAAGAGCGTCGATAAAGGTAACAACTCCGGGCCGCCCACCGACCACATCGCGCCTTTGAAGCAGACTTCCCAAAAGATCATCGCCATCGGCGCTTCCACCGGCGGCACTGAGGCCATCAAAGAGGTCCTGATGCGCATGCCCCCGAACAGCCCGGGCATAGTAATTGTGCAGCATATGCCGCCAAAATTCACTACCGCCTTCGCCTCCCGCCTTGACCAGATGTGTCCCATGGAAGTCAAGGAAGCCCAGGACGGGGACACGGTCTTGACCGGCAGGGCCCTCATCGCTCCCGGGGCTTACCATATGCTGCTGCGCCGCAGCGGCGCCCGCTACTATGTGCAGGTGAAAGACGGCCCCCTGGTGCACCACCAACGCCCCAGCGTGGACGTGCTCTTCAATTCCGCGGCTCAAAGTGCGGGGGCCAACGCCATCGGCGTCATCCTCACTGGTATGGGGGCCGACGGCGCGGACGGTATGGTGGCCATGAAAGAACAGGGCGCTTATACCCTGGCCCAGGATGAAGCCTCTTGCGTGGTCTTCGGGATGCCCAAGGAAGCCATCAAAAAAGGCGCCGTGCATAAGACCCTTTCCCTGCTCCGGATTCCCGAGGAAATTCGCCGCCACCTCTCCTGACCGCAACTTCGGGCCTGACACACGTTTTTTCCTCCCGGCCAGACCACTCCCGTTGGGATTCCTTATTGACAAGACCGCGAAAGGACAGTAATTTAAAGGTCGTAAGACGCGTAGCGGCCTAACTCCGACCCTCGGGCTTAACTCTAATAATCACGTCGCGTCACCAGGATTAATAATTTGCTGAAATTGATAGCTTTCGATTGCGACGGGGTGTTGTTTGACTCGCGTGCGGCCAATATTGCTTTCTACAATGCCATATTGCAGCAATTCGGCCTGCCGCCTTTAACCCCTATAGCCGTGGAGTACGTCCACAGCCACACAGTGTTTGCCTCCCTGGAATATCTCTTCCGGGACTATCCCGACCTGGACGCGGTCCGGCAGTTCGCCCGCACCCTGGATTACCATCCCTTTATTCCCATGATGGTGGAGGAGCCCTATTTGCGGGAGTTCCTGGAGTTTTTGCGCCCCAATTTCGCCAGCGCCCTGGCCACCAACCGGTCCACCACCACCCGGGCGGTGCTAAAGTATCACCGTCTGGAGGAGCACTTCGACCTGGTGATTTCCGCGCTGGATGTGAGCCGCCCGAAACCGGACCCGGAGTCCTTCTGGCGTATTCTCAACCACTTCGGCCTGGAGCCCCAAGAAGCCATTTATATCGGCGACTCCCGGGTGGATGAAGAATTCGCCAGGAATGCCGGCGTGCCTCTGGTGGCCTACCGTAACCCGGAATTGCAGGCAAATTATCATCTGGATTCCTTTGCCGGGGCTCCGGCCTTAATCTCCGCTTTGAGCGCCGGCAAGACCGGCGCCCCTTAGGAGCATTGGGAGTAAGCAGGCATCGCGCATTCCCGGCCGGCCTCTTTAAGAGTCTGGGCCGCCGCAGAAAAAGGAGAATGAACATGAAGAAATATCAATGTGAAGTCTGCGGCTACATCTATGATCCTGCCGCGGGCGATCCGGAAAACAACGTGCCCCCCAACACCCCGTTTGAGAATTTACCGGATGATTGGGTCTGTCCCATCTGCGGGGCCACTAAAGATCAATTTTCTCCTGTTGATTAAACCTCTTAATCTTAAACTTAATCTAGATATATATGCCCTCCACGACTATGAATAATCGCGCCCAAAACCGGGAGAGTAAGACCCGGCAAAAATCTTTTTTCCGGGAATACGGCGAAGCTCTGTTCATCGCCCTGATCCTGGCCCTGGTGATTCGGGCCTTTGTGGTTCAGGCCTTCTCCATTCCCTCCGGTTCCATGATCCCCACCCTCCTGGTGGGAGATTACCTGTTGGTGAACAAGTTCAGCTACGGCATTCGCAACCCTTTCACCAACAAGGTGCTGATTCCCACCTGGAAACCCCAACGGGGAGAGGTGGCGGTCTTTATCTTTCCGCAGGACCCCACCAAGGATTATATCAAGCGCCTTATCGGGCTTCCCGGCGACCGGGTCCAGGTCATCAATAAACAAGTCTATATCAACGGCGAACTTTATGTGACTCCCCAGGCCCAGTATGCAGATAAGATGGTGATCCCCCCCACCCAAAACCCCCGGGATAATTTCGGCCCGGTAGTGGTTCCTCCAAATTCCTACTTTTTCATGGGTGATAATCGGGATAAAAGCTATGACAGCCGTTTTTGGGGCTTTGTGCCTATGAGCGACTTGCGGGGGAAGGCTTTTATCATTTACTTTTCCTGGATGGGAGACCACCACGAACCCTTCTACGTGGCCCTGATAGAGGGCGCCAAGGGCTTGATCACCAAACATGCCTGGGATACGAGCAAATTCCAGGTGCGTTGGGATCGCCTCGGTAAAATCATCCATTAAAGGCAGTTTTCTGTTTTCTGGAATACTGCCAATTTTTGATCGGCAGGGGAGAACCGGTTTTAGGAGTTTCTCCTTCAACAAAAATAGGAAGTACTCCTATTCTTCAAAGAAGGTGCTAATGACCATTCCCCGCGTGACCGTTATCACTCTCGGGGTCGCGGACCTGGTGAAGGCCACCAAGTTCTACGAAACTATTTTCGAGATTACCCCCAACTCCGATTTTGAAGGGATCTCGTTTTTTGAACTGCCCGGCGTTTGGCTGACACTCTACCCGGTGGATAAGCTGGCCGAAGACATCTCGCCGCAATTGTCTCCCGAAGGTAGCGGTTTCAGGGGCATAACCCTGGCGTACAACGCCCGCAGCAAGGACGAAATCATGGCCATTTTCGAGGAGGTCAGGACTGCCGGCGCTGCCATCGTTAAGCCTCCGCAAGACACTTTCTGGGGTGGTTTTAGCGGCTACTTCGCCGACCTGGATGGCTATTACTGGGAAGTGGTTTGGGGGCCGATGTTTGACTTTGCTCCTGACGGTTCTTTACGCTTCAAAAATTAGTGGGAAGAATGCCAGCGGCCACGGCGATGTACCATTGAGCCCAGGTTTATCCCCATCATGAAGTCAGAAGCGCCTTGATAAATATGCCTTTTGTCTTTTCCAGCCGCAAACGGAAAACCGAAAATCAAAAACAACCATGGACCTTGGCACTGTTGATTTTTTTATTGGCAGCAAGCTGTGGTCCTGTGTCCGGCCCTATCGTGGTCTATTGCTCCCCGGATTTCCCCCGGATGCGCTGGGCCATCGAGGGGTTAGAAGCCCGCCTGGGCCAAGGCAAGCTGGAGGTGGTTTGCGTGCCGGAGTTGGGGCCTAAAAGCGAGGAGGAGTTGCGGCGCCTCCGGGAGCGCCGTCCCCGGCTCCTGGTGGTCCTGGGCACTCCGGCTTTAATGCGGGTGGGCCCGGTGGAAAAACGCACTCCCGTGGTCTTCGCCCTGGTGGCCAATCCCTATTTCACCACCGCCGCCTATTTACCCCCGCAGCCGGAAATACACCAGGAAAACATCACCGGCATCTTCTCCCCACCTCCTCTGAAGGCGGCTTTGCAGCAAGGGACCGCACTCTTGGGACCCCGGACCTGGGGCCTGCTCTTTGATCCCAATGACGGGGTGGCGGTGGAAATAAAGGATCGTTTCCTGAAAGAAGCCCCCGGCCTAAAGATAAAACCGGTGGTTGCCGCCGGCACTGACGCGGCCGGGGACCGCCGGGGTCTGGAGCAGTTGCGGGCCCAAGGGGCCCGGGTGATCTATCTGCCGCCGGCGCCCAGCGCGGCGCGTTACGCTCCCCTGCTGCTGGACTGGGGGAAGAACCAGAAAGTGATGGTGGTGAGCGGCCACCCGGAATTCCACCAGGGCGCGCTTTTGTGGGTGTCCCTGGATTACCGGAAGCTGGGGGAGGAAGCCGGGGCCCTGGCCCGGCGGGTCCTGAAGGGGGAGGCCCCGGCCAAAATTCCCCTGGCGGAAAAGGCCCCCCTTAAGGTACAAGTGGACGAGGGGTTGCTCCGGAAATGGAGCGGTTATCCGCCGGGCCAATAAATGCTTTCTCACGCCAAGACGCAAAGACACAAAGGCGCATGGATTTTATTGTTGATTAAACTTTGAACTTGGAACTTGGAACTTTTTCCCGGAGGACTCGCATGAATCTTGCTCCCCAATTAGACCCCGCGGCCTGGCAGCCGGAGATCGAGATCGTCCCCTATGAGTGGGATAACGGCCTGAAGCTCTTCGTGCTTCCCGATCACCGGGTGCCCGCGGTCTCCCTGCAGCTTCATTACCACGTGGGCTCCCGGCACGAACTCCAGGGCATCACCGGAATCAGCCACCTCTTCGAACACCTGATGTTCCGGGGCTCTGAGACCCTGGGGCCGGAGGAATTCTCCCGCATCCTCCAGGCCAAGGGCGGAGAGATCAACGCCTTCACCACCCGGGACCACACCTCCTATTTCGAAAACCTGCCCGCGGAGCACCTGGAGTTGGGCCTGCAATTGGAGGCCGACCGCCTGGCGAACTTGAAATTGAATGAAGAGAATTTTCAGACCGAACGCCAGGTGGTGGTCAGCGAGCGCAAGCTGCGTTCCGTGGACAGCCCCTTCGGCTTGGTCCTGGAGCAACTCTTTGCCGCGGCCTACACCCAGCACCCCTACCAGTGGCCGGTGATCGGCTGGGATCAGGACCTGCACCGCATGGGTCTGAGGGAGTGTCTCTCCTACTACCAGACCTACTACCACCCGGGGAACCTGGCGGTGGTCATCGCCGGGGATACGGCCCCGGACGCAGCCCGGGACCTGGTGGATAAGTATCTGGGACAACTCCCCAGTCCGGGGCCCCTCCCCTCTCTGAAAATCCAGGAGCCGCCCCAACGGGGCGAACGCCGGGCGGTGCTGAAGAAAGTGTCCCAGGTGGAAGCCCTGTTCGCCGGGTTCCATATCGTCGGCCTGGACCACCCGGATATCTATCCCCTCACCCTCCTGGCCATCGCCTTGTCCGGGGGCAAATCCTCCCGCTTCTACCAGGAATTCGTGCGCCCGGGCCGGGCCGTGGAAATGGAAGCGGAGCTTGCCGCCCCCCCCTGGACCAGCGAAGACGCGGACCTGATGATCTTCACCGCCATTGCCGCGCCCGGGCAACCTCTCTCCCAACTGGAAGAAGACCTGTGGACCGCGCTGGCGCGTCTTCATCAAGACGGGGTGCAGCCCGAAGAGCTGGCCCGGGCCAAGAAGCTCATCCGGGCCCAGGCCGCCCGGGGGTTGTCCCAGAATTTCTACCGGGGCCTGCTGGTGGGCTTGTTCCACATGAAGACCGGGGATGCCGCCCGGGTCAATCAAATGCTCCAGCTCTACGAGGCCGTCACCCTGGAGGACCTGCACCGGGTGGCTAAACAATACCTCCGGGACGACAACCGCACGGTGGTCACCTTAAAGCCTGTGTCCCCGGAAGAGAGCCAGGCCCTGGGGAAGATGGTTTGATATGAGTTCAAGGTTCAAAGTTCAAAGTTCAAAGTCAAAAATTGAACTTTGAACTGGAAAAAAGGCTTATATGAAATCAATGATGTTGAAACTAATGAAAACCAGCTTCCTGGTGGCGGTGCTTCTGATCTCTTGTCCGCAAATGCCCGGGATGGACCAGGTATTCACCCCGCCTGAGGTGCATCAGCCTAAACCGGTTTTGCCGCCGCCGGGAGTGAAACACTTGCAAAAAGTGGAAGACCTGGTCCTGGAATTGACCAACCAAGCCAGGCGGGCTAAAGGCCTGGCGCCCTTAAGCATTGATGAGGAACTGCGGAGCGTGGCCCGGGCCTATAGTAATGATATGCTGGTGCGCCGGTTTTTTGACCATACCACTCCTGATGGAGTCTCCTTTGATGAACGGATAGCCGACCACTACCCCCACTGCTTCTACGTTGTAGGTGAGAATATTTGGACTGCGTTTGGCTACAATCCCCATAAAGCTCAACAAATTGCCAAAGAAATCGTGGCTGACTGGCTGAGCAGCCCCGGCCACCGGGCCAATTTGCTCAGCCCCGATTATACTCATTTAGGGGTAGGAGTTTCTGCCCGGCAGCATAGGATTCTGGCCACCCAGGAATTTGTGGGGAAGTCTAAAGCCGTCAGTTTAGGAGAACTTATCAAACTTATCAGGGTCAAAGTGCAAAATGCAAAGTTAACCCTTTAGTCTCGACCTTTGAACCTGGACCTTTCAATAAGGATTAATGCTATGGCTGAATATATTCCCGAAATTCATCAAGCCACCCTGCCCAACGGCCTCACTCTCTTGGGGGTGGAATACGACCGGGTCCCCTGGCTGAGCCTTACTTTTATGGCCAAACGGGGCGCCGAGGCCGACCCTCCCGGCAAAGGGGGGGTGGCGGACTGGACCGCGGATTTTCTCACCCTGGGGACTGAGACACGCTCCCAGTTGCAGTTGGCTGCGGATATCGAGGCCCGGGGCGCGTCCCTGTCCGCCCGGGGCGGCTGGGACGCCACCCTGGTGAGCCTGGAAGGGCTGGCCGAGGACCTGCCGGAACTCATGGCCACCCTGGCGGAAGTGGTGCAGACTCCAGCGTTTCCGGAAGACGAGTTTCCTATGCTCAAAGAGCGGCGCCGGGCTGAGCTGGCCCATCTCCTGGACGATCCCCGGGAGTTCGCCAATCGCCGCTTCACCCGCCTCCTTTTGGGGAATTCTCCTTACGGCCATCCTCTCTCCGGGGACCTGGAGAGCCTGGAGGCCATCCGTCTGCAAGACCTCCAGGACTTTTACCACCGGGAGTTCGCCCCCGGGGAATCCACCCTGGTGGTGGTGGGCATGGCGCCTTTCGCCCGCATGCGGGAGGAGGCGGAAAAGTCCTGGGCTGCCTGGAGCGGCGGCGGTCCGGCCAGCCCTCCCTATACCCAGGTCCCGGAGGGCCTGAGGGCCCCCGGCCTTTACCTGGTGGACCGCGCCGACCTGACCCAGAGCGAAATCCGCCTGGGACACTTGGGGCTGCCCCGGTCGCATCCGGATTACTACCCCTTAAGGCTGGTTAACTATATTCTGGGAGAGGGGGGATTTTCCTCCCGGCTGATGACCCGCATCCGCTCGGACCTGGGCTGCACTTACGGCATCCGCAGCAGCTTCAACTTTCGCCGGGCGCCGGGGCCTTTTGTGGTTTCCACTTTTACGCCCGCGGCCCAAACCGGGCTGGTGGTTAAGGAAATTAAGGCGGTGATGCAGGAGGTCAAAGAAGGGGGCATAACCGCCCAGGAGTTGGCCGAAGCCCAAAGTTACTATGTGGGGCACTTCCCCCTGGGTCTGGAGACACCCAGGGGCATCGGCTCCCGGGTGGTGTCCATGGACCTTTATAATCTGGGGCCGGATTATCTGAAGCGCCACCGGGAACGCATCCAGGAGGTAACTCTGGCCGCGGCCCAAGACGCGGCCCTCAAGCACCTGCAGCCGGATTCCCTGGTGGCCCTGGTGGTAGGGCCTGCGTCCCAATGCGCCGCTGACCTGAAAGCCTTGGGGACCCTGGAGATCGTTAGCGGAAATTAAGTCTATATTTTTTAGTTGACAAATCTCCTGTGATGTTATGTGATAGGAGAGATTTTGTGAAAAAAAGGATAAGCCCTTTGGGGACCATTAAGAGAGGGAGGAGATCTGCATGTCTGATACCCCATTGTTAGATCAATTGGAATCCGGACCTTGGCCGAGTTTCGTCAAGGACCTGAAGCGGGTGGCCGCCAGGAAACCCGCAGCCAAAGATTTGCTAAAACAGTTGGACCGGTCTTATAAGGACAAGATCACTCACTGGAAGCACGGCGGCATCGTCGGCGTCCTAGGTTACGGCTCCGGCATCATCGGCCGTTACTCCGACCTGCCGGATGAATTTCCGGGGGTGGAACATTTCCACACCATCCGGGTCAACCAGCCCTCCGGCTGGTTCTATACCACCCAGGCCCTGCGGGACCTGTGCGACATTTGGGACCGCCACGGCTCCAGCATCCTGAACGTGCACGGCTCCACCGGCGACATGATCTTCCTGGGCACCACCACTGATGAGTTGGAGCCCACTTTCGCCGAACTGACCGCCAAAGGCTGGGACCTGGGCGGTTCCGGCTCCGCCATGCGGACCCCGTCCTGCTGCGTGGGCAAAGCCCGGTGCGAGTATTCCTGCTACGACACTATGGACTTTTGCTACGAGATGACCCAGGAATTCCAGTTCGATATGCACCGGCCGTCCTTCCCGTATAAGTTCAAGATCAAATGCTCCGGTTGCCCCAACGACTGCGTGGCCGCGGTGGCCCGGGCCGACTTGAGCGTCATCGGCGTGTGGAAAGACGACATCCGCATCGACCAGGCGGCGGTGGCGGCCTATCAAGCCGGCGAGATTAAGCCCCGGGGCGGCGGCTCCCCTTATGCCAAGCTGGATGTCAAGGCTGATGTCACCGATCTGTGCCCCACCGCCTGCATGAGCTTCGACGGCAAAAAGCTGGCCATCGACAACAAAAACTGCAACCACTGCATGCACTGCATCAGCCTGATGCCCCAAGCCCTGCGGGTCGGCACCGACACCGGCGCCACCCTGCTCCTGGGGTCACACGCCCCCATCCTCGAAGGCGCGCAGATGAGCTGGGTCATCGTACCCTTCACCGAGATGGAGCCGCCTTACGATAACATCAAAGAGTTGATCGCCAATATTCACGAGTGGTGGTCGGAAAACGGCAAGAACCGGGAGCGCGTGGGTGAACTGATGCTGCGCTTGGGGATGCGGAACTTCTTCAAATCCGTGGGCCTGGAACCGCCGTCGCAGACCGTCCGGACCCCCCGGGCCAACCCCTTCTTCTTCTGGCATGCGGAAGACTTCGAGGCTGAGGCCGCGGGCCGCAAATACATCAAGATCTAAAGCAATCTTTCCGCCCAGGCCGCATATCGGCCTGAGGGCGACTTCATAAGGAGGATTTAAGAAAATGGCTGAACGTATCACTGATATCGGACCTCCAAAGTATGACAAGTTCTTGCCGCCGGTCATCAAAGAGAACTACGGCAAGTGGAAATACCACGAAATTCTGGAGCCTGGCGTTTTGATGCATGTCTCCGAATCCGGCGCCAAGGTTTACTCCGTCCGGGGTGGGGCCGCCCGTTTGGTGACCACTGATTTGGTCAAAGAATTGTGCGACATCGCCGACAAATTCTGCGACGGTTACCTGCGTTTCACCAGCCGGAATAACGTCGAATTCCTGCTCACCGACCAGAGCAAGATCGCCGGGGTCAAGGATGCCTGCAAAAAAATGGGCGTGCCCATCGGCGCCACCGGCCACTCGGTGAGCAATATCGTCCACACCCAGGGTTGGGTCCATTGCCACACCCCGGCCATCGATGCCTCGGGTATCGTCAAGTCCGTGATGGACGATCTGTTCGATTATTTCGGCAGCCACAAGCTGCCGGCCCAGGTGCGCATCGCCCTGGCCTGCTGCCTCAACATGTGCGGCGCGGTGCATTGCTCCGATATCGCCATCCTGGGGATCCACCGCACGGCCCCCAAGGTGAACCACGACAGACTGCGCCATCTGTGCGAAATTCCCACTACCATCGCCGCTTGCCCCACCGGCGCCATCCGGCCCCATCCGGACAAGTCCATCAAGAGTGTGGTGGTGAACGAAGAGCGCTGCATGTACTGCGGCAACTGCTACACCATGTGCCCGGCCCTGCCGGTGTTCGATTCCGAAAAAGGCGGCGTGGCCCTGCTGGTGGGCGGCAAGGTCTCCAATTCCAAGACCCCGCCCATGTTTTCCAAGCTGGCGGTGCCGTACCTCCCCAACAATCCGCCCCGGTGGCCGGAAGTGGTGCAGGCCATTCGCAAGATCATCACCAAGTACGCCGAAGGCGCCAACAAGTGGGAGCGCGTAGGCGAGTGGGTCGAGCGCATCGGTTGGGAAAAGTTCTTTGAGGTTTGCGACATTCCCTTTACCTTCCAGCACATTGACGACTACCGTTGGGCTTATGACACCTACCGGACGTCGATGCATTTTAAATTCTAGGCAGGTGGGATAAATGGCACTATCCAAAGAAGAGTTGGTGGAATTCATTTACGACATGGTTCTGAAGGCCCAAGGCAAAAAGCAGTTGAAGGCTATGGACCTGCAAAAGGCGGTGCTCAAGGCGCACCCTGATCAGGACAAGACCATGGTCAAGTTCGCCATCAAGGAGTTGATTGACACCGGCCGCTGTGTCTACACCTACTTCGGTGGAAGCTTCGTAGAAATTCCTCACGAAGAAGGCGCCGCCAAGCACTGATGAGTCAGCCCTGTCCCCGATTGCTGCTGGCAGCGCTCCGGGGCGGGGCCGGCAAGACCACCTTGACCCTGGGGCTCCTGGCCGCCTGGCGGGACCAGGGGCGAAGACTGGTGCCTTTTAAAAAGGGACCGGACTATATCGACCCCGCCTGGCACGCCCTGGCGGCGGGATGCCCCAGCCATAATCTGGACCCCTTCCTCATGGAAGGGGACCAGATTTTGGCTTTGGTGGCCCGCCACGCTCAGGCCGCGGACGGCCTCTTGATCGAAGGCAACCGGGGGCTGTACGACGGCCTGGACGCACACGGCACCTCCAGTACCGCGGAACTTGCCAAAGCACTGGCCACGCCGGTCGTGCTGGTGGTGGACTGCACCATGCGCACCCGCACTACCGCCGCGCTGGTGCTCGGTTGTCAGCACTTCGATCCCCTAACTCCCATCCGGGGGGTGATCCTTAACCAGATCGCCCGTCCCCGCCACGAGACCCTGATCCGCAACGCCATCGAGCATTATTGCGGCCTCCCGGTCCTGGGAGCGTTGCCCCGGCTGAAGTGCGCGGTCTTTCCGGAACGGCACATGGGTCTGGTGCCGCCCCAGGAACACGCCAAAGCCATTAAGGCGGTAAGCACCGCCCGGGACCTGGCCCAGCATTACCTGGACCTGGAGGGCCTCTGGCAGGTGGCCTGCCAGGCCCCTCCCCTGCCGGAAGCGCAGATTTCCGAACCTCTGCCTGTTCCCGGGGAACCGGTGACCATCGGCATTATCCGGGATTCCGCCTTCCAGTTCTATTATCCCGAGAACCTGGAGGCCCTGGAGCGGGAAGGCGCCAGATTGGTGGAAATCAACGCCATGGATGACCCCCTCTTGCCGGCCCAACTGGACGCAATTTATATCGGCGGCGGCTTCCCGGAGACCCATGCCCGGCAGCTCTCGGAGAATCTGAGCTTCCGTAACGCCATCAAAGCCGCGGCCCGGGCCGGGCTGCCCATTTATGCCGAATGCGGCGGCCTCATGTACCTGGGAGAGGCCATCACCACCCAACAGGGCGAGAAATTTCCCATGGTGGGCGTCTTCCCCTATGAATTCATCATGGACAAGCGGCCCCAGGGACATGGCTACACCATCCTGGAGGTGGCCCGGGACAATCCCTTCTTTTCCTCCGGAACCATCTTGAAGGGCCATGAGTTCCATTATTCCCGGATTCAACCGGAACCCGGCCCCCAAGAAAACCTGGTCTTCCAGGTAAACCGGGGTACGGGCCTGGGGGGTCAGCGGGAAGGCCTGGTCTTCCAAAATGTCCTGGCCACTTACACCCATCTCCATGCCTTGGGGTCTCCCGAATGGGCCGCAGGTATTGTGCGCCTGGCCCGGGAATGCCGTCAGGCCTCCAGGCTGCCCGCAGAAAATTCCCTGCAACCAGGCAGTGAAGTTCCGGCAAACCGAAGCTTGGGGCGGGGAGTCCTTCTTTCCTAATTACGGCGGCAGCGCCGGCACTACTTTTTCTCTTCCTCGGGCAACCAAACCTGCCTTCTTAATCCTCTTGGCAGTTACCAAGGCTCTTGACTTGAGATAATTCGGCAGAATATTATTTAAAGATATGCTTTAGGGCGGGGATTGGCCTCGCGAAACCAACCGATCCCTAAGCCAGGCATTCGGAGTGTAATTTGGGCGCGCCGGCAAGGCAAGGTCAAAACCGCCGGTATTTTGCCATTGGCCGGAAATCTAAGACGCCAGACTCGGCTGGATGATTTTAGCAAAGGAGGTGAAGTTTAATGGCTTGGCGGGTAGAAGTAGATCATGACAAGTGCAACGGCGACGAAGAATGCGTTAATGTTTGTCCCGTGGGTGTCTTTGAAATGCAAGGCGATAAATCGGTCCCGGTCAATGAAGAGGAGTGCCTGGGCTGTGAGAGCTGCATAGAAGTTTGCCCCACCGGCGCGATTACCGTGACGGAAACCTAAACCAGAAATTATTGGCAAAAAAACCGGCCTGGAACCAGGCCGGTTTTTTTGTGGACTCACTTACATGAGGACAGATCCTCCAGAGCCTTTATCCTCATTTTTTGTTGGCGTCTTTGCGCCTTGGCGTCTTTTCGTGAGGAGTTTTACGTCCCGCAGGTCATCTCTTCCCGGCAGGATTTACATTGCTTCAAGGGCGCCAGCTCCTCCGGAGTGGCGGGCCTCACGGCCACTACTCGCACCGCGTAGTGCAGATCACGGTCGCAAAAAGGGTGATTGAGGTCCAAAATTACCTTACCCCCCTGCACTTCCTTAACTTTAAGGGGATATTCCGGGGGGATGGGCAGATTAGCGGGGAGCACCAGCTGTCCCGGTTTAAGTTCCATCTCCGGTGGAAAGGCCTTGCGGCTCCATTCCTGGACGTTTTCCGGATCGTAATGGCCAAAGGCTTCCCCGGCGGGCACCACGAATTCCACTGCTTCCTCATTTTGCAGGCCCCAGAGACGCCGCTCCAACCCCGGGAGCAGTTCGCCGCAGCCGGCCACAAAAGTGAGGGTGGCCGGTTCTTGCTCCGACCCCCGGACCCACTCGCCGTTATCCAGGCGCAGCCGGTATTCCAGTTCCACATATTGATCCTGGGCAATGATTGACATCTGTTTCTCCTGAGAAAGTATGTTATAATTGTCACTTAAGGGCGATCCCCTGTCAAGGGACCCTCCCCTATTGGCTATGATGCGTAAAGCCCTGATCCAAGAAGTCCCGGAAATTTGGCGGATGCTCCATGAGTTTGCGGATGAAGACGTTTTACCGCGGACCATGGCCGACCTTTATAGCCAGGTGCGGGAATATTTTGTCTACCGGCCGGACCCGGGCCCCCTCATTGGCGTGGCCGCGCTGCATGTTTACTGGGAGGATTTGGGAGAGATTCGCTCTGTAGCCGTCTCACCGGACTTTCAAAATAAGGGCATCGGCTCCAGCCTGGTAAAAAATTGCATCGAGGAAGCCAACGCCCTGGGACTGAAAAAGGTCTTTGCCCTCACCACCCGCCCCCAATTTTTTGAGCGCCTGGGCTTTCGCCAGGTTCCCAACGACGATCTGCCCAAGATTATCTGGAGCGAGTGCAAAGACTGCCTCAAGTTTCCGGACAAATGCAACGAAGTGCCCATGATTCTCAATCTGGAAGAACGCGACGATCGGGTAGTGTCCTAATTTAATTCCTGCAAAAGATCATTAATTAAGAAAAGAAGCTACTTGATGGAACCATTTGTACCGGACACACTTCCTCTTAACCTGATTGATTGGACCGCTCATGTTTCCTTGATCGGCCAAGCTAACGCTGCTTTAGCCAGATATGATGGTATGTTGCAAAGCATTCCGAATCCGGGAGTATTTCTTTCACCCCTTACCACCCAGGAAGCCGTTTTGTCTTCAAGAATCGAAGGGACTCTTGCCAGCATGGAAGAAGTGTTGGAATTTGAAGCTAATCCACGAGAACATGGAGAACCATCCAAACATCAGGATATTCAAGAGATCATCAACTACCGCGTAGCCATGTGGAAAGCAATGGAGGACTTACGAGAGCGCCCCCTTTGCCTGAATATAGTTAAGGACCTTCATGCCATCCTTTTGGACAGCGTGCGTGGAAGAGATAAAGGAGCGGGGGAATTTCGTCGCACCCAAAACTACATTGCCCCTCCAGGATATCCTATTGAGAAGGCTACTTTTGTGCCCCCAGCGCCAGATCGACTCGCCGATATTTTGGATAACTGGGAAAAGTATATGCATTTCGAAGAGAAGGACGTCCTTGTACATCTAGCTGTCGTCAAGGCTCAATTTGAGATTATTCATCCATTTTTGGACGGTAATGGCAGAATGGGACGAATGCTTGTGCCTCTTTTCTTGTTCGCCAAGAAATTGCTGTCAAGCCCAATGTTTTACCTTAGCGCCTATTTTGAGGCCAATCGGGAAGCCTATTACACGCGATTACAAGCCGTATCCCAACAGCAAGACTGGAACGGATGGATTCAATTTTTTCTGACCGCTGTAGTTGAACAAGCAGCAATCAATACCAGCAAGGTACAAGGAATATTGCGTTTATATGAAAATATGAAAACCCTAGTGGCAGAAATCACTCACTCTCAATTTGCCATCCAGGCTTTGGATGCCATTTTTTCAAGGCCAATTTTTCGCGGGGCCGAGTTCGCAACTATTTCTCGTATACCAACCAAAGTGACAGCCGCCACCATTGTTCGCCAGCTTCAAAAGGCTGGAATCCTCACGATCTTACATCCAGCTAGTGGCCGTCGATCTGCCATGCTAGTATTTTCAGAACTTATTAATCTAGTGGAAGGACACCCGGTTGTGTAAGGTGAAAACTAGACAAACCTGGTTGTATAAAGTATATATCGCTTTGCTATACACAAAACAGTTTACCATAGGTTTCCTTTATACAAAAAGATTTCTGGTGAATTTACAGTACGATAGAAAGCAGAATAGATCACCGACATTATAGGTCGCCGCTAGATAACTGATCGCTTACCTGATTGACCAATTCGTCAAATTAGGACATGATTAGTGTGTGCGAGTAATTCGACTTGCCCGGATGTGATATAATTATTATATAATTTATAGAGAGATGATCTCCCCGGTGAAGCCAGGCTTTATCGGGTTTTTATACGGCTGAAGGATATATGTTCGAAATATTTCTGAAAAATATTTTTGGCAGCAAGAACGAGCGAGAGCTGAAGCGCCTGGCTCCCCTGGTGGACCGCATCACTTCCCTGGAACCCCACTTCCGGCAGCTCTCGGATGCCGAGCTCCAGCAATATACCCCCAGGTTTAGAGAGCGCCTCGCTCAAGGAGAAGACCTGGAAGATCTTCTCCCCGAAGCCTTTGCCGTGGCCCGGGAGGCCTCGGTGCGGGTCCTGGGGATGCGCCCCTTTGACGTGCAGATCATCGGCGGCCTGGTCCTGCATCAGGGCAAGATCGCCGAAATGAAGACGGGTGAAGGTAAAACCCTGGTGGCGGTGCTGCCCGCGTATGCCAACGCTTTGAGTGGCGAAGGCGTCCACATCGTCACCGTCAACGACTACCTGGCCCGCCGGGACGCCCGGTGGATGGGAGGCGTTTACCAGTTCCTGGGCCTGACGGTGGGCACCATCGTCCACGGCCTGGACGACGACCAGCGCCGCCAGGCCTACGGGGCGGACATCACTTACGGCACCAACAACGAATTCGGCTTCGATTACCTCCGGGATAATATGAAATTCTCCCTGGAAGAGTATGTGCAGCGGGACTTTCATTACGCCATCGTCGACGAAGTGGACTCCATCCTGGTGGATGAGGCCCGCACGCCCCTGATCATCTCCGGCCCCGCGGAGGAATCCACCCAGCTCTACTATATACTCAACCGGGTGGCCAAGCAGCTCAAGCAGGAGCAGGATTACACCATCGATGAAAAGGCCCGGAGCGTCATGCTCACCGAGGATGGCGTGGCCCACTCCGAGAAGATGCTGAACCTGGATAACCTCTATGATCCCCGGAACATCGAGGTCCTGCACCACGTGCAGGCGGCCCTGAAGGCCCAGACCCTCTTCAAGCGGGACGTGGATTACATCGTCAAAGAGGGCCAGGTAATCATCGTCGATGAATTCACCGGCCGCCTCATGCCCGGACGGCGCTATTCCGACGGCCTCCACCAGGCCCTGGAAGCCAAAGAAGGGGTGAAGATCGAAAACGAAAATCAGACCCTGGCCACCGTCACCTTCCAGAATTATTTCCGCATGTATAAAAAATTGGCGGGCATGACCGGCACCGCAGACACGGAAGCCGAGGAATTCAAAAAGATCTACAACCTGGACGTGATGGTCATCCCCACCCACAAGAAGATGATCCGGGAGGATTTTCCGGACGTCATCTACAAGACCAGGGACGAAAAGTTCCAGGCGGTGGTGGAGGAGATCAAGGACTGCCACGAGCGGGGGCAGCCGGTGCTGGTGGGCACCGTCAACATTGAAAATTCCGAGCTTCTCAGCCGCCTCCTCAAGCGGGAAGGCATCAAACACGAGGTGCTGAACGCCAAGCACCATGAGAAAGAAGCGGAAATTGTGGCCCACGCCGGACAGATGGGCACGGTCACCATTGCCACCAACATGGCCGGCCGGGGCACGGACATCGTCCTGGGGGAAGGGGTGACGGCTCGAGGGGGGTTGCATATTCTGGGGACGGAACGCCATGAGTCCCGGCGCATTGACAACCAGCTCCGGGGCCGGTCCGGGCGTCAGGGCGACCCCGGCACCTCCCGGTTCTACCTGTCCCTGGAAGACGACCTGATGCGCATTTTCGGCTCTGACCGCATCAAGGGCCTTATGGGCCGCTTGGGGATGGACGACGGCCAGCCCATCGAGCATCGCATGGTCTCCAGCGCCATCGAAAAGGCCCAGAAGCGAGTGGAAGGCCACAACTTCGACATCCGCAAACACCTCCTGGAATACGACGACGTCATGAACAGACAGCGGGAGGTTATCTACGCCCAGCGCCGCCAAATCCTGTCCGGGGAGAACCTCCGGGAGGATATCCTGGAGATGGCCGAGGAACTGGTGGAAGACCTGGTGGCGGAGTATACCGGCCATAAGGTCTCCGAGGAATGGGACCTTAAGGGTATGGAAGACGCGTTTTACCGCCAGTTCGGGGTCCGGCCGGCCCTCAAAGAAGAGATGGACGGCGATATGCAGGAGTATTTGATCGAGCAGGTGCGGGAACGCTTCGCAGCCCGGGAGGAGGAGATCGGCCCCGAACTCTTTGCCCAGCTCCAGCAGATGTTGATGCTCCAGGTGGTGGACAACCACTGGAAAGAGCACCTCCTCTCCATGGACCACCTCCGGGACGGCATCAACCTCCGGGGCTACGCCCAGCAGGACCCCTTGCGGGAATACCAGCGGGAAGGCTACGACGCCTTCATGGACCTGATCCATCGCATCAAAGCGGACAGCGTCGGCGCCCTCTTCCACCTCCAGGTGGAGCCCCACCGGGAGCTGCCGGTGGAAGAAGAAAGACGCCGGGCCCAACGCCTCTCTTTCAGCCATGGTGACAGCGGCCCTGCCGAACCCCAGGAGCGCCAGCAGAAAAAAGTGGGCCGCAACGACCCCTGCCCCTGCGGCAGCGGCAAGAAATACAAAAAATGCCATGGGAAGTGAAACAATTTAACCACAGAGGCACAAAGGGCACAGAGAATCACAGAGAAATATCTATTGCCTTGGCGGCTTTGCCCCCAAGGCAATATTTTTTTCTTTGCTCCTTTGTGTCCTCCCGGTCTCTATGGTAAATTTTAACTTATGGGCAAGATAGATTTTAAGAAAGAACTGAAGCCCCTGTATCAGGCCTCCGCCAAGGAAGCGAGCCTGGTGACGGCGCCGCCCTTGAAATACCTGATGCTCAACGGCTACGGGGACCCCGACACCAACCCGGAGTTTCCGGCCGCAGTGGAGGCCCTGTACACCCTGTCCTATACCCTCAAGTCCTTCTTAAAAAAGGAGCAAGGGCTGGATTACGTGGTGCCGCCTCTGGAGGGCTTGTG
>Ga0068712_1002634_pt1 | contig 19296 bp, 12 predicted proteins | sample MTBAKSrepl1MetaG_FD_62987 | JGI IMG/M metagenome (GOLD analysis project Ga0068712, IMG submission 62987) | Enrichment culture microbial communities from Arthur Kill intertidal strait, New Jersey, USA, that are MTBE-degrading - MTBE-AKS1... | ecosystem: Environmental > Aquatic > Marine >... | reverse complement strand
ACGCTCAGATTATTAAAAAGAAAATGGGGATTCAACTGTGCCTGCAATGAATTATAATCGCTTTTAAGTTTAAGGTTTTTGAGCTCTTCCAACTGTTTTGCCGAGTATATCCATTTTTCTATTATCCTCAGCGTGACAGAGAAAAGTGTCAGAATGAATATGAAGATCAGTCCGAAAAACATCATTAACTGAACAATGGAATGAGAGAAGAACAGCGCTTCTTTAACTATCAGGGAGAAATAGAAAACAGCACCAATGGCAATAAGCAGGCTGACTAAAAAGTGGAGAACTACACGCAGACTCAGTTTTTCAGGTATTGGCAGGAACCGTTCGGCTACATGGTCGATGAACACATTACTTTCGCTGATTATATTGAAAATAAGGACAACCTGAAGATATTCAAGTGCAGTTACCCGAAGATCCGGATCGCCTGCAATTTTCAACGCCAGGAAGAAGAAGAGCAGTCCGACGCCACTAACCAGCGATATTCTGATAAGAACGCTTCTAAGGGTATATGCCGAAAGACGGCTAAGAAAGTGCAGCTCCTTATTTTTCATCTTCTTTTTGTAACCGTTATTCAAAATTACACCATTATTTTAACATTTGCCGGTTATTTTCTCTTCAGACTTCGCCCCGGCTTGAAAGATATCCGGGGTCTGCCGCAGGATTATTTAAAATTTTTTATAGGCTCCGGCAGCTCTCTGTTATCCGGATATTGTTTTCGTAGTACATTTATCATCAGTTTGCTCCCAACGGATGATTATCAGTCAGCTTCCCCGTGGCCTTCAGCGAGGCAGTCTCTTTTATCTTGAAATCGGCTTTGGAATCAACTAACTCACTGAAAGCTTTCTGCCACTGTGCCTGTGCTATCAGGAGTTCTGTGATCGTCTCCATTCCCACATCATAATTATCCCGGGTAATCCTCAGGTTCTCTTCAGCCTGGTTCAGGGCGGTTTCGTTCATCTGAATGCGATCCCATGCCAGTTGAAGGTTGAGCCGCGACTGCTCTGCCTCCAGTTGCAGCAGTTGTTTATTCTTTTCCAGTTCAAGTTCGCTGATCTCCCTGTCGATTTTTGCGGAACTGATCTTTTTCATCCCTTCACCCCAGTGGAATAGCGGAATGCTGACCGATGCCAGTACATTAAGACTTGTATTTGAAAAATCTGTTCCGCTGAATTCGATTCCTCCTATGTGGTTATACCCTGCCTGTACCCCTGCAGTAGGCAGGAAGTCGGCCTTAGCCATCCGGATCTGCTGTTCCTTAAGATCCAGGTTTTTCTTCAGCAACCTGTATTCGGGTCTCTCACTGAACGTTTCAGTGCCCGCAACTGCCCATTCAGGGGGGGTCACCGGGATAATCGTATCCACAGCCGTAATGGCTGTATTAAGCGGTAGACCTGTAATGCGGCATAAATTCATCCTGCTCAGCTCTAGTCCGTTTTGTGCCTTTTGCAGATTGAGCTTTGCATTGTTATATTCCACCTGTGCTTTCAATAAATCATTACGGCTTGACATACCTACCTCTTCTGCGTTACGGGCTTTTTCCACCAGCTCTGCCAGCATATCTGCAGCCTGCTCAGCCAGTTTTACCTTTTGTGTTACTGAAATATAGGTCCAGTAGGCATTATCTGTTTCAGAAATGGTATTTATCTGTTGCAGGGTCTTGTTTTCTCCGGCCATTTGAATGCCAATATCAGCCATTTTGTTTCCTGCACTTATTTTACCTCCGGTATAAAGAGGTTGTTCCAGTGCTATACCGGCCAGATAAGCTCCGCTAAGGCTAATATTAAGAGGCATCCAGGCATACATATTGAATACAGGATTACCATCGGGTCCGGTTACCGGTTCACCGGTTACCGGATTTATCATGATGTTGGGTTCAAGTCCGCCGGTTTCAGGATTGGGCTTTTGGGTCGGTAAGGTCAGCTCCATCTCAAAGTCCTTATCCTGATATATGCCTGTCCCCGTTGCCGAGAATAAGGGCAGGCGGAGAGTACGTGCAGCTGCCTTCTCTGCTTCAGCTTTTTCCATTTGTTTATCGGCCATTTTCAGGATTTCGCTTTTGCGAAGGGCCATTTCCCTGGCCTGCTGCAGTGTCATCTGTTCCTGTGCCGTTCCCTGCATATGAGACATCAGTGAAAAGGCTAATATGATATATCTGGTTGTCTTCATGATTGTAATTCTGTTGTTTCCGGTTCTTCAATTCGCTTCACGCCATAAAAGGCAGCATATAAAATGGGTACAAAAATCAGTGTGATAAGCGTTCCCACAAGCAAGCCACTGATGATAGCCACGGCCATGCTTGCATACATGGGATCGGTAAGCAGAGGGATCATTCCCAGAATGGTTGTGACAGACGCCAAAAGCACCGGGCGGGTACGCGAAATGGTGGCGTTGATGAGGGCCTGATATTTTTCAACTCCTGTTTTAATAAGTGTTTCCGCTTCATCGATAAGTACAATGGCATTTTTAACTATCATTCCCATAAGTCCGAATGAGCCTATAATAGCCATAAAGGTAAATGGTTGTCCGGCCAGTATCATTCCCGGTACAATTCCCACAAATGCCATGGGAATACAGAAGATAACTATAAGCGGTTTCCTGAAATCATTAAAAAGCAGGATTAGAGTGAGAATAATAAGCATTATTGAGATGGGCAGGTATCTGAAAATATTTCGTAGTGCATCGCCCTGCAGTTCCTGTTCGCCTACCCAGACAGCTTCATAACCTTCAGGTAGGGGTATAGATTGTATCTCTTTCAGCATGGTGCGGCGGACAAGCGCAGGGCTGTAACCGTCGAGAGGTTCGCACTGTACCTGTATTGCTCTCTGTCCGTTAACCCTCCTTACCACCTGCTCCTGCCAGTCGAGTTCTATACCCTGAGTCACGGCACTCAGCGGAACAGGGCTCACAAGTTCATTTGTGATTTCATCGACTGACTTTATGCCCAGGAGCAGCTCGCGGACAGTTGTTTCATTTACTCCTGAAAGGTTTGGCATCATACTCCATACAGGTATATCCTCCGGGTTCTCTATTTTTGATCCGTCACTGTTTCTGAGTTTCATAACAATTCCCACACGCGTTTGACCCTCAAAATATTCACCCACGGGCAGACCGTCTGTTGCTGCAAGAATTGAGTTGCTGACATCAGAGCGTGTTGTTCCTGCCCTGCGGGCTGCCTGCTGCGCATAAAGCGCTGTTAATGCCTCTCCCGCAGGTTCCCAATCGTCTTCGATAGTATATGGATCGGCATATGGATTTTTACGGAAAATATCTTTTGCCCGACGGCTCAGATCTCTCAGTACTGCCGGATCCGGTCCGGTAAACTCCACCTCCACAGTGTGAGAGGCCTTTACTGAGAGGTTATATTTACGAATGCGGGTGCGGGCATCGGGATAGGTAATGTGGAGATATTCACTCAATACCGGCTTCATCCGTGTCATAGTTTCATAATCCTCAAAGTTTACTATAAGTTCTCCGTAATTATCTGCTGCCTCGCCCATTGGCCGTACCAGGCAGTAGCGGGTCGGGGTCTGGCCGTGACTTGATACCACCATCCTTACTTCATCGAGCGACAGCAGGTGTTCAGTGATTTCCTGCAGGTCTTTGTTTACCCTTTGCGGACCTGCCCCTGCCGGGAGTTTGTACTCTATATAGACCTGGTTATAATTAAAATCCGGAAAAAAAGTCTTTTTAATATTCTGAAAGTTAAAAGCTGCAAGTGCGAGCAGTATCAATGCAACAATTAAGGTAGCTGTTTTATAATGTAACAGTCGTCCGAGTATTTTTCTGAATTCCCGGTAGGCCCGGCTGGTATATAGACCCTTCTCAACTCTGTTCCTTCTTCTCTTCAGTAATTTTTCCGCAAAGAGCGGTACCTGTGTCATTGCAAGCGCCCAGCTTATAAACAGTGAAATACAAAGTACCACGAAGAGGTCGCGTGCATAAGTTCCTGCAGCATCCTTTGAGAGGTAAACCGGGAGAAAGGCTGCAACGGCAATGAAGGTTGCTCCAAACAGCGGCCAGGCTGTCCGTTTAGCCGGATTTACAAGTGCTTTCATCTTGTCACCGCCCTTTTTCATATCTACGAGAATTCCGTCGAGTACCACAATAGCGTTATCAACCAGCATTCCCATAGCCACTATGAAAGCTCCGAGTGATATACGCTGCAATGTTCCTCCTGCGGCCAGCAGAATGGGGAAAGTAGCCAGTATAGTTAAAATCAGTCCGGTGCCAATAATGAATCCGCTTCGGAAACCCATTGATATCATAAGTACCAGGATGACTATTACTACAGATGCCACCAGGTTTAGCATAAACCCGTCAATAGAGTTTTTCACCAGATCCGGCTGGAAAAACACCTTTTGAAATTCATAGCCTGCCGGGATATTATTTTTTAGTGCTGCAAGTTTTTTTTCCACACGTTTTCCTACCTCAACAATATTTTCTCCCGATTCCATCGAAAGTGATATTCCATTTGCCTTTTTATTGTTAAGGGACATTGTATTTCTTGCAGGATCTGTATAAACCTCGTTTACCTCAGCAATATCTGAAAGTTTAAAAAGACTGCCGTCGAGACCTTTGATAATAATGTCAGCTATATCTTCATGACTTGTTACTTTGTTACTTACTGAAATATTAAGCAGCTGATTGCCTGTTTGTAAAGCTCCCGGCCAGACAGTGGCATTCTGACCGTTTAATGCTGCCAGAACCTGAAAAGGATATATTCCCATTTCTCCCATTTTTGAAGGGCTGAAAACAATTTCGGTTACCGGTGACTGCTCTCCGTATATTTCCACCCGGGCTACGCCCTCAACAGTCAGCATTTCACGTTTTATGTACCGGGCCATATGGTTCATCTCTCTGTATGAGTATCCGTCGGCTGTCATGGCATAAAACATGCCGTAGACATCTCCAAAATCGTCAAAAACCATTGGAGGCTGTGCTCCCTCCGGCAATTTGGCGGCAACCTCGTTAATGCGACGCCTCAGAAAATCCCATCTCTGCTCTATCTCTTTCTGAGGTACTGTAAGTTCAAGCATAACGGTAATAACCGATATGTTAGGCATCGATTTCGACCGGATGGTCTCAATATCCCCTAAAGTATTAAGCTCCTCTTCAATAATATTTGTTACCTGCATCTCTACTTCGTGTGCAGTGGCTCCGGGATAAACAGTCACAATCTACGACATCATTACCACCAGTTCCGGATCTTCCAGTTTGCTGATGGCCCTGAAGGAGAGAATCCCGCCAACAACCATGCAAAAGAGCAGAAACCAGATAACTGACTTTCTGTGAAAGCTGAGTTGAGTAAGATTCATTATAGCAGTCCTCCGATATTAGTATCCGAAACCGGCCTGACAGGCTCAACCCTGTCATTATCATTCAGCGTATTTACACCGGCAACCACCACTTGCTCATTTACCCGGATTCCTCTGGTGATCCGCACCCTTCCGTCTCCCGTAAGTCTGCCTGTCTCTACTTCCCGCCTCTCTACAATTCCGTCATTGTATATCCAGACCCAGGTTTTTCCGGCCTCATTAAAAAGAGCATTAAGCGGCACGCATGTCAGTGGTTCTGCATCATTGTCGCACAAAATAGTTACCTGAACATCCATTCCGGGGGCCAGTCCGGGCTGACTGGCAGGATTAAGGCCAAGCTGAAGTTTATAAAGCTGGTTATTGGTAGCTTTTTTACTGACACTGAGGAGTTTCAAGGGAAATGGTTCTTCTGTTACGGCAGGTTGAACAGCCGAAAACGAAACGATGGCGTCGCGGTTTACATAAAGCGACACCGGTATATCAACCTCCACCTGGTAGTGACCCACATCAATCATGGATGCTACGGGCATACCGGCATCTACCAGTTCTTTTTCCGGGAAGTTGATTTTTTGAATATATCCTGAGACCGGAGCCGTTAATTTAGTGTCGTTCAACTGATCTTTGGCATTTTTGAGTTGTGCCTCCACCATTTTCAGTCCTGACACTGCTTTGTCATAGTCGTTACCGGAAACACTCTGCCGGTTGTGCAACTCAATTACGCGACCGGCTTCGGCTTTTACCTGATCGTACTGTGCCTGTGCTGCGTCCAGTTGCACTTTATAATCGCGTGGATCGATCTGAGCGATAATTTGTCCGGCTTTTACATAATCACCCTCTTTTACCAGGATTTTTTCAATCGGACCGGCTACCCGGAATGCCAGGTTAACCTCATTAGCTTCCTTTATTATCCCGGGGAAATTTCTCACCATTAATGAATCGGCTTGTCTTACCGGTTCAATTTTTACCATACGGATAATTTCGTTTTGCTTTTCATTATTGCCGGCACAACCAGCCAGTAAAGCCAGGCAAAACAGAAATACTGATCCATATACAAATTTTTTCATGATCTTATCATTATTATCTTAATTTTCAGGTAAAAATTACAACTCCTTGTGTCGATGATGACATCACTTTGTCACTTCAGGCCAAATAAGTCTGCATTTTAAACATAATAATGTGTAAAATTAGAGCCCACAGTTGGCTCAGACCATAAAAAAATAACTGAACTGTCGAAAACGGTCACTGAAGTGTAAGATTTGTAAATCAGAATTAGTGAATTCCTGTTACATTTGAAAATTTCTCCGGTGTGGAAAATAAATCTGAGCAGATATGATTATTTTTGTGTACCAATTGCTTCCGGCAGATTTGGTACAGGATTAATTTAAAGAGGCATACAGGCTGCAGAAATGGAGTTAATTTGATTAAATTGCATGAAATTTTCAACTTATCGTTATGCATGACCGCACTCAAAAAGCACAAAGAGTTACATGGATTGGCTTTGTTGTAAATATGTTGCTCTCCGGAGGCAAACTACTGGCAGGTATATTTGGGAACAGTACTGCCATGATTGCAGACGGGGTTCACTCTTTTTCAGATTCCGGTACAGACCTTGTGGTATTAGGTTTTGTAAGGGTATCGGGTAAGGGCAGTGATAAAAATCACAGATACGGTCACGGAAAATTTGAAACTTTTGCCACACTTGTAATAAGTCTTGCTCTGCTGGTTGTTGGTGCAGGGATTTGCTGGAGCGGGATTCAAAATATACTAAAGACCTTTTCAGGCGAACCCCTTGTCAGACCATCCGTAATAGCTTTGATTGCTGCGTTTGTGTCGATATTAACCAAAGAGTGGCTTTTTCAGTATACTTTAAGAGTGGGCAAATCCATTAATAATCAGGCTGTTATTGCAAATGCCTGGCACCACAGGTCAGATTCTCTTTCAAGCATAGGAACACTGTTAGGAGTAGGGGGAGCTATTTTTTTAGGTGAAAAGTGGAGGATACTTGACCCTCTGGCAGGGGTAATAGTCAGTTTTTTCATAATTCACATTGCTGTTAAACTCGGACTTCCAAGTGTAAAAGAGCTTATGGAATCTGCTCTGCCGGATGAAGTGGAGAAAGAGATACTCAAAATAGTTCATCAGACTCCCGGAGTTAGAGATTCCCACCGGCTGAAAACAAGAAAGATAGGTAACAGTTATGCCATTGACATTCACATACAGATGGACGGAACACTCACTCTTACTGAATCTCATGATATTGCAACTGTGATTGAGAAGAAATTATATACAAGATTCGGAGACAATACTCATATTAACATTCATATGGAGCCCTTTTCAAACAGGTAATTATTATAGCATTGTCCTGCAAGTTTTTTCCCGGTTATGTGTCATAATAGTTATATTTAGTGATGCAATGAATAATTGGTTGCTTTTGAAATAGGCTGTAAAATTTATTTATTTGATTTTCAATTATTAACAAGGATCAATTGAAAAAATTCATATTTTTACTTTTATAATAAACATAAAACAATATTCCGGGAAAGCTGGAATTTCAGGGTTCATTATCATACTAATTTTTTATCAGAGCACGATTATTAAACATTATTCGGGCTGGCTTGTTAACTTTAATTAAGTTTAAAAAATCAACAATCATATAGATGACCAGTAGATTATTTGTATTTGCAGGATTATTTTTCGTTTTGCTGCAGACTGCCGGACAGGATAATCTGCTTACAATTCAGGAGGCTGTCGAATCAGCATTTGAACAAAATGCAGAGCTGCAGATGCTGAAAGCCGGTTTAGAGCAAAAGAGACATTTTTGGAGAACCGAAACAGGGATATCTGCTCCGGAGATAAGTTATTTTAAAGAGGGCATTTCCAGCGGACCAGGTGATCTTTTTGACGAAAAAAGAGTTACAGTTTCCCAGGAAATTGACTTCCCTGTTACAACAGTTTACCGGCTAAAGGGTATCTCAGAAGAGGTAAAAGCCTTGCAGCTTCAGGTAACAGCGCTTGAAAATGATATAAAAGCAGAGGTTAAAAGTTTTTATGCGGAGGTCTTATATGCTCTTTATCTGCAGCAATCGAGACAAAATCAGCTTCAACTGGCTCAGGAACTCTATAATGCCGTATATACAAAATTTGTGACCGGCATGGCAAATGGTATTGATCTGGCTAATGCTGAATTAAGACTCGAAGAAGCAAAAAATGATCTGGATCAGAGTGAGTGGATATTGCATAAGGCGCGTTACGGACTCTTTTATGCCATGGGTTTGCCGGAAGATGAGCAACTCTATTCTATCTCCTTTTCAGATACCCTGCACACAGAGGATTTGGGTATTTCTCAGATTGAGGCACTTTTAACTAAAAAAAATCATCCTCGTATTTTAGCAACTCAGCATGAATTAGAGTCAGTCAATTATTTTCTTAAAGAGGCGAAAAGCAATATTCTGCCTGACTTAAGGCTGAATTTCTACAAACAAAATTTTGGAGAAGGATTTAATTTCAGGGGATTTGAAGTGGGACTCCGGATTCCGCTCTGGTATCCTCTTGACCAAAAGGGAAAAATCAGACAGACAATGGCCAGGCAGGAAGAGATAACCTGGAAACAGAAAGAGGTCAGCCTTGATATAAAAAAGCAAATTGAATATGCCTGGCACAATTATGATGTCAGCCGTTCAATAATTGAACGCTACCATAAGGTCATGAAAGAGAGAGCCTCACAACTTCAGGAATTAAGTCTTCGCGCATATCAGTTAGGTGAAATTGACCTGTTAAATCTTTTGACAGCACAGCAAACCTATCTGAACAGTGAGCAACGGTACTTATCTGCACTGCGTGATTATTATCTTCAACTAATTTCTTTAGAGAAATATCTGGGTAAGGATATTGTTTATTAATTCTGAAAATTAAAACATCATTATATGAGAAAGATTACGATATTATCATTTGCGGCTGTAATGCTGATTTTAATGGCCTGTTCAGGTAACAGGGAAAGGGGATCAGTCACAGTAGCAGAGCAGACAGAGCTTCCCCCGTCGCTGGCACCTGAAGTAAAAATATCTATGGTGGAACTTACAGAAAGGCAGCAGCAGGAACTTCAGATACAGACAGAAACAGTAACAAGCAGTCTTGTTGAACATCTTATTGCGGCTCCCGGAGTTGTCTTTCCTGCGCCGGACCATGTCAGTATCATAAGTGTACCCATTTCCGGACAAATAAGCAGGATAAATAAATATGAAGGCGATTGGGTAAGGGAGGGAGAAGTATTGTTTAATGTTCAGAGTCTGGAGTTTGGTACCCTGGTATCTGAGTATCTTCAGGCCTATGCCGAAGAGCAGTTTCAGTCTAACCGGCTGAAGAGGATGAAGCAACTGGTTGAGGAGACTATCAGTTCTGTGAGTGAACTTGAAAGGGCTACTGCAGAATACCAGCGATCTTCGGCTTCGGTAAGAGCAGCCTATTCAAAGCTTAGAGCTTTGGGAGTTTTGGATGAAGAGATTGAGTCGTTGATTCATGATGAAAGTATTGATCCTGTGCTAAAGATCCATTCCCCCATAAGCGGGATGATTGAGAAAAATTTTGTTGAACAGGGTCAGTCGGTCAATGAACTCGAAAATCTGTCACGGGTACTTGATGCCAGAATCGTATTGGTTCGCGGTTATGTTTCCCCTGATGACGCAAGGCTGATCAACAGGGGTGATACTGTTAAGGTTATGAGGAGACAGGAAGATTTAGCTTCAATAATAGAGGCAACAATATCTTCGATTAATCCGGGTCTTGATGAAAACAGCCGTTCAGTAATTATAAACATCATTGTTCCGACTATTGATAATTGGCCACAGCCCGGTGAAAATGTGAGGCTGGAGGTTGCTTCATCCTCGAAAAAAGAGATCATCGCCATACCTGTTGAGGCACTTTCATACGATGGTAATCAGGCTGTTGTTTTTGTTCAAAAAAGCCCGCTGATTTTTGAAAAAAGAGCTGTCGGTATCTCTGAAATTGGCGCACGTCAGGTATATGTGGAAAGCGGATTAAAAGAGGGTGAAAGGGTAGCCTCATCAAACGTATTCAGTCTGAAAGCCCTGTCTCGCTTTGATATTATTTCTGAAGATTAACAAATCAAATGAACAGAAACTCTCATGCTTAAAAATATTATTACATTTAGTGTCAGACAAAAATTTGTAGCCCTTTCCCTGGTTGTTTTAATGGCCGTAGGAGGATATTTTTCCCTTATGCAATTGCCCATCAATTCTTTACCTGATGTAACACCCGTTCAGGTTTTAGTGATTACAAAAGCGGGCCGGTTTTCTCCTTTTGATGTTGAAAAACTGGTAAGTTACCCTATTGAAACAGCTATGAACGGATTGCCGGAGGTGTCTCAGGTGCGTTCTATCTCTCAATTTGGTCTTTCTGCTGTAACAGTTGAATTTGACGAGGGAACTGATATCTATTTTGCACGTCAGATGGTAAGTCAGCGTATTCAATCACTGTCGGACGAATTGCCACAGGGTGTTTCAAGTCCGCAGCTTGGGCCTATATCGACAGCTCTGGGTGAAATATACCAGTATGTTGTTCATGGTGAAAATTATTCACTTACCCAATTGCGTGAAATACAGGACTGGCTTATTGCACCTCAGCTGAAGGTGGTCAGGGGAGTTACTGAAATAAATTCATTTGGAGGTTTTGTTAAGCAATATGAAGTTATAGTTCAGCCGGGAAGGTTACGCACATACGGCATAGGTATTTCCGAGGTGATGGACGCTATTGAAAACAATAATAGTGTTTCAGGCGGAAATTTTATTGAACATAACGATGAACAATATATTATCAGAGGTTTTGGACAGATCTCCGCTATAAAGGATATTGAAAATATAATAGTAAAAAATGTGGCAAATAAGCCGGTATTCATACGTGATATTGCGGAAGTTGGCACAGGGACACAGATAAGGCAGGGAGGAGTTACCCGTGATGGTAAAGGAGAGGTGGTTACCGGTATCGTGATGATGTTACGCGGAGGAAACGGAAGGGAAGTGATTTCTGATATCGAGGAGAAAATTGAAACGATCAATGCCAGTTTGCCGGAAGGGGTAAAAATAGAAAAATTTTATGATCAATCGGATTTGATTGACCGGACTACCTCAACGATTTCAACCAATTTGATTGAAGGCGGTATGTTGGTAATAGTTGTACTGTTATTAATGCTGGGAGAAATTTCAGGAGCTCTGATTGTTGCAATGGTTATTCCGCTTTCTATGTTATTTGCTTTCATAGGAATGCGCGAATTTGGACTGGCTGCGAACCTTATGAGCCTGGGAGCAATAGACTTTGGAATGGTAGTGGATGGTTCGGTGGTTATGGTAGAAAACATTGTGCATCGCCTGCAAAAAGATTCAAATTCAGATAAGAGCGAAGTGATAAAAAATGCAGCACAGCAGGTTGTTCGTCCTATTTTTTTCGGAGTTTTGATCATACTCATGGTCTATGTCCCGATAATGACTTTCAGAGGAATGGAAGGAATAATGTACCGGCCTATGGCAATAACAGTAGCTGCAGCTGTTTTAGGTTCCTTGCTTTTATCCTTAATCTTTATACCTGCCATTTCAACCATCATCTTCAGGAAAGGTATCAAAATACGAAAAAACAGGTTGACCCATGTTCTTCAGCCTCTTTATGTAAGAAGGCTCGAAAAATATCTAAACCGCCGGTGGGTAGCAGTATCAGTAGCAGGTGTTATTTTTGGAGCTTCTGTTTTTCTGCTTTCGAGACTTGGCAGTGAATTTGTTCCTGAGCTTGATGAAGGGTCTGTTTTAGTTGAGCAGGTAAGGATGCCCTCTGTTACACTCGATCAGTCAATTGAAAATGCCAACTGGCTTGCCGGTAAGTTGATTCAAAATATTCCCGAAATTAAAACTGTTGTACCTAAAACCGGGCGGTCAGATCTGGCCAACGACTGGATGGGAGTGCATCAAACCGATGTCTGGATAGTGCTGAAGCCGGAAAAGGAGTGGAGGAAAGGGATTACAAGGGAAGATATCATTACTGAAATTGAGCCTTATCTGCAAACTGAGCCGGGACTGGCTTATAATTTTACCCAACCAATAGCTATGCGGGTTGATGAACTTACGAGCGGGGTAAAATCGGATCTTGCTGTTAAAATATACGGTGAAGATATGGAGGTGTTAACCCGGATTGGTGAAAATATTTCTGCTCTGCTGCCTTCACTCGAAGGAACCGATAACTTTTATGTTGAGCAAACTGCCGGACAACCTTATCTTACTGTTAATATAGACAGGGAAGCAGTGGCATCATTCGGGTTTAATGTTAATGAAGTCCAAAAAGTCATTGAAGCAGGCATTGGGGGAAGTTCTGCCGGAGTATTATACGAAGGGCAAAGAAATTTTGATATAATTGTCCGTTATCCTGAAGATATCCGGGATGAATTGTACAAAATCGGTGAAGTGCCCGTTCATTTGCCGACCGGCGATTTCGTACCCATGAAACGATTGGCAGGAATTGAGCTGCAGGAGGGTCCGCGTGAGATACAGCGTGAAAACGGATGGAGAAGGTTAATAGTAGCTATAAATATAAAAGATACAGATATGGGATCATATGTTTCTAAACTTGAACAAAAGATAAAAGATCAGGCAGAAATTCCTGCCGGTTATTTTATAGACTACGGCGGCACTTTCGAAAACCAGCGCAGGGCAATGCGTCATCTTTTACTGGTAGTTCCACTGTCCATTTTCATAATCATAGGATTGCTATATCTTAACTTTGGCAAAATGAAATATGCAGTCCTTATTCTGCTGAATCTTCCTTTTGCCCTTTCAGGAGGAGTATTTTTACTATGGCTGCGCGGAATGTATCTTTCTGTTTCGGCAAGTATAGGTTTCGTAGCGCTGTTTGGTGTTGCCGTATTAAACGGAATTGTTCTTGTGGATCACATAAACGAATTGCGTAAACAAGAAGGTTTTGGTTTGAAGAGAGCTATACTTGACGGTGCAGCAAACCGTTTGCGACCTGTCCTCATGACTGCCCTCGTTGCAAGCCTCGGATTTATCCCCATGGCATTCAATACCGGTCCAGGTTCTGAAGTGCAGCGTCCTCTTGCTACAGTTGTAATAGGGGGCCTCATTACATCTACTATGCTTACATTAATGGTTTTACCCATAATTTATTACTGGATGGAAAGCAGAACCGAAGAAAAAAAACGAAAATAGCGCAAGTTTTTTTTTAATCCGGTGTCTGATTATAATAATCATATAAGTAAAATGCCGTGAAACAAGTCGTGCGATTCTCCTCCTGCAATCAGGACTTTGTAGCAATGAGCACCCCCTTTCCATTAAAGGCATGTAGCTTTTTACCCTGCGACTTAAAAATTGTACGAAAATGGAAATGCGAAAAATGATTTTTCTGACACTGCTGCTGATATTATTTATCTCTGCAGGCTACATTATTTATAATGAGGTATTGCCCGTAAAATCAAATACGTGGTTTTCAGCATCAGGAGTTTGCGTGATGTGTCATTCGACCAGTGATTTTGCCTTACGCGACAGTCAGGGAAACGATGTTTCTCTTGTCTCCCGCTGGCAGAGCACCATGCTCGCCAATTCTTCAAAAGATCCGTTTTGGAAAGCCAAAGTCAGGCACGAGGGACTTGAGAATCATTCGCATAAGGATGCACTTGAGAATGTTTGCACCCGGTGTCATGCTCCAATGGGAATGCTCAATGCTCATTTGAACAGTGCCGGCATCTATAACCTCGACAGTCTGAAAAATGATGAAATCGGCAGAGATGGCATTTCCTGTACCGTCTGTCACCAGATTAACGATTTCAGTTCGTCCCTGTTTTCAGGTAATTTTGAGATAAACACTTTAAGGGAGATATACGGACCTTATGAAAGTCCGCTTACTGCCCAGATGTTCATGAATACCGGATATACACCGGTCTACTCTGAAAAGATCAATGACTCCCGGCTTTGTGGTTCCTGTCATACTTTACTGACAAATTCGGCAGATGAAAACGGGGAACTAACCGGAGAAACCTTCGTGGAACAGGCACTTTATCATGAATGGGAAAACTCTTTATTTGGAGAGCAGGATATTTCATGCCAGTCGTGCCACCTACCACGCATTTATGAACCGGTAAAGATCACAAGCCGGCCAGGCTTTGCTGCAGGACGACAGCCTTTTGGTATTCATGATTTCACAGGAGGAAATTTCTTTATGCTCAACCTTTTAAAGGAGAACCATGAGGAGCTGCAACTACATAGCGGAGTTGATTTTCTAACACAATCGATTGAACGTACAGAGCAGATGTTAAAAGAAGAAACTATCAATCTTAATATTAAAGAGATCTACAAAACTGATGACTCAGTTTTTGTGGAGGTGACTCTTAAAAATAAGGCAGGGCATAAATTCCCGACAGGATTTCCCAGCAGACGTGCTTATCTTGAATGCCTTGTAACTAATAATTCAGATACACTTTTTCATTCCGGTAAACAAGGTTCTGCAGCACTTATGAATACCGATAATGAAAAATTTGAGCCTCATTATCAAATTATTAACGATGAGAATCAGGTCCAGATATATGAGTTTGTAATGGGAGATACAAGAGGTAAGGTAACCACAGTACTTGAGAAGGCTTATACTCCCTTAAAAGATAACAGGGTTGTACCCGAAGGTTTTCAAGACAGTCATTCTAACTATGATACTGTGAAAGTTGTGGGTAAGGCAGTTCAGGATCCCGATTATTTTTCCGGATCAGGTGAAGAAACTGTCATATATGGTTTTACGTTGACAAACTTAACCGCTAATGCAAATGTCAGGGTATCTTTACTTTACGAAACAGCACCCGAAAGCTGGCTGCATGGTTTATTCGGAGAAGCAGAAGAGGATGAAGATATAAGCCGGTTTAAAACTATGTATTATGACTCCGACCGTGCACCGGTATTAATTGCCTCAGATTCACTGCAATTAATCATAACATCAGCAACAGGAATGACAAAGGAAAATTTCAGTGTTTATCCAAATCCTTCGACCGGAAGACTATATATTGAGGGAATTAAAAAAAATTGTAACTACTCCATTTTCGACGTAGGAGGAATTTGTGTCCAAAAGGGAGTTCTTAATACCGGAAATTCAGAAATTTATCTTGAATTACCATCAGGTAACTATTTTATCATGGTAAATACACCTAATGGAGATCAAGTATCTCATTCCATAATTCTGAATAAGTAGTTACATGCAGCAAAATTGTAAGTGTAATTGTCGCATGCTATGTGAGAGACTTATTAAAATATTTTTTATAGTTTAACCGGTCTTAACCTCCTTGTTTTTACGGTCTTTAATAAACAGGTAAAGAAAAGCTATTGTAAGAATAACAGTAAGCACAATTACGTATTGCAAAGTAGCAGCACCTGCCTGCAGGTCGTTTCCAAATCTGTCCATCTGAACGTCATATATCCGACCGAGTGCCGGCTGGGCAATTGCACCGCCCAGAAATCCGATTCCTCCCATTATGGCGAGACCAAGGGCACCGCTGTTAGGTATTTTTTCTGCAACAACTCCCAGCATGTTAGGCCAGAAATAAGCAACTCCAAGAGCAAAGACCGTAGCTGCTGCAAAGAGCACAATTCCTGATGATATACTCATGAGATAAAGACCTATACCGGAGAAGATTGCAGAGAAAAGTAATACTCCGATGCCCGATAATTTGTGTACCACCGGACCTGCAACCAGACGTGCAATGGCCATCACTGCTGATATCCACACAAGAATAAGAATACTGCTTAAGCCCTTGCCAAACAGATGGTCGACCGAGTGGTTAAAGAGCGCTGCTATCCACTGGTTTGTTCCAAGCTCCGTGGCAGCGGTGAAGAGCATGAAAAAAGCCATAAAAAGAAACAGAGGAGAAACACAGGCTTTTAACATATCCTTATAGGTAGCTCCTGATGTAACACGTTCGGTTTCCGGAAATTTTTTCCCCAGAAACATTAGGCCATATCCCAGTGTAGGCACTAACATAGCAGCGGTCTGTATTCTCCAGTCCCAGCCGATCTGTGCAAAGAAGTAAACCAGCAGTCCTCCGAATACAATCCCGGCCGGAAACCACATATGAAACCTGTTGAGTTTAGCTGTTTTGTCATTCGGATAAAGAGCAGTGATCAAAGGATTGCATGCAGCTTCCACGCTGCCGTTGGCGATACCTATGAACATGGTGGAAAAGAAAAGAGTCCAAAAACCGTTGGCAAAAATTGTCATTACCAGTCCGATTAAATGGCAGATAAATGCTATGGCAATTACCCTTCCAATTCCCATGATATCGACAAGCGGGCCAAAAATAACCATCGCTACGGTAAATCCCCAGAAGGCTGTTCCTACTATCCATCCTACCTGGGCTCCTGTCAGATTGAATTCCTCCATCCAGGGAGTAATGAATCCTCCCCTTGTGCCAAAAGCAAGTGCAGTTACAACAAGCGCCAGACAACTGGCGTTAAAAAGCAGTAATCTTTTAATTTTGTCCATAAAGTTGATTTTAAATTAGTTTTGATATAGCTATTACTTTAAAGGAAGACTTTTCATTATCAAAAATAATAATTTATTTTAATGACTGAAAATCAATTACTAAAGAAATTTAAGTTAAGCAGTCAGAATAATTGCAAATATGTTGACAATAGTTTATCCGCACCGGATTTTACAAAGCCATGCAAATTCCGGCGCGGATAAAATATCATTAATTAATATTATTGATACAGAGACTATTTGTCCATAGCGGTTATGCCGGGGCCGCCTATTTTACTTCCTATAAATAAAAGGGCTTCCTCTATATGTGACACATCAATAGTGCAGTGACCGTAATTTACCACGTCAATCTGATATAGTAAATCACTACTAAGATTGAAAATTTTAGAACCATATCCTTCCTGATGGAAAGAAGGAGTGACATGGTCACCTGTAGTATGGATTGTCACAAGAGGCACATGTATCCTTCCGGAGGTCTCGTATTGCCTGACAAAATTCCTTGCCCGCTGAAACGAAGGATTCATAATGCGTTGTACAGTTTCATTCAAAAGTTCATCGTCATAAGAACCTTCGTACCATTTTCCCATGTTATTGTAAGGTACTCCCTTCATCCTTTCTATCACATCATTTGTAAGCATAATGTTAAACCTCAGAAGTTCAAGAACGGCTGTTCCCACGGCAACCGGATCTGTCATATCAACAGGTACATTTGCACAATTAAGCAGTTGAACAACTTTTTCAGGGTATGTTGTCATAAGTCCAACGATTATGCCCTGTAAATTAACCGGCACACTGTTTTTCCATGCACTCATTATAAGCGGATCAACGCCATCCTGTGGATTTCCGAGATTTATTCCAAGAGCTGCCAACTCAGTTCCAAAGAAATAATTAAACAGCACATGGAAATCGCCGTTGTACTGCAGCTGATCATAGAAACTGCCTATGGGACCGCAAATTGAAATCGCTCCATCAAATAGTTGAGGGTATTTTTCAATCGTCATAACCGTGACCATGCCTCCTTCCGATGGACCTGCAAGTAACAGAAGATCAGGAGGCATATAGTCTGTGTTATTTTTGAAAAAATCATTTACGACAACTACTAATTGCTGAATACTTGATATGGCATCCAGAACGACAAGCCCGTTGTCGCGGTAACTTGTAGTGGCATATCCCATGTAAAGCATGTCTGTAACAATTTTTTCAATAGCATATCCTCCAATAGAGTCGGAGGGGAGCCGGACACTTTCGAAGGGAACAGGATCAACCATCCCGTGTGCATAAAATACCATAACACGGGGATCTGTAAGTGCCGGATTGTTCCAAATCAAAGGGTCAGGTAAAGAGATCAGCCATTCTCCGCCCTTATAGATCCCGGTATATCTCCCGGGCTCAATCATTGTGCTTTTTAACAGATTTTGATGTTCGTCATCAATACTTCGATCAGACAGTACGTCGTCTTGCTGACAAGATAAGGCAAACAACAGTAAGGCAGAAATCAGAAGAAAGGGATTAAAAGCTGAACGGGGGTGTGGCTTTTTTTTCATGACTTTTTATTTAATGATTTAGAATAAATGAGAAGAAAATGATTTTAGAAATAAGAGGAGTTGTTATCCCGATATTTCATGTAACTTTTGTGAAAATGAAGTTGGTTTTCACAAGGTCAATTAATATTACATATTTGTCAGAGTTCCCGAACAGAGGGAAATGGGTTTACAGTTATATGACAGAATACACTGAACATGTGACCAATCATTGGTGAGCAAAGTCAGGCTCGATTTAAAAAACAACCACGAAAAAGATACTATGCCACGCCTGACCTGATAAAGAACATAGACCATTAATACTACTGAGCAGAGAAAGGTTCTGCGGGTATGTATAATGAATGATCCTTTTTAAATTCAGATTAAATTTACGAAAAATAAGAACAAATGTTACAATGGAAAATAACATGACCTTGCTGCCGGATTTCCGGTATCCTTTGGGGAAATTTATAAAATTAGAACATGCAGTTTAGGTAACTATTTTATAAAACTTGCGTAAGCTGAAATGATCATTTGATAAAAATGAAAACTGTAATTTATTTAATATTAACAACTTTTATTATCTGTCCCTTCATCTTCAGTTGCGAGAATGGAACAGTCGATCCTCAGCAGTTGACAGTTAACGGTCAAATAATAAAACACACCTCCTGTAAAGATTTTTTTAAGTCAGCCACATTGATTATCCCGGATAGTTTATCATGTGTTGATTATTCCTTTGAGACCAACAATAAACTTATTCTTAAGCACATTAATGCCGGATTTAATTGCTGTCCCGAAAAACTGTGGTGCGAGGTTTCGTTAGTCGATGATACAATAATAATTCAGGAATTTGAAAGAAATGCATTATGTGACTGTGACTGTTTATACGATCTGGATATAGAGGTTACCGGAGTTCATAAAAAAAAGTA